>ENA-UOJP01000651-UOJP01000651.1-human-gut-metagenome-genome-assembly--contig:-C102-NODE-651-length-58738-cov-7.171310_pt1 | contig 58738 bp, 60 predicted proteins | sample MGYA00242353_ERZ723900 | MGnify/ENA metagenome assembly ERZ723900 | reverse complement strand
GGGCTGCCGCCGTCTCTGTTTTTTCTCTTCTTACCTTTCCGTCTCCCTTTCGTGGACCATCAGTGGGTTGTTAGGGTATGTCTACTTTAAATTTATTGTTTTTCGATAAATAATCATTGACAATCAATAACACTCCTGTTACAATGTAGTTCAAAAGGGAGTAACTGCCATGCCGTTTACCTGTATTTTTTCATCTGCGCCGCTAGCGATATTCGTCCCGAGTTCTTTGAGGCAGGGTACCTGTCTCCGCACCGCTGGCTCTCATGACGGTCTCCTGTACCCTGCATGCTGAATTCATGATACAGATCTAGGAGGAGATGCCTATGAAGGCAATGTCCATTCAAAAAATTGCCCGGGTTCTGCACGCACTGGTGCTGATTGCACTGATCTGCAACCTTGTGATCTTATATCTGGTCCCGGTGGCTGTGGTATCTATGGAGGCATCTGGGAGCCACGGCCTTCTGGCCGGGGTGGCGGAATATCTGGGCGATATTTTTCACCCAGGCGAGGACGATATTGTAGCGGCCGGTGCCGCCGCCAGTTTTCTAGCCTGGTTCTGGTTCTGGCAGGATACTGCCAGCCTGTCGCTGACGCTGTTTCTGGTGGTCTCCGGCATCTGCACCGCTGTGATCCTCTGGCAGGGGCGGCGGGTCTTACAGACAATTCTCCGGGGCGAACCCTTTTCTATGGAAAATGCCCACAGTCTGCGGCGAGCCGCCATCTGTTCCTTCACCATTGCCCTGGCAGCACTGGCGCGGGTCGCGTTCAATCTGTGGTTCTTCCGCTCCCTGGCCCCACTTTTCACTTACAACGCCCTCTTCGTCCCGATCTTTGCCATGGCAGGGCTCCTCTGCCTGGTGATGTCCGCCCTCTTCCGCCAGGCTGCGGAGATGAAGGCGGAAAACGACCTGACCATTTGAGGTGGCGCCATGATTGTCGTCAACTTGGATGTCATGATGGCGCGCCGCAAAATGACCCTCTCTCAGCTCTCAGAGAAGGTGGATATTACTCTGGCCAATCTCTCCATCCTGAAAAACAACAAGGCCAAGGCTGTCCGGTTCTCCACCCTGGAAGCCATCTGCGCGGCCCTGGACTGTCAGCCGGGGGATATTCTGGAATTTGTTCCGGAGGCCGAGGAGCCATGAGATTTCTGAAGGGTCTGCTGACCGCTTTGTGGCTGCTCTTCCTCCTCTTTCTGCTGACCCTGATTCTGCTGGTGCTTTTTGCCCCCGGCAGCTGGGCCGCCCGATAGTCCCATACACAGAAACATGGCTGTCCCTCTAACGCGGACAGTACAGATAGGAGAATTACCATGGAACCTATGAAAAACGCCCTCCCGCCGGAGGGCCAGGCGAAGCCTGCCCAAAATTTGCGCAAGCCCTATGAAGCCGCACCGCGCGATCGCTTCTTTCTATTATTCACCGCTGCGTTCTGTGTTCTTCTGGCGGACACTTTCCTCTGGTACGGCCCCACCGCCGGCATGACGGCTGCTGTCTTTGTCTGGTATCTTCTGGTGTTTTCCTTCCTGGGGGCCGCACCGCTGACCGTCCGCTCAAACCGCGTACTGCTGCTGTTCAATCTCTTTTTGGCTCTCACTCTGGCACTCAGCTCCAGCTGGATGTTCCGGCTGTGGAACGGTCTTGCGCTGCTGGTGCTGCTGCCAGTCCATGCCCTGGCCCTCTCCGGTGCGCCGCAGCTCCCCTGGTGGCGGCCGGCGATGCTGTGGGAACGTTTTTGTCTGCTGCTATGGGGGCTGTTCGGGAATCTGGGAGCATCCTTCGCTGCTATCTCCGCCGGAAGGTCCCAGCGGAGCGGGCGCCATACCGCCTCCTTGGTCCTGGGGCTGGCTGGCTCGGTGATTTTGGTGGCCATCCTGCTGCCGGTTCTCAGCTCCGCGGATGCGCTGTTTGCCGCAGCCACCGCCCATCTGCGGTCTCTGTTTCAGATCCGCCTCTCCACCGCCTTGTGGAAGCTGATGGTTGGCCTGGTATTGACTCCCTTTCTCTTTGGCTTCTTATACAGCCTCCGCCACCCTGTGCCGCTGAAAAGAAAGGACCGCGCCCCCTCTGCGGAGCCGCTGTCCTTCACCCTGGTCCTCTCGGCGCTGGTTCTGCTGTACGCGCTGTTCCTGGCGGTGCAGTCCGCCGGTCTCTTTGGCGGACCGGAATACTTGGCCCGACGGAACATCAGCTATGCCCAGTGGGCCCGCAGCGGCTTTTTCCAGATGGTGGGTGTGACAATCGTCAATCTGGTCGTTATGATGGCGGGGCTCACCCTTTCCCGGCGAGAGGGGCGGACCTGGAGCCTCCTGCGGGTCCTCTCGGCGCTTCTGGTCGCAGAGAGTCTGGTGCTACTTGGCTCCGCCGCCTGGCGGATGACCCTGTATGTTACCGCCTACGGCCTTTCCTTCAAACGCTGCTTAACCTACTGGGGCATGGCGATGATGGCGCTCTTTTTTCTGGCGGCACTGTGGAAAATCCGCCAACCAGAGCGCGCCTTCTGCCGCGTGGCCTTTCCGTTAGCCCTCGCGGGCTGGCTGGTGATCAACTGTGTCCCTGTGGATTTCCTGGTGGCAAAAAATCAGGTGGACCGCTTAGAGGCTGGGGCCACCTCCATTGATGTGGAGTATCTGCTGTACGACCTCTCCTATGATACGCTCACGCAGCTGGAGCGGCTGGATGGCAATTTGATCTGCTACGACCGGAGCACCGGTGGCCAGCGACACCTGAGCGCCCTCCTCTCTCAGCGCAGGGAGGAGGCACGGAGGGAGTGCGGCGACTGGCACACCTGGTCCCTCTCTGCCTGCCTCGCCGCGCTCTCTGGCTAGGGAGCTCGCCATGAATAGCCCTGTTCCCAGACATCTGGCCGGACTCTTTCTTGCCCTGCTTCTGACAGCCGCCATCTGGCCCACGCCGGAGTGGCGTGCGGCCTGGTATGTAATCCGCCATCAGACGGAGCTCCAAGCCGATATGGACGCCTGTTTCCTCCAGGGCAAGAACCTCTCCTATAACGGAAGCTTTCTCTATGTGAATGATTGGCCCGGCCAGCATTCCATGGTGGAATACGTGTTCATAGAGCAGGGCGGCCGGCTCTATGGTTTCTACTACTCTCCCGACAATGTGCCGCTGGCCTTTCAAAACGCTGCTCTTCCGTTGGAGGAAACTCCTGACGGGTGGCGGTGGCGGGACGGACGCGGCAGCGGGGAAACCCGCCAGCTTGCTCCCCGCTGGTTTCTCTTTTCCGCGCCAACATAAGAACCCGGCCACCCTTTGGGCGGCCGGGTTCTTCCGTTCGCTATGAAATGGACTGCGCCATTTCCTCCACCGGATGGGTCCGCAGGTATGCAAGCCATGCCTGGCACCCCTCCTGATTCAGGTGTACACCGTCAAAATTCCAGTCTGCCCGCAAAAAACCGTCCTCATCCGCAACTGCCTCTGCCACATTGAGATAAGTCACACCATAGGTCTCTGCCAACTCCTGCAGCACTTGGTTATACACTGCAATCCGCTCATTGTTTACATAGGTGCCTTTTTCTTCTTGCCGGGCGCTGATCGGCAGAATGGACTGGAGAACGATCTGCGTCTCCGGATGATCGGCCTGCAGCCGTTCTATCAGCTTTGCACTCTGATTGCGGAAGGTATCGGTCCCGTTCCAGCCCAGCTCATTGACGCCCAGCATCACATAGATCTTGCCGCATGCGGTTTTTTCCAATGCGTCCAGCAACGGCATCCGTCCCAAAGGCGTGGATACCGACTTGCTGAATACCGACTCCACTGTAGCGCCGGTGGCGTAGAGGTATGTGCCGGTCTTGAGGCCGCTGTATAGGTGAAAGCCCTCTGTACGGGAATCCCCCAGAAATACCGCGTCATCGAAATAAGTATCTTCCACCGGCTCACGCTCCGCCGCTATGGAAGCATCCCCAGCCGGAGGAAGGGCCTCAATCACCGAGGACTCCTGTTCAGCCTTTGGTTGGCCGGAGGGCCGCTCCTGCGGTGCCTCGTCCGGCTTCTCTGCGGCGGCAGAATGCTCAACGAACTCCATAGGTGCCTCTTGCGGTGAATCAACCGCCACACCCTGCGGGCCGCCCATCATCAGCAGCAACGTCCCGCAGGCAGCCAGCAGTGTGCCCAGCAGCTTCCATCCTGTTTTCGGTTTTTTCTTGACTCGCTTCCCAACCACGCGCTTTGAAACCCCCGTTCGTTTCTTATCTACTATTATAGACGATGGAGGTCGAAAAAAGTCGAAACAATTCGTTGAAATTTGGTAACAAAAATTATCAGATTTGCCTCATACTATCTTTTTATTCTCAGAAAGTTACACCACCCCTGTCAGTTCCAAAGCTTCCCCGGATAAACTCCCTGCGCGTGCAGCTGCCGCAGCTCCTCCGCCACGGTCTCCCGGTCCTGGCGGTACGTCATGCCAAACCACCGGTCATAGGATGGCAGCACATTCACCTCCAGCGCTCCCCGCCCCAGAAGATCCCCCACCATCACCGGCAGCAGACACTCAGCCTTCAAATCCGCACCGGCCGGACTGTGAAGGAATGCTTTAAAGTATGTCCTGGCCGCGTGAAAAATAGAGGGGGAAAAACCCCAGAAATTCATGGATACCAGCGTGTCCGGCGCCAGCGCCTGGCCTGTGGCCAGGTCCCGCAGGCTTCCGTCTGCATACAGCTGTATTTGCTTCGTCTCCCGGATGGAGCGAAGGGTTCCCTCCGCTGCCTCACATACACCGCGGGAGACCGTTCCATAAAGGCTAGCGGTATTTTTCAGGTGATATCCTACCATCACCGCCTTGCCAGTCGCCGGCAGGCGGTCCAGAGCCTTATACATGGTCCGGTAGGCGCCGCCGCCGTAGTAATCATCCGCATTGATGACACAAAAAGGCTCTTGCACCACATCTTCCGCGCACAGCAGCGCATGTACGGTTCCAAAGGGCTTCACCCGCTCCGGAGGCAATGTGTAAAATTGTGGAAGTGAGGAAAAATCCTGAAAGGCATACGCCACCTGTACAGCCCTGCCATTCCCCGCCGTCTGGCGCCGCAGCTTGGCGACGCATAGCTGCTCCATCATCGCCTCCATCTCCGGCTTGATGATAAAAACCACCTTGTTGAACCCTGCCTGCAAAGCGTCGTAAACGGCATACTCCATCAGGATTTCCCCATGGGGGCCAATACCGTCCACCTGCTTGCTCCCGCCGTAGCGAGACCCCAGCCCCGCTGCCATGATCACCAATGAAGCACTCATGTAGTCCTTCTCCCGCTTTTGTATTTACGCATGCTTGCGCAACCCAAGATTTCTGTCTATACCATACCGCACTTTCCTGTTTTTTGCAACCGCTGTTGACTTTTTTTCAATTCCCTGTATAATACAAAAATGATTCTCATTTTCGATTTAGAGGAGAGACTGTTTGATGCCCTATGTGACAAAGCAATACCAGGCGGTTCTCCAGTGCGTCCAGTCCCGGGGCGCTGATGCCTTCACCGCTGCGGAATTGACAGAGGACCTGCGGCACACGGGCCACCCGGTGGGCCTTGCCACGGTGTACCGTCAGCTGGAAAAGCTGGAGGCTGCCGGCATGGTTCACAAGGTCCCCACAGAGGAGGGTGCGCTGTACCAGTGCTGCCCCCACCCTCAGCCGGACCACGGCTGCATCTTGCTGCGATGTGAAGCCTGCGGCCGTATTACGCATTTAGAGTGCATCCAGATGGAAGCTCTCTGCCGCCACCTGGAGACAGCCCACCACTTTTGCATGGACCCCCGCCGGACCATTCTGACGGGGCGGTGCCAGCACTGCGCACAGGAGGATGCCTATGGAACCCCATGAACTGATTGTCTGCCGGGACGTCTCCCTGGGCTATGAGGGGCAGACTGTGCTCTCCCATCTGAACCTCACCATCCGGGACGGTGATTACCTCTGCATTGTGGGCGATAACGGCTCTGGAAAGTCCACCCTGCTGCGGGGGCTTTTGGGGCTGCTTGCACCCCAGTCCGGGGAAATTCTGCGGGCGCCGGAGCTGGAGCGAGGAGCCGTGGGCTATCTTCCCCAGCAGACCCGGGCCCAGCGGGACTTTCCCGCCACCGTGCTGGAGGTGGCTCTCTCAGGGTGCCTCAACCAGAAGGGCTCCCGCTTTTTCTATACCCGCGCCCAGAAGTCTCAGGCCCTGATGAACCTGGGAAAGCTAGGTGTTCTTGAGTGGAAGGACAAGAGCTACCGGGAGCTCTCCGGCGGGCAGCAGCAGCGGGTATTGCTGGCCCGGGCACTGTGCGCCGCCGGGCGGCTGCTGATCCTGGACGAGCCCATCACGGGCCTGGACCCAGCCGCCGCCCAGGACCTCTACAAAACCCTTTCCTATCTCAACACCAAGGAGGGCATGGCCATTGTCATGGTGACACACGATCTGGGACCAGCCCTGCGCAGCGCCCGGTCGGTGCTTCACATCGGTCAGCGGGGGACATTCCTAGGCCCAGTGGCTGACTATCTCGCCTCCCCTCAGGGGCGGCGCTTCCGGGAGGTGGGCCCATGAATCTTTTGGAGATGTTCTCTTGGCCCTTCATGCAGCGGGCGCTGATTGCCGGTGTTCTGGTGAGTCTGTGCGCCGCGCTGCTGGGCGTATCCCTAGTTCTCAAACGGTACTCCATGATCGGAGACGGTCTCTCCCACGTGTCCTTCGGCGCGCTGGCAATTGCCGTGGCCTTAGGAGTGACACCGCTGTACTTCTCCATCCCCGTGGTGATCCTCGCGGCCTTTTTTCTGCTGCGGGCCGCGGACAACCCCCATCGCAACAACGACGCCGCCATCGCCGCCATGAGCGCTGCCTCCCTTGCCATCGGCATCCTGGTGATCTCCCGGACCTCCGGCATGACGACGGATGTGGACAGCTATATGTTCGGCAGCGTCCTGGCTATGAGCTGGGGAGACGTGGCGCTCTCGGCGGCGCTGTGCGCGGCGGTGCTGGCGCTGTTTGTCCTCTTCTATCACCGGATTTTCGCCATCACCTTTGATGAGAATTTCTCCCGGGCCACCGGGCTGCGGGTGGGTCGCTACAATACGCTGCTGGCGATTTTGACAGCTCTCACCATTGTGCTGGGCATGCGGATGATGGGCGCGATGCTGATCTCGTCCCTCATCATCTTTCCAGCCCTGACCGCCATGCGGCTCTTCCGCAGTTTTCGGGGCGTGATTCTCTCCGCCGCTGTCACGTCCGTGGTGTGCTTCTGCGCAGGTCTCACCATCTCCTTCGTCTACTCCACTCCTGTGGGCGCCACAGTGGTGGCGGCGAATTTGGCGCTGTTTCTCGCGGCCTGTGTCCTCCGCCTGCTGCGGCGCTGAGGGAATGCTTTTGATGGAAAGGATGACGTGTATGGATCACCCGGTCATGAAACTGCGGGACCACCCCGCTCTGGCGGAGCAGGCCGCGAGCTGGTTTCACAGCAAGTGGGGCGTCCCCCGGGAGGCCTATTTGCAAAGCATCCAGGCCTGTCTCCGGGGCGGTGCCCCGATTCCCCAATGGTATGTACTGCTAGAGGGAGACCGGATCATCGCTGGTGCCGGGGTGATTGAACATGATTTCCACCTCCGAAAGGACCTCTCCCCCAATGTCTGCGCCCTTTATGTAGAGGAGCCCTGGCGGAACCGGGGGCTGGCTGGCAGACTTTTGAACCTCATCTGCGAGGATGTTGCCGCGCTTGGCGTGGAGACGCTCTATCTCGTCACAGAGCACACCGCGTTCTATGAGCGCTATGGCTGGGAATTTTTCTGTCTCGCACAGGAGGAGAATTCCCCGTCCTGGCTGCGTCTCTATCGCCGCACCACCGCTTCCCCCTTGCAATGACAGATGGTTTGTGATAAATTATCCAAGTTGTATCTCTGAAATCAGGGCGAATCCTTCTGCACGGCCAGAAGAACTTTTTCAGCGGCGGACTTTCGCCATGATGGTCCGGCCAAAACGTACGCTTTGGTCGGAATCCTGATTTCATGCTGCTTCAGGGCAAATACCTTGCCCTTTCGCCAAGGCTTTTTCAAAACACTTGGACGCGCCACTCAGCGCGAGGGTCGATGATGGCCCGCATTTTGATTCATTTGGAGGGCATTCCATGTCTACCTTGCAAGAAGAAATTTCCCGGCGGCGGACCTTCGCCATCATCTCCCATCCCGACGCCGGCAAGACCACCCTGACGGAAAAATTTCTGCTCTACGGCGGAGCCATCGCCCAGGCCGGTGAGGTCAAGGGCAAGCGGGCCAAGGCCGCCACCTCCGACTGGATGGAAATTGAAAAACAGCGCGGGATCTCCGTCACCTCCTCCGTCATGCAGTTCCAGCATGGGGGCTTCTGCATCAACATTCTGGACACCCCCGGCCACCAGGACTTTTCCGAGGACACCTATCGCACCCTTATGGCGGCGGACAGCGCGGTGATGGTGATTGACGGTGCCAAAGGTGTGGAGCCCCAGACCCGCAAGCTCTTCAAGGTCTGCGCCCTGCGCCACATCCCCATCTTCACCTTCATCAACAAGATGGACCGAGAGACCCGGGACCCGCTGGAGCTGTGCGAGGAGGTAGAGAGGGAGCTGGGTATCGACACCTATGCCGTCAATTGGCCCATCGGCTGCGGCAAGGAGTTCCAGGGCGTCTATGACCGGGAAAAGGGCCGCATTCTTTTTTTTGAGGCGGAGGGCCGGGGCCGGAAGGCCTCTGTCACGGAGGTGGCACTGGAGGACCCGGCGCTGGAGGAGCTGATCGGTGCCAGCAAGGCTGCTGCCCTGCGGGAGGAGGTGGAGCTCCTGGGGGCCGGCCGGGAGTTTGACATGGAGGCCGTTCGAAGCGGCACCCTCTCCCCGGTGTTCTTTGGCAGCGCCCTCACGAACTTCGGTGTGGAGCCCTTTTTGGAGGAATTCCTCCGGATGACCACCGCCCCCCTGCCCCGCATCAGCGATCAGGGGGAGGTAGATGTGTTCTCTCCGGACTTCTCCGCCTTTGTCTTTAAAATCCAGGCCAACATGAACAAGGCTCACCGGGACCGGCTGGCCTTCATGCGCATCTGTTCCGGCAAGTTTCAGCGGGAGACGGAGTACTTCCACGTCCAGAGCGGAAAAAAGCTGCGGCTGAGCCAACCTCAGCAGATGATGGCCGCAGAGCGGGAGATCGTGGAGGAGGCCTACGCCGGGGACATCATCGGGGTGTTCGACCCGGGCCTCTTCGCCATCGGGGACACCATCACCGTGCCGGGGAAGAAGTTCCGCTACTCCGGCATTCCTACCTTTGAGCCGGAGCACTTTATGCGGGTCGCTCCCAAGGACACCATGAAGCGCAAACAATTTATCAAGGGCACGGAACAAATCGCCCAGGAGGGCGCCATCCAGATCTTCAAGGTCCCCGGCGCCGGATTGGAGGAAGTGATTGTCGGTGTGGTGGGCACGCTGCAATTCGACGTCTTTGAGTACCGGATGAAGAATGAGTACGGTGTGGACCTCTATATGACGGGTCTGCCTTACGACCACCTGCGGCTCATCACCGCCTGCCCCTGCAAGCCGGAGGATCTGGTTTTATGTACCGGCTCCGCCATTTTGGAGGATTTCCGGAGCCGTCTGCTGGTGGCCTTTGGCGGCGAGTGGTCTGTGGGCTTTCTCACCAAACACAACCCAGGTCTGGAGCTGGCTGACTCGCTCTCTGTCTAATTGTATCAAAAGGTTCTGTCTTTGAGACGCCGCCTTCCCCTGGCCGGGAAGGCGGCTTGTCTTTTTCAAGCGGCATTGCGGTATTATTTTATTTTTAGTACTTGACATTACATAGTACTAGGTGTAGGATAGTCGTCAAAGGGGAGATGTTATGAATGCGCAGTTCAAAAAAGGCGTTCTGGAACTGATTGTCCTGGAATCCGTGCGCAAGCGGGATATGTACGGCTATGAACTGGTGGCTGAGGTCTCCAAGGTGGTGGACGTGAATGAGGGTACCATCTACCCCCTCCTCAAGCGTCTGACCAATGAGCACTATTTTGAGACCTATCTCCGGGAGTCCACCGAAGGCCCGTCCCGCAAATACTACCATCTGACAGCTGCGGGGATTTTATACCGGGACGCTCTGGAGACAGAGTGGGACCTGTTTCAACAGCAGGTCAATCGTTTTCTAAAGGAGCAGAGAGCATGAAAAATAAGGAGTCGTTTTTGAAGGAGCTGCAAAACGGCCTGGCGGTTCTGGCAGAGTCCGAGCAGCAGGACATTCTGGCAGAGTATGCCCAGCATATTGACATGCGGATCGCTGGGGGACTCACCGAGGAGGAGGCCATCCAGGACTTTGGCGACATTCATCAGTTGACAGCAGAGATTTTGGCGGCCTATCATGTAAATCCAGCCTACAGCAGGGCACCCGGAAAGCTTCCGGACCCGCGTCCCGCTCTCAGCCGCGCCTGGTCTCACACCGGAAATTTTTTTCGGAGGCTGGGACACGGACTTGCCGTCTTCTTCTCCAGGGCGGGCCGGGCGATTGCCGCTTTTCCCCACCGCCTTGCAGCGCGGTTCCGCATCCTCTTCCGGAGGCCAAACGTCATGCAACAAGAAAGTGAGGAATGTATTGTGCAGATCACCGAAGAATCCCGCCCCTTATCTAGCAGGAAGCAGCGAGCCGGTACGGCTTTCGGCGGGTTTTTCCACAGTGCCGGAAACGGTATCGTCCGCCTGTGCCGTTTTTTGGCCTGGCTGCTGTGGAACTTCGCACTGGCACTGTGCGCGCTCCCCTTTTTGGGCGCGGGCCTTGCCGCATTGCTTTTATTCGGCGTGCTGATGGTCTGGCTGGTCCAGGGGCTTCCACTGACCGGCGCGGTGCTGGGGTGTGTGGGAATCACTGCCTTTTGCGCTGGAGTTCTGGGCCTTGGCAGCGGTCTGATCTGGCACCGGCACAGACCTGCCTCAGTACAGGCAGACACCGTCCCACCCCAGGTGCTGTCTACCATGCGGGAGGAATTGGAGAAGGAGGAGAACCCCGATGAGAAATAAGCGTACCTTTCGGTGGACCTGCCTGGGATTGCTATGCGGCGGTCTGCTGCTGACAGGCATTGGCGTTGGGGTGCAGCTGGTGGAGGCGTCCTCCCTCTCTTATGGAGGCGTACAGCTGGTGGAGGGCGCTCCACAGAGCAGTCATATTGTGGTAGAGCTTGGGGATACGACAGGCCCCATCTCCATTTTCAGCCATGACGGCGAGTTTTCCAGCCAGCTCCGCGCGCTGGGACGGATTGAGGTCCGGGACACCGTCACCCCTGGAACTGTAGAGTTGGACCTCCGCTATGAGGGCGCCAATATGACTCCTGGCTACTGGACGGACGATTGGACGGACGATTCCGGTTCTAACGGTCGGGACATCTGCCTCTACTGGCAAAGCCGGAGTGATCTGGCCCTGCTTCTGGCCTGTAAGGACCAGTTGCTGGCAGACCTGAAAAGCGGCCGAGTCAGCGACTATACCTGCTGGCAGCTCACCGAGGCTGTGGTATCGGTCCATCCCGACGACGCGCAGCGGGTACATCTGGGGTAAACGCGTGTGAAACAAACCAGCGGCTTGAGAGAAATCTCTCAAACCGCTGGTTTTGTTTTCATGGTATCGATCAGCCGGGAGAGGGCCTCAATCTGCTGTTCTGTCAGCCCGTTGGTATGCAAAACCCGGTTCTCTGCCCGGTCCGGAAATACCAGTGCATCCACGGAGAAGTCCAGCAGTGCCATCATCTGAAAAAGGAGGGGGACAGATGGATTGCGGCGGCCGCCCTCTATATTGGCAAGATGCACCAGAGTAATATCCAAGAGTTCTGAAAGCTTTTCCTGTGTATACCCTTTTTCCATTCGTGCGGCACGAATGGTGTCTCCCAGCAGTCGATCTTTCATCGTCGATTCTTCACCTCAATTTATGATCTTAAAGATAATATTTCCCCTTGCAAATTTTCCAAAAGCATAATAATATTTAATCTAAAAGAATTATATTTGATTCTAAACCAATCAGAGAGGAGCAAATGATTGTGATAAAAGAAAAAGAATTGCAGGAATTCCGTCCACAAATCAGATATCAGGATGGGCAGGACATTACTCTACAGGCAATTCAGTCTCTGCTGCAAGGTGAAGCTCAGCAGGCAGGCATTCCTATCGCATTTCGTTTGGACCAGGTAAGAGGAGGCCTGTTTGGCGGGGCCGAAGATTGTCTGGTTCTGTACCATCCGGAACATCAAAAAGACTATTTTTCAGTGGCTGTCCGCATTAAACGTCAAGGGAATTATGCATTCGTCTCTGCCGAGAGTTTTGGTACCAGTAAGCTCATAAAAGCAGAGGCAGTCCGAAAACAGTTCAATGCTGCGGCAAAGGAGGGTATCCATTACCGGGGATATAATCCCCTGGAAAACGCTGCCGCAGGCGCGGCAATTGTGGGGGCGGGCATCGCAGGTGTCCGGCACCTCATCAAAGGGAAAAGTGACAAGGAAAAAATGGAGGCCGAACAACAGTGGTATACCATCATCTGCGATATGTTGGATACCGTTATCTCATAATTTGGTTCGCTCGTATGTCTATCCCCCGCATCATACGGAATCTTGGAAAAAGGAGAAATCAGCTATGCCGTCCAGTGACTACAACCGTTATCTTGCCGCTATTAAAGTAGCCAATGACTCCGGAAACAAGGATGCCCTACGCAAAATCCGAGATGCTCTGCTTGCAGAGTACGGCCCGCTAGACGATGACGTGGAATACCTGCTTCGCCAATTTCGCTATTATGTCTGAACACGCAAACAACCCCTGCTCTTTTTGAAAGCAGGGGTTGTTTGTATAATGTCATGTCAGTTCCGCAGCTCCAGGAGCTTCTGCTTAAGCTCTCCCTCGATGCGACCAAGCTCGGCTTCGGCGTTTCGCCGCTTCTCCGCGCCCTGGCGCTGGATATCCATCACCTCATCCAGTGTGGCGATCAGCTGCTGATTGGTGTGCTGCAGGGTCTCCAGGTCCACCACGCTACGCTCGGCCTCACGGGCGGTTTCCACCGTTCCCATCTTGAGCAGGTCGGCATTTTTCTTCAAAAGCTCATTTGTCATCTCCGCCACCGCGCTCTGGGCTGCCGTGGCTTGCCGGCTGTGCTCCAGGCCCAGTGCCAGCACCATCTGGCTCTTCCACAGGGGAATTGTATTCACCAGGGAGGACTGGATCTTTTCCACCATCAGCGTGTCGTTATTCTGCAGCAGACGAGTCTGAGGACCCATTTGAATGGAAATAACCCTTGTCAGCTCCAGATCATGGAGTTTTTTCTCAAACCGCTCACACATCTGGCTGAGATCGTTGTATCGCTGGGCGTCCTCTTGTGCACCTGTAGACTCAGCGCGGGCTTTCAGGTCCGGCAGCTCACCGGTTCGGAGCTGTTCCAGCCGCCTCTTTCCCGCCAGAATGTACATGGTCAATTCTTTATAGTACTTCAGATTCAGCTCATACATCTGGTCCAGCATGGCGACGTCTTTCATCAGCGTCAACTGGTGCTGCTCCAGCTGGCGGGCAATCTGGTCCACATTGGCCTCGACCTTGGCATATTGTGCCTTCATTGCCTCCAGCCTGTTTCCAGCCTTTTTAAAGAGGCCCAGAATTCCCTTTTTCTCCTCCTCGTCTCCAAAGCCCCTCAACTCCACCACCAGCTGGGAGAGAGCTTGTCCCACCTCGCCCAGGTCCTTGGAGCGGATCGAGGAAAGCGCGGTCTCTGAAAATTCCGCCACATGCTTCTGGGCAGCGACGCCATATTGCAGCACCTGGCTGGAGTCCATCACGTCAATTTTGGCAGAGAACTCCTCCACCATCTTCCTCTCCGCCTCGGTCAGAAGGCTCTCATCCAGCTGTGCGGAAACCGTTTCTTCTTCCGCGGGCGAAGCCGATGTCGCTCCATGGAGAGTCAGGGCAGGCGTCTGCGGGCTTTGTGAATCCATGGTCGTCTCCTCCTCTATCTCAGCGCGTTGTCCGGGGCGTCTCCCGAGTCTTTCTTGCGGGGCCGGCGCATCATGCGGACACACCACAGCAGGGCAACCAATAGCCAGATCGCACCCACAGCCACATAGAACCAATCCACGCCGTCTCCCCAAAAGAATCCGCGGTACAGCCACAGCCCCGCGCAAACAGCATTGCAAAATACACAGGCGCCAATAATCACCCAGTTGGGCGAGTTCTTTTTCTGCATGATCGGTTTCTCCTTTTCCTGTTGCTATCTCCTATTATACGCCGCTTGGCAAAGGCGGTCAAGGGAATCTCCCATTCGCACCCATGGCTTCGTGAAAAAACCGGCCGGAGGCTGCCGCAAGCCTTCGACCGGTGGGGTATTCTATATTCTAAGCGCCAAACGTGCCTGTCACCGGGTCCATCCACAGGGCCAGTTTGACTGGCCGAAACGTACACCAGACAAAGCAAAATGCCACCGCCCATAGAATCAGCAGACCCAGAATCTGCTGCCAGGGTGCGGTTAGCTTGCCCCGCCGCAAGAGCCAGGCATCCAGCAAAAAGGCGCCCAGGTCTGCCAGGAAAAAAATTGCAATATCCACCCAGTTGATATTGCGTCCCAACACGCCGGTATATGTGTAGAAGAGCACAGGGATCAACACCAGTCCTGTCAGGATGCTTGCCGCCCGAGCCGCCAGAAAGTTCGGGTAGTTTCGTCCCATGATACACACCTGAAATACCGAAAAAACAAACATCGGGAAAAACAGCAGCTTCATATGCTCCCAGGTGGACTCATTGACCGCGGAAAAGGCCGCTGCCAGGGTATTCCCTCCGCTCCACTCGTAGAGAAAGTGCAGCAGCACTCCCAGAGCTCCGGTAAACAAGAAGCCTGCCAACTCCCAGAAAAACAGCCGTCTGCGCATCATGTGCCTCCTAATCTGCAAAGAACTGCGGCCAGAGGCCGCAGTTCCATTGTATGCAAATCTTAGAAGCTTATGCAAAAATCACCTGTACCAGCAGCATATATAGCGCCGTGCCTCCGGCGATGGAGAGCAGAACGTTTCCCTTCCACCTGTGGACAATCACCACCGCCGCGATGGCCAGCAGCTCCGGTGCGCCGTGAGGAGCGGAGAGCCAAGAGACTCCCTTCAGGCAGTAGACCACCAGCAGCCCCATGCAGGCTGGAGGCAGCATCCGGCTGAGGTACGCCACCACTGCCGGCGGCTCTTTATTCTCCGGGAACAGCCAGAACGGAAGCCAGCGGGTCAGCTGCGTCCCGGCTGCCAGCGCCAGAATCATCACCAGCGTCTCAAATCCTGTTAAATGCAATTTAGACGCCTCCCCCCCAGTAAAGCCGCCAAAATCAGCGCCATAGCTGGGATTACCAGGTTATCCGCCCCAAAGACGGCAAGGCTCACGGCAGCGCAGGCCATCCCGATCAGCCCGGCAGCGCGGTTCTCCCGCTTCTTCCACTGCTCCAGAAACAGCACAACAAACAGGGCCGTCAGAGCAAAGTCCATCCCCGTGGTATCAAAGGTCAGCAGCGATCCTAAAATCCCGCCCAGGAGGGACCCGCACACCCAGTAACTGTAATTCAGCAGGGAAATCCAGAAGTAAAAATCCCTCCGCTCCACATCCTTGGGCGGCTCCAGAGTGGAGACCAGCGAAAACGTCTCGTCTGTCAGAGCGAAGATCAAAAAGGGCCTCACCCGTCCCATGCCCTGGTACTTTTTCAAAAGAGACAGCCCGTAAAAAACGTGCCGGGCATTCACCATCACGGAGATCAAAAAGGCCTGCACCGGCGCAAAGGCTGCTGTCAGCAGCGTGACGGCCACATACTGAATACTGCCGCCAAACACCAGAATACTCATGAAAACTGCCCAAAGGGGCCCATATCCACTGGCAGACATCAGCAATCCGTAGGCCATCCCCAGGCAGAGGTATCCCGTTAAAACCGGCACCGTGGCGGGAAAGGCGGCCCGCAGCGCCGCGTTCTGCGGCCGACCCGGCTGTTTGATCTCTTCCACAGATTCCATAGTGATTCACTCCCGTCTTATGAACTGTACCAGAATACCCCCGGCGCAGGAGCTTTGTCAAGGCCCGGTGAAGGTTTTTCCTTCTGTAGTGCAGGAGGAAAAACCTTCACCACTGTCGAGAGAAATGGGCGGCCCCCCGGTTTCCCGGCGGCCGCCCGTTAAAAGGACCTTTGCGCTTCTTCCGCTCCTCTGCGTTTCCCTGGATCTTTGTTTGCGGCTGCTCAGAACCGCACCAATCAAAGCCGTGGCATACCGTCTTCGCTCACATCTTCTCCGGTGCGTCCACGCCGATAAGCCTCAGTCCGTTTCTCAGCACCACGCGGGTGTCGTCCGCCAGCTTCAGCCGGGCCGCCTGCACCGCGGCCTCCTCGCCTTTGATGCGGCAGGCGTTGTAGAAGCGGTGGAAGCACGCCGCCAGCTCCTGGAGGCAGCGGTTGATGTGGCTGGGGTCATAGTCTCGGGCAGCGAGTTTAATCTCCTCGCAGAACTGGGCCAGCTGCTTGATAAGGGCCGTCTCCGTCTCTCCCGCCAGCAGCGACATGTCCACGTCCGCCTGGGCCGGGACGCGGACCCCCTCCTCCCCCAGGGTCCGCAGCAGTGAGCAGATGCGGGCATGAGCGTACTCCACATAGTAGATGGGGTTCTCGCTGTCCTCCCGGACCGCAAGTCCCAGGTCGAACTCCATCTGGGTGTCCGGCTTGGCGTTAAAATACCAGCGGGCGGCGTCCACACTGACTTCATCCAAGAGATCCGAGAGGCTGATGGCCTTGCCGGTGCGCTTGGACATGCGGACGGCCTCCCCATCCCGCAGGAGCTTTACCAGCTGCATCAGCACAATATCCAGCCGCCCAGTGCCGTCCAGCCCCAGGGCGTCCAGCGCCCCCTTAAGGCGGGCAACATGCCCGTGGTGGTCCGCACCCCAGATGTTGATGACCCGGTCAAAGCCCCGGACGGCAAACTTGTTGCGGTGATAGGCAATGTCCGCCGCAAAATAGGTATAGAACCCGTTGGCCCGCCGCAGCACATCGTCCTTCAGGTCCAGCTTCTCCACGTCCGACGGTCTCTTTCCGGCCTTGAGCAGGTTCTCCCGCATGATGTCGGCGGTCCGGAGCCACAGCGCCCCGTCCTTTTCATAGGTCCACCCCCGCTCGGTGAGCAGATCCACCGTCTCAGCCACATACCCGCTCTCGTGAAGGCTGGACTCCAAAAACCAGTTATCGTATTCAATCTTATAGCGCCGGAGGTCCGTTTTCATCTTGGGCAGGTTCACGCTCAGGCCATACTGGGCCAGGGCTTCCTGCCGCTCCTGGGGATCGGCATGCAGGAGCTTGTCCCCGTTCTGATCGTAATAGGCCTGGGCCAGTTCCCGGATGTCCGCCCCCTGGTAGCCGTCCTCCGGAAAGGGCACAGCGTCCTCCCCCTGGATGATCTGGAGGTAGCGGGCCTCAATAGAGTGGGCGAACTTGTCGATCTGGTGGCCGGCGTCGTTCACATAGAACTCCCGCGTCACGTCCGCGCCGCAGGCGGCGAGGACGCTGGCCAGCGTGTCGCCCAGCACGCCGCCCCGGGCGTTGCCCATGTGCATGGGACCGGTGGGATTGGCAGAGACGAACTCCACCATGATCTTCTGTCCTTTGAGATGACCGGCGGTGCCGTAGGCGTCCCCCTCGCTCTCCACCGCTGTCATCACGCCCTGGTACCAGCTCTCGTTCAGGCGGAAGTTCAAAAAGCCGGGGCCGGCAATCTCCGCAGAGGCAAAGTAGCTCCCTGCCAGGTCCATGTGGTCCAGCAGGGCCTGGGCAATCTTTTGGGGCGGCTGGCGCAGCAGCTTACTGGCCGCCAGGGCAAAGGTGGTGGTGAAATCGCCGTTGGCGGTATCTTTGGGAATCTCCACCGGTGCGGTCTTGACCTCCGCCTGGGGCAGCGTGCCGTCCCGTACCGCGGCCTGATAGGCGCTCATGGCCAGCGCCGCGGCCTGGTCCTTCGCGTTTTGGATCATGTTGATCATATCATTTTCCTCTTTTGTTGAGATGTTTTCAGTTTTTTCTCCGAACACGGATTTTAAACCTGTTCCGGCCTGTCACCGTGTGCTCCACAGCAATGGAGTACTGGATTTCCATCACGCCGCCCCGCTCGCTGAGATTGTGCCGCAGACGTCCGGTCTGGATATCCACCGTCAGCTCTCCAAAGGGCGTCTCGTACAGGGAGGTGTGCTGGCGCCCTTCTTCAAACACCATCTGGGAGTTCACCTTCCCGGACCGGGTCAGAATCACCCGGGGCCCCCGTACCTCAAAGGTGGTGCTGGTCCCCGCCATGCCGGTCAGCTCCGTCTCCTGATAGTTCAGACGCATCCCAGACTCTGTAAGCTCCATGGTGCCCTCGGTCATCAGCTCGGTTGCGTCCGGGTCCACACCCTCAAAATACTGTTCCCCCCGGATGGACAGCAGCACCGGTACTTTCTCAATACTGGTCAATGTCAATCCTCCGTGCGGTGTGGCGCAGGTCCTCCTGCAAAAACACCGATGCGATCCGCTCAAAATCCTCCGGCCGGTCGCTGACATAGAACTCCGTCCCGCCCTGGCCGGCCGGGCCGGCCCAGAGGCCGCCGGATTTCAGCAGACGCTTGAGCTCATAGGCGGACTCCTCCCCCGCAGAGACCAGCGTCACCTTGGGCCCCAGAATTTCCGCAATGATGTCTACCAGCAGCGGATAATGGGTACAGCCCAGAATTAATGTGTCAATTCCAGTCTCCCGCAGAGGTTCCAGATATTCCCGGGCCACGGTTTCAATCACAATATCCCCGGGGCGGAAACGGCCGTTCTCCACCAGGGGTACAAACAGCGGGCAGGACTGGCGGAAAACCTCCACCTCCGGGTCCAGCCGCCGCAGCACCGTCTCATAGGCGCCGGAGCGGATCGAGGCCAGTGTGGCAATCACGCCGACCCGTTTCTTTTCACTCACAGCCAGCGCCCGCCGGCAGGCTGGCTCCACTACCCCCACCATGGGCAAGTCGTTTTCCTCCTGGAGGGTACCTAGAGAGGTGGTGGATATGGTGCCGCAGGCAATAACAACGGCCTTAAGGTCAAAGGAACGGAGAAATCGCACGTCCTGCCGGGCATATTTCAAAATAGTCTCTCGCTCCCGCCCGCCATAGGGCACCCGGGCAGTATCACCAAAGTAAATAATTTGCTCCTCCGGCAGAATCTGCCGCAGCGATCGCACCGCAGTCAGACCGCCAAGTCCCGAATCGAATACGCCGATGGGCCGCGTGTCCATGGGCGCCACCTCCTTCTGCAGCTGCATTCAGGATTTTATATTATACTATGACTGCCCATCTGTTGACAAGACCTAAATCTTTTTGTTATCTGGAAAGCAACCGCGGGCAGCTTTCCGTCCAAGCGGTCAAATAGGCCCGCCGCTCAAAGGATATGCATGCTTCGCAGACAGATTTTAGTGTTTTTTCCCTGTTTTTTAGGTGGAATTTTGCATAAGGGTCTGCTATAATTGGACTGCTAAATTGTCCGGGAGGTGTTTTCCCATGAAAATTGAACTGACAGAGCAACAGTATCGCTATCTGTTGGACCTGGTGTACATAGGAAACTGGGTCATCAATTCCACCCGGGAGGATGACCGGATCAAGGAGTACGACCAGGTGGAGAGTCTGGTTTTCTCCCACTGTCTTCAGCGCAGAATGCGGAGCCTGGTGGAGCTCTACCACGGCGAGCTGATTCCGTCCCGCGCCTTTGCCGATGGCGGTATTCACGAGGCCATCGAGCACTATGAGGATATTGTATTCTACGAGATTTTGGCTGAGGAGCTGGCTCTGCGGGATATGGACGGCGAGCCTCTGACCGGTGAGAATTATCGTGCACTGATGGAACGGATTGATACCTATCTGTCAGAATTTGATCGACATGGGACCGATCATGTCAACGTGGATTTAGAGGAGTAACGGTTTACAGGGCACGGCCCTGTGATTTGGGAAAAAGGAGTGTCAAAAGATGTCGGAGAAGTCTAAAGTTTATTTTGCGGATTTTCGCTGCCCCAGCTGGCGGGAGAATCTGCCCCAGAAGCTGGCCCGCCTGATGATGACTGCGGGCTTTGGCGATGTGGACATGGAGGGAAAGTACGTCGCCATTAAGATGCATTTTGGTGAGCCGGGGAACCTGGCGTATCTGCGCCCCAACTGGGCGCGGGTCGTGGTGGACCTGGTGAAGAGCCAAGGCGGCAAGCCCTTCCTCACGGACTGCAATACGCTCTATGTCGGCGGGCGCAAAAACGCGCTGGACCATCTGGAGTCCGCCTACATCAACGGCTTCACCCCCTACTCCACCGGCTGCCACCTCATCATCGCCGACGGGCTCAAGGGCAACGACGAGGTGGAGGTCCCTGTGGAGGGCGGCGAGTATGTCCGCTCCGCCAAGATTGGCCGGGCGGTGATGGACGCGGACGTGTTCATCTCCCTGACCCACTTCAAGGGCCACGAGATGACAGGCATGGGCGGGTGTCTCAAGAACATCGGCATGGGCTGCGGTTCCCGGGCAGGTAAGATGGAACAGCACAACGCCGGCAAGCCCTCCGTCAGCCAGGACGCGTGCGTTGGCTGCGGCAACTGCGCGAAGATCTGTGCCCACGGCGCGCCTCAAATCAAAGACGGCAAGTGCACCATCGACCATGACCGGTGCGTGGGCTGTGGCCGGTGTCTGGCCCTGTGCCCAACCGACGCCATCCATGCCGACAACGATGAGTCCCTGGACATTCTCAACTGCAAGATCGCAGAGTACACCAAGGCAGTGGTGGACGGCCGGCCCTGTTTCCATGTCTCGCTGGTGATGGATATCTCCCCCAACTGTGACTGTCACAGTGAGAACGACGCCCCCATTGCTCCCAACATCGGCATGTTCGCCTCCTTCGATCCCGTGGCTCTGGATCAGGCGTGTGCCGACGCGGTGGTGGCTCAGCCCGCCATGCCGGGCTCCCTCCTCTTTGACAAGGGATATGACTGTAGCTGCGGGGACCTGTTTCAGGCCGCCCACCCGGATACCCGCTGGCAGGTGTGTTTGGAGCATGCGGAAAAGCTGGGCCTGGGCAGTCGGGAATATGACCTGATCACCATTTAATCTTCAGCAAAAGAGCGGGCTTCCGTAGGAAGCCCGCTCTTTTTTCATACCCGCGCTCACGCGAACAGTGCGTTGAAAGCAGACACGATGTCGTCTGCGCCGTCCGCCGCCACCAGCATCACATAGTTTCCATTGGAGACAATGCGGGAGTTGTTCTTCCATCCCTCAATGCTGGCGGGATACCACGCTCCGCCGGGATTGGTCTCATCCCCCACCTGGTAGTCAATCCGGGCCTGGAAGATGTCCTTGACAGCCTGCACATCGTCAGCGGACTCCACCTCCACCAGGGCGATCTCGCCCACGCTGGCAGAGATTGCGGCGTAATATACCAAGCACTGGCGGGCGGCGATGTCCGCGAGGCCGGGGTAGTAGCTCTCCAGCGTCTCGCCCTCCACCGACATCATGGCGGGCAGCTGATCGCTGAGACCGGCATAGAATTCCGCCAAATCCACCGCTGTGGTGTCCGGCTCTTCGGCGGGTTTTTCCACAGGCTTGGAATCTGGGGTTTCGACCGGCTTCTCTGCGGGCGTCTCCGGCTTGGGTGCCGGCACACCGCCCTGGTTTCCGGAAGCCGGCTTGCTCTCTGTCTCCGTGGCCGCTCCCGCCTCTTCCGGCTTTAAAGGCTCCTCAGGGGGCACGTTTGAATCGTCTGCGGTATCGTCAGTATTTGCGGAAGCGTCCTCCATCTGCGTGTCATCTGTCTCCTCGACCTGATTTTCAACGGGGTCCTTGGTCTCTCCGTCACCTCCGCAGGCTGTGAGAGCCAGCAGCAGGGTCAGGGCCAGCAGCAGAGCCAGCAGGTTTCGATTACGTTGTGTCATGGTTCTCTGTCTCCTCTTTCTCCGGCGCATTGCGCCCTTAGTAGAACTTTAGACGAAACTCCCGCCAAAAAGTTCCCGCCTCTTCTCTTTCTCCGGCCACAAATCAGCGCGAGGCATGGGGCGGTTCCCATGCCTCGCGCTGTGGTGGATCTTATCCCTGTATCAAAAGCTCCCTGTGGTCCAGGACCGCCTGAATGTCCGCGTCATTGTTGACCAGGTTATCCGCGGCCTTGGATTTTCTGGCAAGCTGGTACTCCAGCTCTGCAACCATTTCATCAGTGACCCCCCTTGCGGGGGCCGCCGACGGGTCCAGGGTCTCCAGATATCTCTCACAGGCCTTCAGCAGCTTCTCATTCGGTGTTCCGGATGGAAAGCCGCAGAAGTAATAGGCATCCAGCTTGAATTTCTCATTGGAGACGATCTCCCTGATCTTGGAGATCACCTGATTCCGCTCTTCCTGTGTCCCCGCCATGACAGTAAACTCCCTTTCTTTCATTCAAGATGTCTCCGTCCGGAGATTCTGTGGAGTCTATGGTACCATTCCTGGAAAACCGTGTCAAGCCGGTATGTCATCTTCCGTAAAGTGCAATGCCGGTTCCTTCCTTTCAAATTTCCCCGTGATCCGTTTTTCCTGTCCGCAAAAGTTTCCCTGGCGGGTGATTCCTCTCGCAGAGGGAATGATTCCCTCCGATGTGCTCTGCGCACGTCGTACCGTTTATGCTGGCTGCGGAACTGCTAAAAAGCGGTGCGCAGGTTATCCCTGCGCACCATTCTCCTCCAGCCGTGCTACCAGCATCTGCATCTCCTGCTTGGAGTGAACCTGATGGCACTGCTCCAAAACAGCCTGCTTTTCCGCATCCGTCATTGCTTCAAACACATGCATCGCCGCCTCGTTCTGTGCCAGCGCCATGCCAAATCCCAGGGGTAGCTCCATCATTTTTCCTCCTGATCCATAAAATGGACAGTCTTTCCGTCCCTCAACCCAGGGTTCAGGGCTCCGGGTCCCCCACGGAGCCATCCCCCTTGAGTTTGTGGTACACCTTCATATCCGGGCCGCTGGTGCCTGGAATCACGGGCTTTGCCCGCTCCTTGCCCCGTTTGGCCTTCCCCTGCAGTTCCGGAACGGGGGGCACATCATTGCGGGGCTGCTGGTGCGTCCACTCCGGACGGGCCATTCCCTTTTTTGCCATTTGATCACCTCAGGAGTAGTCTGCCCTGTTTCTTTCCGCCTATACGGACAGCCCGCCGGAGGGCGGCGCATTTCCGCCGCATGCCGAGGCTACGTCAGGCACTTCATGCTGCTCAGCAGGGTGGAGAGGTTATGTGGAAGCACCGAGGTGGACGGTGATAAGATCCTCAAGGTACCCAGAGCAATCAGCCCTCCATAGAAAGCTCATGAAAAAGCGGTAATTCTCGTTGGCACGCCGCATCTATAACGCAGGCAAGCAGACGCAGCGTGACCAGCCCATGCAGGTCGTTTGCGGCAATGGGCTCAGCCGCCTCCCGGCAATGGCGGCGCCGTCGCTGACGGCGAGGCCCACGCTGGACTCTGTGGATCACCACGGCGTCCCCGGCTCTCACATAACCTTTCACGATATCGCGCTCTTATTTGGGGTTCCAGGCAAAAACCTCGCTATTGAGATGACTACGTACAAAACAGTATCAACGGCATCCTGAAACCAGGTAGCCGCTGTACAGGATTACAACGAAAAGCGGTCAGGAAGTCCAGCAACCTTCTGACCGCTTTTTCTACACCGCGAGGAATGGGAGCAAACCTTTCCTGTCCGCCGCGATGAGCCTCTCAAAACGCTCTGAACTTTCGTTCAGGGCGTCTTGGGAAGCGGCAGACATACCAGCAACTCAAACCGGCCGCTCCCGGCTTGGGCATCCAGAGAGCCGCCGTACCGTTCCGCAATTTCCCGCATGCCGGCGATACCGAAGCCGTGAGCGCTCTTATCTGGCTTGGTGGTGGCAAGGTCCGGCCGGACCCCGCCGCGCATGGTATTCTCCACCCGGAGCATCAACAGCCCCTTATCCGCTCTACAGCGGACGGTAATCCGCCGCTCCTCTGCCTGGCAGACCGCCTCTATCGCATTGTCCAGGGCGTTACCCAGCAGGGCCGTTAAATCCATGTCCGCAACAGGCAGCTCCCGGGGCAGCGAGACCGCGATATCGGCCGCCACACCCTGCCGCTGCATCTGCTCCTCCTTGGCGGCCAGGACCACGTTGGCGGTCTCGTTGTCACAAAACCGCTTGGTTCCCCGCAGGGCCGGGGAACCGGCTATCTGGTCCAGATAGCCCAGCGTCTCCGCCGTCTTCCCCTGCTCCAGAAGGCCCCGGATCACCGTCAGGTGGTTGCGCAGATCGTGGCGCAAGGTCCGCACCTGGGTCTCCTGTTGCCGCAGGCCCTGGTAATAAACCTCCCGCAGGCCTGCCAGGCGGTTTGACTGCTCCAGCCGCTCGTGCTCCGCCAGGATTAGGATCGCCAGCAGCAGTACCAGAGAAGTCAGCAGGGTGAAGGGCAGCACTACCACGCCCTGGCTCATGGCCACAGCGTCCACCTCCGCGGAGTCGTATTTCCGGAAGGTCAGCAGCACCACGGCGATCAGAGCGCACAGAGGCATAGCTGCCAGCCCCAGCACCAGCTTCCACAGCCGCCGGGAAAGCGTCGCCGGTTCCCGGGGCAGGCGGCGGCGCAGCAGCAGCCACAGCGCGCCGAATGTCAGGGGCCGGGCCAGCCGAGTCACCACATCGTACAGGTCGTAAAGGCCATAGTCGTTGAAAAACTGCACATAGGAGTCCAGAAAAGCACACACAGACATCTCCAGGCAGAAGAGGATGATGCACACCGCCAGCCGTCCCACCCAGTCGCCCCGCGTGGCAAGAAGAAACAGGGCAAAGTATACCGGCAGCGTATAGAGCAGGTTGGGATCTCCGATCCAGATCACCATGCCGCTGGCCCCCATCAGGTTCAGGAAGAGCAGAGCGTTCCAGACCCGCCCCTTCCGGGGTCTGACAAAGGGGGCGCAGAGCCTGTACAAAAAAAAGCCGCTGGTAGCTACGGACAGGAAATAGCCGCCATAGACCCAGAACAGCCAAAGCACGTGTCCCATTCCTCACCTCTCCAGTTCCACCCGGGTCAGGGCCAGCAGTGCCGCCTGCTGGCAGGAGCGGCTCACAGGAAGCCGGGCGCCGTCCCGCAGCACCACTTCGCTGCCCTCCACCCGGTCTACCGCCGCGGCCCGGACAAGATACCGCTGGTGGATGCGGACAAACGCCTCCCCCAATTCCGCCGCCACGGCATCCAGCTTGCCGTAAAAGGTATATTCCCGCCCCGGGGTGACGCACGTCACCTGCCTCCTGTCAGAGACAAAATAAGAAATACTGCCGAGAGGAATGCGGTAGTGGGTGTCACCGCTGCGGCAGATGTAGGCCCGGTCCAGGTCCCGGTACAGCGCCCCCTGGGCCCGGTCCAATACCTCCTCCAGCTGTTCTGCCCCCGGTGGCTTAAGCAGATACCCCAGGGCCCCCACACTGTAGCCGTCAAAGACGTGGTCGGCGTAGCCGGTGACAAACACCAGCTGAAGTCCCACATCCAGCGCCCGGAGGCGGCGGGCGGTCTCCATGCCGTCCAGCTCCCCCATCTCCATGTCCAAAAACACCAGGTCCAGCTCCCCGGCATGGCTCTCCAGCCAGCGGAGCAGCCCCTCGCCGGAGGAAAACTCGAAAAACCGTCCCTCCACATGCCGGCGCTCCAAAATCCGCTCCAGAGCGGACCGGAGCACCAGCCGGGCGTCATAGACGTCGTCACAGATGCCAATGCGCAGCATCCCATCACCTCTTCCAGAGAACTTCCCGCCGGGATGTCACAAACAGGCGGGCTTTCCCGAAAACGGGAAAAAACGGCAGGCCGCTTCGCGGCTATTATGCCGCAGGTGCAAAGCACCGTTGTGGCATATGCATTTTAATCCAAGATACCATGGCCGTTTCGCGGCTATTGTACCACACTTTCTCCCGGCCGCCAAACCAAACTTGACAGAAATTCCGCCGTTTATGACATGCCGCTCCCCGCCGATACCAAACTTGACACCTCCGCCGCCGCAAATGACAGCCCCGTTTGCGGCGGTGGTTATTTCGCGGTACGCTAGTCTCAACAAGGAGGGAAACAACCATGATGCAGCAACTGACCATCACCCGCTCCCGCGTGTGGAGCGCACTCGCCACCCCGCCCGCCATCCCGGCGTCCGGTCCCCGGCTCAAAACCAACCTGAATACCGACCTTTTGAAGCTCATCGCCATCACCGCTATGCTGATCGACCACATCGGCGGTGCCTTCTTTCCAGATGTGGAGTTCTTCCGCTGGATTGGGCGGCTGGCATTCCCCATCTTCTGCTACTGTTTGACGGTGGGCTTGCTCTATACCTGGGATGTGAGAAAGTACCTGCTGCGGCTGGGCGTCTTTGCCCTGGTGAGCCAGCCGTTCTATGTGCTGGCCTTCCACCCGGCGGAGGAATTCTTCCGCCAGTTCACCAACTGGAACATCTTCTTCACGCTGTTTTTGAGCCTGTTGGCCCTATACGGCGTCAAGGAGCGGAAGTGGTGGCTGTTCGCCCTGGCGTTCTTCACCGTCAGCTGGTGGAACTTTGACTACTCCGGCACCGGCATTCAGCTGATGTTGATCTTTTACCTCTGCCGGAACCATCCCGGTATCGGGGCTGCGCTCTATACCCTGAGCTATCTCCCGGCACTCTGGAACGGCTGGGCGGAGGACCCCCTGTGCCTGACGCTGGGCGGATGGACGGTGGACTGGTCCTTCTTCGCAATTCTGGCCGCTCCGCTGATTTTTTTGCCCCTGCGGTCCCGGCTGAGAATCAACAAGTGGTTCTTCTACGCCTTCTACCCCGTCCATCTCGCGGTCATCGCACTCATTCAAAATATCCTGTAATCCAAGAAAGGAAGAGAACACGATGCTGACTGTCAAAGACCTGCACAAATCCTATCAGGTGGGTAAAACCACCTACGAGGTGCTCAAGGGCGTAAGCCTCTCGGTGGAGACCGGGGAGTTCGTGGCCGTGATGGGACCCTCCGGTTCCGGCAAGACCACCCTCTTAAACTGCATCTCCTGCTACATTCCAGCCGACAGCGGCCAGATCACCCTGGGTACGGAGGAGCTGGCCCGCCTGGACGAGGACGCCCTGGCCGCTGTCCGCAACCGGAAGCTGGGCTTTGTTTTCCAGGATTTCCTGCTCCTGGACGGCCTGACGGTCCGGGAGAACATCCTTCTGCCCGCCATCATCTCCGGCGCTGTCGGCCACCTGACGGAGGCTCGGGCGGACCAGCTGTGCGATGTGTTCGGCATCTCCGCCATTCGGAACAAGTACCCGGCGGAGATTTCCGGCGGAGAAAAGCAGCGCACTGCCGTTGCCCGGGCCCTCATCAACCACCCCCTGGTGATCCTGGCCGACGAGCCCACCGGCAACCTGGACTCCAAGTCCAGCCGTGCCGTCATCCGCTCCTTCCAGCAGGCCCGGGACGCTCTGGAGGCCACCATCTTCATGGTAACTCACGACTCCTACGCCGCCTCTTTCTGCGACCGGGTCATCATCCTTCGGGACGGCGTGGTGTGGCGGACCCTGGAAAAGGGCGCCACGGACCGCTCCGCCTTTCAGGACCAGCTCCTGGACGCCATCCGGGACATGAGCAGGGAGTGAGCGTATGAAAACATTTTCTCAGGTCTATGCCCGCCTGCGGCGGAAAAACCGGGGACAGTACGCGCTTCTCGCGCTCTGCTGCTTCTTCTCCGTGCTGCTGATCACCGCCTATGTATGCATGATGCGCTCGCCCACCATTCTCTCCGTCTTGCCGGAGGGAGGCGACAGCCGCAAGCAGGTGATGATGGTTTTTGTGCTGGCGGTGATTGGCTGCGGCGTGTTCACCACCTATGCCGCCGGCCTCTTCTTCCGGCAGAAATCTCGGGAGACCGGTGTGTTTTTGGCCCTGGGTGCCTCCCGCCGGCAACTGAGAAGCGAGATGGGAAAGGAGCTAGCGGTGCTCTCCCTGGGTTCCTGCGCCGCAGGCGCGGTGCTGGGCGGTCCTCTGGCCTGGGCCGTGTGGCAGCTGTTTCGGCTGTTTCTGGTGGACTCTCAGGAGATGTCTCTCTCCTTTGACCCCCGGTCCTATCTGCTGGCCTTGGCCTTTGCCGGATATGTGGTGGCGGTGCTGTTCCTGCTGGGCGGACGGTCCATCCGCCGCACGAACATCATCGATATTGTCCAGGAGTCCCATAAGTCCGAGCCCATCCGGGAGGTCAAACGGTGGTATGGTCCCGCAGGCGTCGCCCTGTTGGTGATTGGCGGCGCGGGCGGGTATCTCATGCCCTCGTTCTTTGTCAACGTACTTCACTGGTACCCGCCCGCCGTGGTGGACGCCGTCTTCTATCTCCCGGCCCTGGCGGGGATGTACATGATTCTCCTGCACACGGTTGTGAATGGCTGGAGAAAGGGCCGCAGATACCGGGACATCATCGCAACGTCCATGATGAAGTTTCAGGGCCGTCAGACCGTACGGAATATGCTGGTAATGACGCTGCTGATCGCCGGCGCCTACTTCGCCAGCTTCTACGCCCCCATGCTGAACACCAGTTCCACCTACAGCTTTGGCAGCCGCCCGGTAGACTTTGAATATCACTGGCGGAATGATCAGCCCCTTCCTCAGCGGGAGGAGGTGGAGGCCCTGGCAGCGGAGCAGGGCGTGGAAATCACCTCCTGGACCCAGCGAGAAGCCGCCTATCTCGCCAGCGACGGCTATGAGTCCGTCGAGCACGACAATGGTGCCCTGGGCACCACCTACACCACGGAGTACCGGGAGATTCAAGGCGGCGCCGTCTTCTTCTCCGAGAGTGCCTGGAACGCCCTCACTGGGCAGAGCGTGGATCTGGCTCCCGGCACCTGCGCCAACGTGCTGGACGACGAGGGAGGCAGCGACTATCTCTCCGGCGGCGACGTGACGCTCATCACCAACATGGTTACACGTAAGGCACTGCGGGTGATCCCGGCGGAACCGCTGTGCTTCACCATGCTGCTGGGCAGCTATGTGCTGGACGACGCCGACTACGCCGCTATCACGGAGGGCCTCACAGACCTCTGGCGGGAGACGTATGTATTCTTCAACGCGCCGGAGGCGGGCTATTCCTTTGCCCGTGCCCTCTTTGACGAAATTGTGGACCGCTCCGGCGTCGAGGTGCTGCAGATGGACGCCTATGACCTGGTGCGGGATACGCTGGCGGAGGAGGCCGGGGAGCCCTATCCCTATAACCGGGAAAATATTGCTGCCCATGGCTTCCCCGTCATAGAGCGGGAGGACCGAGACTCCTCGGATTTCCGCAACTACTGGCTCTACATGCCCCAGTTCCGGATTCTGGACCAGAACGACTTCGTCACCACGATGGCGGTCTTTTTGATGCTCTTCATCTTCATCGCCCTCATCTGCTTCGCGGCGGTGGTCGTTATCGCCTATACCCGCTGTTTCACCATCGCCCTCACCAACCGCCGCGTCTACGACGACCTGCGGCACCTGGGCGCGCCGAATGCCTATCTCTTCCGCTCCGTAAGGGGGCAGATGGGTAAGGTGTTCCTGGTGCCGGCCATCGTGGGCACCGGACTGATCTCCGCCTTCTATACCATGATCATGTACTTCAATGATAACCGCTTCACCCCCGGCGAGTCTGCCGGCATGGCTGTCTGCGCCGCCGTGATCGCTGCTGTCTCCCTGGTGCTCTATGGCGTCTACCGCTTCACCCGGCGCCGGGTCTGCCAGGCCCTGCGGATCACCACCCCCCGGCGCATGGCCGGTGGGAAGCGTCTGTGACACGGACAGATGAAAAGAGCCCCTGTGCGGTTGTCCGCACAGGGGCTTTCATGTCAGGCTTCCGCCTCCCGCAGCCGCTCTACAATGGTGGACTTGGCCACAGAGCGGTACACTGCCAGGGGCACCAGGATGCCCAGCAGCGCGAAGATGGGAGCCACAATCAAAATGGGAGAAATGGTGAAGCGGTAGGTGAAGAACCAGAACAGGTTCCCCACGGCGCGGAAGGCCAGGGGGCTCAGCACCACCGCCAGCACCAGAGAGATCACCACCGCTCCCAGGGCATAGAGTAATCCCTCATACACCAGCATGGTCTTGAGCTGCTTTCCCGTCATACCGATGGATTGGAGCACGGCAAACTCCCGCTTGCGCACCGTGATGCCGGTGAGGATGGCGTTGAAGAAGTTCAGCACGCCCACCAGTCCCACGATAAAGCTCAGCGCCCCGCCCAGCATGAGGAACATGGCCCGCATGCCCTCGAACTCCGCGGCGTAGGTGGCCTTGCTCTCGTAGTCGAACTGGGGATTCACGTTCTCCGTGTAGTCCTGGAGGAAGGTCTCCATACCGGCATTTGCCTCGTCGGTGGTATCAAAGGCGTAGTACATGACGCTGTCCGTGCCGGTGTCCTGGATGAAGGTCTGGTCGTTCATGATGAACTCGTCCGCGCCGTAGTAGCGGTAGCTCAGAGCCCTGGGCACTACCACCAGTGCCGCCACCTCATACTCCACGTCCCGGTACTTCACCGCCCGGCTCACATAGTTGGCCCCGGCCGGCACGTTTTCCAAGGGACCATAGACCTCGCCGGTGTTGGGGTTATAGTACTCAAATTCCTCCACATACCGCAGTGTGACCGTGTCTCCCAGCCGGGCCCAGTGGGAGTCCATCTCCGGGTTGCCGTAGTCGTCGTCGCTGTACACGGCGGCCACATACCGTCCGCCGGGTTCGCTGAGCTTGCTGAGATCCCCGTCCAGCACCGTCAGGTGGTCCAGGGGAAACTGCTCCATGCCATAGAGCTGCGCCCGGTCGGACAGTAGACCGTCCTCATTGCGGTCTTTGGAAGCCACCATCAAGTCCAGCGTCTCCGGGTCGTTCCAGCGGCTCCAGACAGAGCGGTAGTAGTCCTCGGTGACAAACTCCTGCACAGCGGAGGTCTCGCCGTAGACCAGACCGCCGCCGGTGATGCCGCCTTGGGCGTCGATGTCATCAATGACAGACTGGGGAATCCCCATATCCGTGTTAAAAATTTCTCCGCCGGTTTGGAACTGGCCGGCGTCCGCCACAATGAAGTCGCTGGCGGTGAAGTTGGAGACGTACTTATCCATGTCAAAGCCCCGGGTAATGGTCGCGGTGATGGTCAGCAGCACCACCGCCAGGGACAGGGAGATCACGGTAATCGCACTCTTGCCCCGGCTGCGGCCCAGGTTGGCCCAGGCCATGGAGAACAGGGAGACCCCCTTGACATTCCGCTTTGTCTTGCGCTTGAGATTCCCGCCCTCCGTGTAGCGCACCGCCTCAATGGGGGAGACCCGGCCGGCCATGCGGCCAGGCTTGCGGCAGGAAAGCAGCACCGTCACCAGGGAGAATCCTGCCGCGCCCACAAAGATCAAGGGGTTCGCGGAGGCAACGCTCACCACCCCGTCCAGCTGGGCAACGATCACCGGCGTCAACCGTCCGCCCACCAGCCAGCCGATCACAAGCCCCAGCGGGATGCCCGCCAGGGACAGCGTCAGCGCCTGCTGGCGGATGATCCGCCGCAGCTGCCGGGGGGTGGTGCCGATGGTCTTCAGCAGGCCGTAGAACCGAATATCATTGGTGACGGAGATCTGGAAGACATTGTAGATGATGAGATAGCCGGTAAAGATGATCAGCGCCAGCACCGCGCCGATGGCGATCATCGTGAGGGGGTCCATGCTGTCGGAGAGCTGGGCGCCGGTGTAGCCCCAGTTCACGCCGGTGTTGATGTAGTCGTCCCCAGCGGCTTCGCTCTGGTAGCCGTGGTCGGCCAGGATCTGATTCAGATCCTGCTCAATGTGCCGGGAGCCACCTTTGAGCATCACATCCAGGTTCCAACTGCCGGTCATGCCGTCGGCGGAGGCGGCGGGGTCCACGCCCACCTCGTCCAGGATGGCATCCACCCGGCTTTCCGGAATCAGAATGTGGTTTGCCACAATGGCCTCGTCATACTCCCACCAGCCGCAAAGCGTAAAGGTCTGGGTCGTGGGGTGTCCGTCCACATCGAAGGTGACGGTGAACTTGGCGCCGATCTCCGGTGCCACGCCCAGCAGCTCCAGCACATGGGTGTCCGTGGCGGCCTCGTCGGTGCCCTCCTGCGGCAATCGGCCCTCCACTGGGTCGCAGTACATCCAGTGGGCCTCGTTGGCATCGGAATAGCCCACCTCCACGTGGGACTTGTTGAAGGGCACCTCACGGGGCATCCCCAGGAAGCGCCGCAGGCCCCATTCGTCAATCAGGGGATCGTCCCTCAGCTCGTGGAACTGCTCTTCCGTCAGGTACTTGAAGCCGCCGTGGGACCAGCCGCCCACCTGACGGAAGTTGGACTGCTGGAAGCCGTCGTTGATGGACATGGCGATGGTAAAAAGGGACGTGAAGAGCACCGTGGTCAGAGCGATGGCCGCAATGGCGACGAGATTGCGCGTCCTGGCCGCCCGCATGGAGCGCCAGCCCAGGCGCCGGATGGTCTTGCCGTTGGAAACCTTCATCATGGCGCTCACCCTCTCACCACGATCCGGCCGTCCTCAATGCGGATGATCCGGTCCGCCATCTGGGCGATCTCCTCGTTGTGGGTGATCATCACCACGGTCTGGCTGAACTTCTCGCTTGTGACTTTTAAAAGGCCCATCACGTCCTGGCTGGTGGCGGAGTCCAGGTTGCCGGTTGGCTCATCGGCCAGAATAATGGCGGGCTTGGCCGCCAAAGCCCGGGCGATGGCTACCCGCTGCTGCTGGCCGCCGGAGAGATTTCCCGGCAGGTTCTGGAGCTTCGACTCCAGTCCCAGCGTCTCTATAATCTGCGCAACATAAGCCTTATCAGGCTGGTTTCCGTCCAGCTGGATGGGCAGAATGATATTCTCCCGCACATTCAGTACCGGCACCAGGTTGTAGTTCTGGAACACAAACCCGATCTTCCGCCGGCGGAAAATCGTCAGGGCCTCGTCCTTCAGGGCAGAGAGCTCCCGGCCATCTACGGTGACGGTGCCGGAGGTGGGCCGGTCCAGCCCGCCCAGCATGTGCAGCAGCGTGGACTTGCCGGAGCCGGAGGTGCCCACCACCGCCACGAACTCACCCTTTTCCACGCTGAGGTTCACCCCATCCAGAGCCCGCACCTCGGTGTTCCCGGAGCCGTAAATCTTCCGCAGCTCCCTGGTCTCCAAAATTGTCATCATGTTCTTACCTCCATAGAGAAAACCTGTATTGCCTTTCGACAATACAGACTCTATCAAAGAAATCTTTCCACAATCTTTCTGAAATCTTACAAGTTTGAAAGATTCTGCACCGCAGGAGAACGGAAAATTCCAGGAGGGGTCTATCTCCTAATTATCCCCCTTGACAGGAGGGGATTATAGGCATATAATAGGCATTGTAATCTCCTAACCCCAGGAAGACGCCGGCCGGTAAAGAATTCCCTGCGGGGGAGATGCATCTCCATAAAAAGAAAGGAAGGAATCGCATATGTCTTTTGAGAACATGGTGCCCTTCAGCTGCCTGACTGAGGATTTCACGCGAATTGAGCAGTTGCTGAGGACGTATCAGGAGGTCATCATTATCCGGGGGGACCAGCCCCGGTACCGCCTGACGGAGATTCCCGCGGCGGACAGCGCTGCCGGCACCTTACCCCTTCCGACGGAAGCAGAAGATGAGCCGTCCCGGCCCCGGCGGCTGTCTGTTCAGGAGAAAACCGTGCTCCGCCGGAAGCTGGACAGCATTGGCAAATCGGTCTTTGTCCGCTACTACCAGCAGTTTCAAAACCGGGAGGACCCCCTAATTTTTATGGAGGAGGACTTCACAGAGCAGTCCAAGCGGGCCCGAGCTTCCTGCGCCGCGTATCTCTTCCGGATGGGCTGGGAGCACCACGCCCTCCAGTACATCGTGGACAGCGGGCGCACCGCGCCCGCTGTCCGGGCCAGGGCGCAGGAACTTCTGTCAAGCACCTAAAGCCTAATTATTCCCTAACTTACAAATTAGTCTCCCTGGGCAGATACATGGAAAATTTCGCACCGTATCCCGGGCGGGAGAACACCTTTAAATAGCCGCCCTGCCCCTGGACAATCTGCCGGCTGAGGTACAGCCCAATCCCCACGCCCTCCGCCTCATAAGCGGCGGCGGAGCGATAGAATCGCTGAAAAACCCTTGCCTGCTCCGCCTCCGGAATTCCGGGGCCGGTGTCGGTGACGTCGATGCGGCAGAAGAGCTCGTAGGCGATGGCCTCCAGGGTGATGCTGCCCCCGGCGGGCGTATATTTCACGGCGTTGTCCAGCAGGTTGCACACCGCCTCCTCTGTCCACTTCGCATCAAAGACCGCCCGCATCTCCGGCGCGATCACCCGCAGCGTCAGCTCCTTCGCCGCCGTCTTGGGGGCGAACTGGGCCGCAGCATCCTCCAGCATGGGCCCCAGGAGACCGGGCCGGGGGTGCAGCTCCAGAATCCCTGTCTCCAGGCGGGAGGTTTTCACGAGGGCCTCAATGAGGGACTGGAGCTTCTCCGCCTGCCCCTCCAGGGCCGTGACCAGGGCGCGGCTCTCCTCCGGCAGGTCCTGCTCCCCCAAGAGCTGCGCGTACAGCAGCACGTTGGTGATGGGCGTTTTGGTCTGGTGGGAGATGTCCGCAATCAAACTCTTGATCTTGTTCTTTTCCTCCTGCAGGTTCCGGGCGGAGACCGCGGAGGCGGCAAGGTAGTGGGCCAGCTGGGTCTCCACAGCAGAGAACAGGCTCTCGTCAAAGCTCGTCTCCGTGAAGGTCCCCCGGATGGCCTCCTCCAGCATGCGCTCCAGGCGCAGCATCACTCGCCGCGTACGCCAGCGGCCCCACGCTGCCAGGACCAGTGCCGCCAGCACCGCCAGTAGGGCCGCACCTATCAGCAATTCCTCCCACGCCGTCATTTCGCCACCCAGGTATAGCCGATGCCGTACACGGTTTTGAGGAGCCGGGGCTTTGAGGGCATCTCTTCCAGCTTGTCCCGCAGCCGCTTCACCGTTACGGAGAGGGCATTCTCCTCCACATACTCCGCCCCATCCGTCCAGACCCGATCCAACAACGTCTCCCGCGGCACCGTCCTGCCCCGGTTCTCCACCAGCACCCGCAAGAGCTTTTGCTCCTTCTTGCTCAGCTCCACGATCTGCCCGTCCCTCCGGAACTCCATCCGCTCAAAGTCCAGGCTCAATCCCTCCGCCTCGTAACAGGCGGAGGGCGCCGGAGTCCCCCGGCGCAGCTGGGCATTGACCCGGGCCCGCAGCACCGCCAGGGAGAAGGGCTTGGTGATATAGTCGTCGGCGCCGGTCTCTAGCCCCACCACAATGTCCGTCTCCATGTCGTTGGCCGTCAGCAAAATTACGGGCACGGCGCTCTCCCGGCGCAGCTCCCGCAGCCATTCCAGCCCGCTGCCGTCCGGCAGGTTGACGTCCAGAATCAGCAAATCAAAGGCGCCCCGGCCCCAGGCCTCCCGTGCCTGAACCAGCGTGCCGCACCGTGTCACATGAAGTTTTTCGCTCTGCAGAGCCAGGCGCACACCCCGTCCCAGCGCGGCGTCGTCCTCCAGAAGCAGCACTTCCCACATACGCATCGCTCCTTTGGGAATAGTATACCACAGGGCCGCACAGAATGGTATGTGATTTTCCCGGCAGAGCTCGCCGGCATCTGCGCAGTCTTTTCCACCTTCTTGATGTTGAAAAACGCGTTCTTTGCTGTTAAAATAATGGTATCCTCTGCGGGAGTGACCAGGCAGGGCTTTGTGATATGCAGCATCTGCGGGCCAGCTGCAGATTTTTTCACGCAAGGTGGTCTCCGGCCCTCTGCAAGCCGGATCACATAATTTAGGACCCGTCCCCTACTCCATTTCCATAGGGGCCGGGATCGAACAGAAGGAGGAAGCAGGCCGCCGGCCGGCGGTGCGGCAGTGTGGAGACCTGCCGTAATTTCTCAGGGGACGCCCCCCTGTTGGAGAGGCTTTCGTGCGGAGGCGCGGAGGCCACGGTCAAGAGTATGTCAACTGTTCGTCTGAAGCATGTCAAGAAAATCTACGACCATGCAGTCACCGCAGTCCACGATTTCAGCCTGGATATTGCCGATAAAGAGTTTATTGTTCTAGTGGGTCCCTCTGGCTGCGGCAAATCCACCACGCTCAGGATGGTGGCCGGTTTGGAGGAAATCTCCGAAGGGGAGCTGTACATTGACGAAAAACTGGTCAATGACGAGGCCCCCAAGGATCGGGATATCGCCATGGTCTTTCAGAGCTACGCCCTCTATCCCCATATGACGGTACGGGAGAACATGGAATTCCCTCTCAAGCTCAAAAAAATGCCCAAGGCGGAAATTAACCAGCGTGTACAGGACGCCGCCGAGATTCTCGGCATCACCCAATACCTGGACCGCAAGCCCAAGGCTCTCTCCGGCGGCCAGCGCCAGCGGGTGGCCATTGGCCGCGCCATCGTGCGGGAGCCCAAGGTGCTGCTGATGGACGAGCCCCTCTCCAACCTGGACGCCAAGCTGCGCAACCAGATGCGCGCCGAGATCATCAAGCTGCGCCAACGGATCAACACCACCTTCCTCTATGTCACCCATGACCAGACGGAAGCCATGACGCTGGGAGACCGCATCGTGATTATGAAGGACGGCTACATCCAGCAGATCGGCACGCCCCAGGAGGTTTTTAACCACCCCGTCAACGTCTTTGTGGCCGGCTTTATCGGCACGCCTCAGATGAACTTTTTCAAGGCCCGTCTGGTGAAGGATGGTGAGGGCGCCTACCATGTCCAGGTCGGAGAGATCTCCGTTTCCCTGGCTGAGTCGGTGCAAAAGGCACTCAACACTGATTCTCAGGAGGTCATCCTGGGCATCCGGCCGGAGCACATCCGCTTTACCGACGCCTCGGACGCTTTCACAGGCACTGTGGAGGTCTCTGAAATGATGGGCAGCGAGTATCATCTTCACGTCGCCTGCAACGGTCAGGATGTGATTTTTCGGGTTCCCACGGTGGATTTGCCTGAGGCGCTGCGCAGCGGCATTGCCTATGGCGCGCAGATCCGCTTTGACTTTCGTCCAGATGCCATCCACCTTTTCGACCCGCAGACTGAGCAGAATCTGCGCTGATTCCATGAAAAAGAGCTCTGGAAAACATGCTGTTTTCCAGAGCCTTTCCTATTCTGTGGCCCCTGCCGTGGCGAAACGGCACGGTTTTCCTGGGAAAACTCCGGAGGGCCGGGGTATTGCCCCGGACCTGGCCGCGTCTTCGCAGCTTATTCCAGTTCAAACGCGCCGGTATAGAGCTGATAATACAGCCCGCCCTGGCGGATCAGGTCTTCGTGGTCGCCCCGCTCCACAATCCGGCCATGGTCCAGCACCATGATGGCGTTGGAATTGCGAACCGTGGAAAGCCGGTGTGCGATAACAAAGACCGTCCGGCCATACATCAGAGCGTCCATGCCCTGCTGGACAATGGCCTCTGTCCGGGTGTCGATGGAGCTGGTGGCCTCATCCAGAATCATCACCGGCGGGTCGGCGACCGCGGCCCGTGCGATAGCCAGCAGCTGCCGCTGGCCCTGGGAGAGATTGGCGCCATTGCCGGTGAGCATAGTGTCGTAGCCCTGGGGCAGGCGGCGGATGAAATCATCGGCATTGGCCAGAGCTGCCGCCGCCTCCACCTCCTGATCGGTGGCGTCCAGATTGCCGTAGCGGATGTTCTCCCGCACCGTGCCGGTAAAAAGGTTCGTGTCCTGGAGCACAATGCCCAGGGACCGGCGAAGATCAGGCTTATGGATGTTGTTGATGCTGATGCCGTCATAGTGGATCTTTCCGTCGGCAATGTCATAAAAGCGGTTGATCAGGTTCGTGATGGTGGTCTTGCCCGCGCCGGTGGCTCCCACAAAGGCCAGCTTCTGTCCCGGCTTTGCAAAGAGCGTGATATCATGGAGAATCGTCTTTCCCTCCTCATAGGCAAAGTCCACATGGTCAAAGCGCACGTCGCCTGAGAGTTTTGTGAGGTAGTAATTCTCCGTGGGAATATTGCGTACCGGTCCCAAAATCAGACGCAGCGTCTGGCCGCCTGCGCCGTCCGAATATTTCCAGGCCCAGTGCTGCTCTGCGCCGCGAACCTGCTCGGAAAGCTCTGTCAATGTGCCATCCTCCTCTTCCCGGACAGGCACCATCACCATGCCGACGCCGTGGGGCACCTTCCAGGCCCAGAGGTTCGTTCGTTTTTCCGTCTCCTGAAGCTGAGCGCCGTCCGCATCATAAGAGACATTGACCAGTGTGACCGCGCCGTGGTCCTCCTCCGGTTTTTCATCCATCAGATTAAACACCCGCTGCGCGCCAGCCAGCGCCATCACCACCGAGTTCATCTGCTGGGAAATCTGGCTGATGGGGTTGGTAAAGCTCTTGGACATCTGGAGGAACGACGCAATCACGCCCAGGGTGATGCCGCCGCCCACGCCGGCCAGCGCCATAGCGCCGCCGGCCACCGCGATAATCACATACTGGATATTGCCGATATTGACAAGGATCGGCATGAGGATATTGGCATACTGGTTTGCCTTGCAGGCGCTCTCAAAAAGGGCGTCGTTCACCTGATCAAAGCCCTCCACAGCCTCCGGCTCGTGGCAGAAGACCTTGACCACCTTCTGGCCATTGATCATCTCCTCGATATAGCCGTTCAGGCTGCCCAGGCTCTTTTGTTGGCGCATGAAGTAGCGCCCGCTGCGCCCCGCTAGCACCCGGGTCACGGACAGCATGCCCGCAACGCAGAGAATCACAATGCCGGTGAGAAAGACGTTCGTGGCCAGCATGCCGCAAAAAGTCACCAGGATTGTCATTCCGGAGTTGATCACCTGGGGAATGCTCTGGGAGAGCATCTGGCGCAGGGTGTCCACGTCATTGGTGTAAACGCTCATCACGTCGCCGTGGGCATGGGTGTCGAAGTATTTGATGGGCAGCGTCTGCATGTGTCCGAAGAGCTCATCCCGAATCTTCTTCTGCACACCCTGGGAGATCGTGACCATCAGCCTGTTATAGGCCAGAGCGCACAGCGCGCCGGTGAGATACAGGCACCCCATCATGACCAAAACCCGCAGCAGCCCGGAGTAATCCGGCGTGCCCATCGCCAGCAGCGGTTCAATATAATCGTCAATCAGGGTCTTTAAAAATAGGGACCCGGCCACGGAAGCAATGGCGCTCACCATGATGCACAACAACACCAGAAGAAAGCGTCCCCGGTAGTCCTGGGACACGTAGCCCAGCAGCCGCTTGACCGTATGGCTTCGATTCACGGGCGTTTTATTCATGGTCATTTCCTCCCTTCGTCTGGGATTCATAGATTTCGCGGTAGATCTCGCAGCTTTGGAGCAGTTCCTCATGGGTCCCCATCGCAGCGATCCTTCCGCCCTCCATCACCAAAATTTTGTCGGCGTCCTCGATGGAGGAGACCCGCTGGGCAATGATGAACTTGGTGGTGTCCGGAATCTCCTCCCGGAATGCCTTTCGGATCAGCGCGTCAGTCTTGGTGTCCACGGCGGAGGTGGAGTCGTCCAGAATCAAAATCCTGGGTTTTTTCAGCAGGGCCCTGGCAATGCAAAGCCGCTGCTTCTGACCGCCGGATACATTCGTTCCGCCCTGTTCAATATACGTGTCGTACTTGTCTGGGAACTCCTGGATGAAGGAGTCTGCCTGAGCCAACTGGCAGACCCGGACCAACTCCTCATCCGTGGCATCCTCCTTGCCCCAGCGGAGGTTTTCCTTGATGGTGCCGGAGAAGAGCACATTTTTTTGAAGCACCATGGCCACTTGCTCCCGCAAGGCCTCCATGTCGTAGTCTCGGACGTCCACGCCGCCCACCAGGACCCGGCCCTCTGTGGCGTCATACAGCCGGGGGATCAGCTGTACCAGAGTGCTCTTGGAGGTGCCGGTGCCGCCAAGAATCCCCACCGTCTCGCCGGAGCGGATCTCCAGGCTCACATTCTTCAGGCACTCCTTCTCCGGGTCGCCCGCATAGGAAAAGCTGACGTTTTCAAAGGTCACGGAGCCATCCCTCACCACCTCCACAGGGTTGGGGCCGTTTTGGAGATCGCTCTCCTCATTGAGAAGCTCCGTGATCCGCTCGGCAGAGGCGCGGGATAGGATGATCATGACCAGCACCATGGAGAGCATCATTAGGCTCATGAGAATCATCATGATATAGCTGAACATGCTGGTGAGCTCCCCGGTGGTCAGCTGACTGCTCACAACCAGATGAGCGCCCAGCCAGCTGACCACCAGCATACAGCTGTACACGCACACCTGCATCAGCGGCATATTAAAAGCGATGATCTTCTCCGCCTTGGAGAAGTCCGCGTAAATCTCCTGAGAGATTTTCCCGAATTTCTCCTTCTCATGCTCTTCCCGAACAAAGGATTTGACCACCCGGATACCCAGCAGATTTTCCTGTACCACATTGTTCAGCACGTCGTATTTTTTGAACACCCGCTCAAACAGGGGATGCGCTCCCCGCATGATCAAAAAAATGCCAACCGCCAAGACAGGGATCACCACCAGAAAAATCATGGCCAGCTGGGGATTGATCTTAAAGGTGAGCACCCAGGCGCAGATCAGCATGATGGGGCAGCGGACCGCCACGCGGATGATCATCATGAACGCCATCTGTACATTGGTCACATCGGTGGTAAGGCGGGTGATGATTCCGCCCGTTGAGAACTTATCAATGTTAGAAAAGGAAAAATTCTGGACATTGCGGTACATTTCCCGCCGCAGATTCCGGGAAAAGCCAGTGGAGGCCCGTGCGGCGAAGCGGCCGGATAGCGTCCCGAACACCAGCGCCACCAGCGCCATGCCAACCAGCAGCCCTCCATACCGCAGGATATTGCTCAGGTTCCCCGCGTCAATGCCCTTGTCAATGAGTTGAGCCATCATCATGGGAATCAGCACATCAAAGGCCACCTCTCCCACGACGAAAATAGGTGTCAGTACCGCGTCTTTTGTAAACTCCTGCACGCAGCTGACAAGCCCGCGTTTTTTCTTCATACAGATTCCTCCTCAGGGTCAAATGTCATCCGGCGACCGATCATGAGCCGTGCATGCCGCACGGCCCTTCTAGAAAAGAGGTGTCCGTCTACATGAGGTTCTGCTTGAGCTTCGCCAGTGTCGCCATAAACTGATCCAGCTCCTCCTGGGAGAGGCCCTTGGTCAAAAGGACCTCCATAGCGTCAATCCGCTGCTCCAGGCGGCTATTCAGAGCCACTGCCTTGGGCGTTGCCACCACCCGCTTCATGCGTGCGTCCTCACTCCCCATGCGCCGCTCTATAAAGCCTCCGTCCTCCAGATGCCTGAGCAGGCGGGAGGCAGTGGATGCCCGGATACAAAACGTCTTCTCCAAATCCTTTTGATAGATATTCTGTTCCTGATTATGGCAGAGAAACCCCAGCACCACACCTTCGATCTCCGGCAGCATCTCCTGGTGCCCTTCCCCCAGACTCCAGATTTTTCTTCGCATCAGGTTCGATACCGCCTTGATCTCATACCCCAAATAATACTGCTGCTGCATCAGTGCACCCCTTTTCTGTGGTATTATTATGATAGTTAGCAAACTAATTAAAGTCAATCGTCATATTGCACAGATATCCTTTTGCGTTTTGTGTGTTTTTTCTAAATATACTGTGTATTTTATCTCTTCTTTAGAAATTTGGTGGGTCCCCAAAGCGGTAAAATATCATGGCGTCTTGAATATGCGTTGATTGTATCCGCCGTTCCCCTTATAATAGGAATTGAGATAAGGCGCAGCGTGGCCTATCCAGAACGCCGGTGATATTGGCGGCATATCCGTAAGACACGGATGCCGGGCGTCTCTCAGGCATGCGCAGGGCGGGCAGATGCCTGCCATGTTCTGCCGGACAACACGAAGAGAGGGGACAACATGAGTACGGATATTTTGGTTGTGGACGATGAAATCGCCATCGCGGACTTGGTGGAGGTCTATTTGAAAAACGAGGGATACACCGTCCACAAATATCATAACGCCGCGGATGCCCTCGCCTGTGTTGCGCGCACCCGCCTGGATCTGGCGATTCTGGACGTGATGCTGCCGGATATGGACGGTTTCACCCTCTGTCAGCGCATCCGTGAAAAGCACCTATTTCCCATTTTGATGCTCACCGCCCGGGTGGAGGATATGGACAAGATTATGGGGCTGACCCTGGGGGCGGACGACTATATCACCAAGCCCTTCAATCCGCTGGAGCTGGTAGCCCGTGTAAAGACCCAACTGCGCCGGTACACCCGTTATAACTCCGGGGAAGCCGCCCCACAGGAAATGACAGAATACGATTTTCGAGGCCTGGAAATTTCGAGGGTCACTCACAAATGTGTGCTGTTTGGGGAAGAGCTGGCTCTAACCCCTTTGGAGTTTTCCATTCTCTGGCACCTGTGCGAAAAGCGGGGGCAGGTGGTGTCCAGCGAGGAGCTGTTTGAGGCAGTCTGGGGAGAGCAGTATATGGACAGCAACAACACCGTCATGAGCCATATCGCCCGCCTGCGGGAGAAAATGCACGAGCCAAGCCGGAGGCCGAGATTCATCAAAACCGTATGGGGAGTGGGATATACCATTGAATAAGAAATTGCAGCGAAGTCCTCTTTCTGAGCAGGGCCGCCGCAGGGCTGTGCGGTCCTGGGGCTACTATCTGCTGGCGCTGATGGCCTGGGTGACGGTCGTACTGGCCGTGACCGTTCTGGGTTATCTGGTCTGCAGCGCCTTCACCTGGTATGCGTGGGACCCCCTCTATCAGCTGCTCCAATGGGTCCGGGATTACTATTTTTTTGTGTGCATCGCTGTGGTTTTATTGGGCTGGGTGGGAATCAGCTATCACTTCATTGCCCGACCCATACAGCAAATGGAATCCCTGGCCGGTGCAGCCGAACAGCTTGCCCAGCCTGGGGAGTCGCCCATCATCCTGCCGGATACCCTTCACGATCTGGAAAACCAGCTCAACGCCGCCCGGGAGCGGGCGCTGCGGGATGCCAGAGCCGCCCGGGAGGCTGAACAGCGCAAGAACGATCTGGTGGTCTATCTGGCCCACGATCTGAAAACGCCTCTCACCAGTGTCATCGGCTATCTGACGCTGCTGCGGGATGAACCGCAGCTCCCGGCAGAGCTTCGGAGCCGGTACACCGGTATCGCCCTGGACAAGGCGGAGCGGCTGGAGGACCTGATCAACGAATTTTTTGACATCACCCGCTTCAATCTCTCCCACCTGGAGCTGGAGAAGCGGCCCGTGGACCTGAACCGGATGCTCCACCAGGTGGTCAGCGAATTCCAGCCCATGCTGGCGGAAAAGAGCATGACCTGTCATCTGGCGCTTCCGGACAAGCTCTCTTGCTCCTGCGATCCGGACAAGCTGGCCCGGGTCTTTGACAATCTGCTGCGCAACGCCTGTCACTACGGCCTCCCTGGCACAGACATCCGTATTGCCGGAGAGATAGACGGCGGGCGGGCCGTGCTGACCTTCTCCAATGCCGGCAGAACCATTCCGCAGGAAAAGCTGGAGCGGATCTTTGAGCAGTTCTTCCGCCTGGACAGCTCCCGCGCCACCCGGACAGGCGGCGCGGGCCTTGGCTTGGCCATAGCCAAGGAAATCGTGGAGCTCCACGGCGGGACCATCACTGCCCGGAGCGCCGACCAGGAGGTGGTCTTCACCGTCTCCCTCCCCTGCTCCGGGATGCCGTAAGAAAATCACAAGATTTTCGCAGGAACTTTGCAGGAACTCCGCAGGAAAATGCGAATGTATGCGCCGCTCTGGTCTGATATGCTCTTTGCATCAGACCAAAGCGGTGTTCGCTTTTTCAGGAGGTTCTTGTGATGAAAACCATTCTCGTGCTCTTCGGCGGCTGTTCCACGGAATATGAAGTATCCCTCCAATCCGCCTGTGCCATTCTTGGCCACATGGACGCGCGGCAATATGCGCCCCTTCCGGTGGGGATCACCCGGGAGGGACAGTGGCGCTATTTCCCCGGACCCCTATTCCATCTGGAGACCGGGGACTGGCAGGACCAGCCCGCGTGCGTGCCCTGCACGCTCTCTCTGGATCGGGGCGCCCGGCAGCTACTTCTCTCCGATGGCCGCCGCCTGCCCTTTGAGGCCGTATTCCCGGTGCTTCATGGCAAAAACGGGGAGGACGGCACGGTTCAGGGCCTGTTCGAGCTCATGGACGTGCCGGTGATCGGCTGCGGAACCCTTGCCAGCGCGCTGGGGATGGACAAGGTCCGGGCCCATCTGCTGGCCTCCCAAGCCGGCGTCCGTGTGCCCAAAAGCGCCGTATTCAGCCGGGGCGCGGACCTCGCCGCCATCACCCAGGCGGCGGAGACTCTGGGCTATCCGCTCTTTGTCAAGCCCGTCCGGGCCGGGTCCTCCTTCGGCGTCTCCCGGGCAGCAGCCCCGGACCAGCTCCCCGCCGCCGTGGAGGAGGCCTTCCGCCATGACCGGGAACTTCTTTTGGAGGAGGCGGTCCCCGGCTTTGAAGTGGGCTGCGCCGTCCTGGGCAGCGAAACGCTCACTGTGGGAGCCGTAGATGAGATCGAGCTCTCCGAGGGGTTTTTCAGCTATGAGGAGAAGTACACCTTGAAGACCTCCCGCATCCACTGTCCCGCCCGCATCCCGGCGGAGAAGGCCGCGGAAATTCAGGCGGTGGCAAAGCGCATCTACCGCGCGCTGGACTGCCGGGTGTTTGCCCGGGTGGACCTGTTTCTCACCCCGGCGGGGGAGATCGTCTTTAACGAGGTGAACACCATCCCCGGCTTCACTGTCCACAGCCGCTATCCCAACATGATGCGTCAGGCGGGAGTTGATTTTGGGGACCTCCTGCACCGCATTCTCCAGCTGGGGGTGGGTGCATGAGAACTGTGACCATCCCCCGCAGCCGGGTATTTCACGGCCCCCTGGCGGTTGTCAACCGCTCCCATCCCCTTCGCGGAGACATCCCGACTGATCTGGCCGCGCCAGATGACCGCTATCCGGACATTCTGATGGAACGGCGGGCGGCCCGGCTGCTGTCCGCCTGCATCCGTCATGTGGGCGGCGGCCAAGAAATCCGCCCGGTCTCCGGCTGGAGGAGCCGGGAGGAGCAGCAGTCCATCTGGGACATGGCCCTGGCGGAGGAGGGAGCGGCGTTCACCCGGAAATACGTGGCTCTTCCCGGCTGCAGCGAGCACCAGAGCGGCCTTGCTATCGACCTGGGCCGCGCCTGTGAGCCCGTGGACCCCATCTGTCCCGACTTCCCCTACGACGGCGTCTTCGGCGCCTTTCGCCGCGCAGCGGCGGATTATGGCTTTATTGAGCGGTACCAATCCGGCAAGGAACACCTGACCGGGATCGCCGCGGAGCCCTGGCACTTCCGCTATGTGGGGGTGCCCCACGCCCGCATCTTGGTCTCCCACGGCCTGTGCCTGGAGGAGTACCCGGACTTTCTCCGGGAGCGGCCCCGGCGCTGTATCCTCCCGGGCGGGCGGGCGGCCTGGGCTTTCTACATCCCCTGCGCTCAAGCGGAGGTGGATATCCCGCTGCCGGATACGTGCTGTCAACTTTCAGGGGACAATATTGGCGGGCTGATCGTCGCTGCCTGGGAGAAGCCGTTGTGAACGGGCGGGCGCCGTGTGCCGCTTTGGACCACCTCCTGGCGGCGGTGCTGGTTGTAGTCAGCCTTACCTCTCCCCTGGCCAGCCTGACCTATCTGCTGTATGCAGGGTATATCGTCCTGGTACGGGGCGCATCCAGGCTTCTGAGTATGGAGCGTCTGCTGGCGGAAAACTGTCTGGGGCATTTTTTCGCCGTTTTATGTCTGGGCCTTGCTCTCTCCGGGCTGCTTCTGATCCTTCGCCCCCGGCCGCTGTCCCCCACTGTCCGGGCCTGGCGGGAGGTGGATTTGGATGCCCTGCGCCACAACGCCGCCGTGCTGCAAGCCGTCCTTTCTCCGGGACAGAAGCTGATGGCGGTGGTCAAGGCCGATGCCTACGGCCACGGTGCAGTCCAAACCGCCCTCTGCCTTCAGCGCGGCGGCGTCCGCGCCTTTGCGGTAGCCTGCCTCTCCGAGGGGATCGCCCTGCGGCGGGCGGGCATTCAGGGCACGATCTTAATTTTGGGCTACACACCGCCGGAGGCGGTCCCTCTCCTGCGGCGCTGGCGGCTGACCCAGGCTGTAGCGGACGAGGCCCACGGCCACGCCCTGGCCGCCCAGGGCCGCCCAGTCCGGGTCCACCTGGCTCTGGACACCGGCATGCACCGCCTCGGCATCCCCCCAGAGGATCACGGCGCCATCCGGAGGCTGTTCTCGGAAAAACATCTGGTAATTCGGGGGGTATTCTCCCACCTGTGCGTCTCGGACGATCTGCAACAGTCCTCCTATACCCAGCTCCAGCTGGACCGGTTTTATGACGCACTCTCCTGGATGCGGATATCTGGTCTTGACCCAGGAGACACCCATATTCAGGCGAGCTATGGCATCTTAAATCTGCCGCCCCAGCCCTGCCGGTATGCCCGGGCGGGCATCCTTCTCTACGGAGTACGCAGCGGCGGCGAGCCCACCGCCTTCTGGCCGGACCTGCGCCCGGCGCTGTCCCTTCGGGCCCGGGTGGCCACGGTCCGGCGGCTGAACGCCGGGGAATCTGCCGGATACGGACTCGCCTTCCGGGTGGATCGGCCCACGGTGCTGGCGGTCATCACCATCGGCTATGGGGACGGACTCCCCCGGGAGCTCTCCCAGCGGGGCGGCGCAGTCTTGATTCGAGGCCGGCGGTGCCCTCTGGCGGGCCGCATGTGTATGGATCAGCTGTTTGCCGACGTGACGGAGCTGCCAGAGGTCCACCCCGGAGACCGGGCCACCATCATCGGCTCCGACGGAACATCGGTGATTCCGGCAGAGGAACCGGCCTCCCTGTGCGGCACCATCACCAACGAGCTGCTCTCCGCGCTCAGCCGCCGGCTCCCGCTGGTGTCCGTGGGCGGCAGGTCTCCCTGAGCCCCGGCAGGCTTTTTCATACGACAGGACGGCGGCCTGGATGGGCCGCCGTTTCTTATTCTTGGAAGATCATGGGGCGATCACACTCTCCCCGCAGGCATCGGCGCCCCGCCCCAGATCGGTTTTCGTCAGCAGGAGACCGCTGGTGATGGCAGTGAGAGGCGCCACTGTCACCAGACCGAAAGAGCCCACAATCGTGTGGACAATCTCCGCGGCCACGTACTTGTAGTTCAAAATGAACTCCACTGGCGTCCCCTGGGCCATAAATACCATTAAAAGCGCGATATAGCTTCCGGAGTAGGCCAGCAGCAGTGTGGTGGTTGTGGAGCCGCAGGCAGCCCGTCCCACGGCAAAGCCGGAGGAGATGGCCTCCCGTGTGCCGATGTCCGGCCGCTTTTGCACCACCTCGTATACCGCGGAGCAGACGTCCACCGACAGGTCCATCACTGCCCCGGAAGACCCCAGAAAGATAGAGGCCATAAAGATTTGGGTCAGGTCCAGGTGCTGATATCCGGCATACAGCAAACTTTCGCTGGACTCCATGACCGCACCGTGAATTTGAAACAGGTCCGTAAATACAATCCCCAGCACTGCCGTCACACCAATACCCAACACCGCCCCAGACGCCGCCGCCAGGCAGCGGCGCTCAAAGCCGTAGATCAGGCTGAGGATGAGCCCTGTCAGCACCACGACCAGTCCAAGCGCCACCCACACCGGGTTCCACCCCCGCAGCAGACAAGGCACCAGCACCTTCCACATGAGCAAAATCGTGTCGATAAAGGAGAGCACAGCCCGCACCCCCGTCCAGCCGGCGAACAGCACCAGCAGCAGGAGAAATATCCCCGCCAGCATCAGCTCCTTGTCAATTCGGTAGTGGTCTGTCATGGAGACCGTGGTGATCTGATCCCCGTCGTGACTGACGGTGACAAACGCGATGTCGCCGGGGGCAAACAGCTTATCCTCAGCCAGGGAGCCGTTCAGACGGTTCACTGCGTCCACCGTCCGCCCCTCAAATTGGCCGCCCAGCAGCCGCACGGTGCATCGCTGCTCGCCGGAGCGGACCAGACCGGTATCAATGATCGTACTCTCGTCGGTGGACAGCACCTCCGCCCGAACCCGGTCAGCACTCTGATAGACCAGCGCCTCCTCATAGCCTGTGGGCAGAACCAGCAGCACTGCCAGCAAAATCAGCGCCGCCAGCACAGGCCCATGGGTCTGGCGGGAGAGCGTGGGAGCATGAAATTTCATAGAGCCTCCTGAAAACAGCGCCGCAGGGGAGCTGTGCTCCCCTGCCGGCAGATGGAAACCGGCTGCGGAGAATCTTCCCCGCAGGAAGGCTGACTCCATGTCAGCGAACGCCCACCAGGGCGGCCAGCTTCGTGTAAATCTGGGTGTTGTCGTAGTAGCCGTTGAAGGTGTCGGCGCCCGCGCCCTCTGCCAACACCGCAACCGGCAGGCCGGTATGGCTGTAAGAGGTGAAGGACACGCCGGATTTGTTGTTGATGATGTGGGTGATGGTAACGCTCAAAGGCTCGTAGGTGCCGTAAAGTATAGACTCCTCCTGATCGTACGGACTGGCGGCAGTGCCGTTGACGCTTTTTTCATAGGCAGTTTTGAGCTGCTGCATCTCATAATCAGTGAGAACCAGCTTGTCGCTCTGCGCGCCGGAGGCCTTCAGGCCAAAGAGCTTTTCCACATCCCTGAGAACGTCCGCAAAGGGTGTCTTCTCTGTCTTGTACTTGGCCACATAATCGCTGTCAAACTTGGCAAAGGAAATCTTCTGGTTTTCCAGCAGGTCCAGATAGGTGTCATAGTCGGTGCCGGCATAGCCGATGGTGAGGCCGCCGGTCTCATGGTCTCCGGTCACAAGGATCAGCGTGTCACTGGGATGCTTTTTCGCGAAATCCACGGCCACCTGAACAGCGTCGGCCAGGGCCTGAGTGTCATGAATGGTGGAGGCGGCGTCTTTGGCGTGGCAGGCCCTGTCGATCTTGCCGCCCTCGAACATCAGGAAGAAGCCCTTGCTGTTGTTCAGAACCTCGATGCCCTTTTCCACATAGTCCGCCAGGGACCACATATCGCTGGTGCGGTCAATTTCATAGGCCATGGCGTCGCTGTCAGCCAGATCCTCGTCGATGAGAATGGCCTGATCCGTGGAGGCGTTGATTGCGGAGGCCTCCGCATTGGTCCTGGCCACGGTGTAACCGGCCTCCTCTGCCAAGGTGTACAGGTCCTTTTGATGGCCGTCCGCGCCGGTGGGCTTGAGCAGACCGCCGCCTGCAAAGTAGTCAAAGCCCGACGCAACCAACTCCAGTCCGATCTCATAGTAGTCATTGCGGCTGGCCTGATGGGCATAGAAGGCGGCGGGAGTGGCGTGGTTGAGATTGACGGAGGAGATGACACCGATCTCCCAGCCCTTTTGCTCCTTCAGCTTTTCCGCAATGGTCTCATATTTTTTAGACCCGGTTTCGTCCACGTTGATGGAGCCGGAATAGGTCTTGTAGCCGGTAGCGATGGAGGTGGCGGTGGAGGCGGAGTCCGGCGCGAAGGAGTTGGAGTCATAGGTCACAGCAGAGCCGGCGGCCTCAAAATTCATAAAGTTCAGATACTCGGGACCGTCCAGCTTAGCGCCCTGGTTGTCATCCAGGCTGGGCTGCGCCTGCCGGTAATCCGCATCCTGCAACGCGCCGAGATAATCGGAGGTGGATTGAATCTGCGGATAGCTCATACCGTCTCCAATAAATAAAAACACGTATTTGGGATTTTTAGCCGCACCGTAGACGGCGGTTTCCGTTATCGCGGCGGTCTTTTCCGTCTCGGCGGCTCCTCTTTGAACAGCGGGAGCGGCGCAGGCGGCAAGGCCAAGTATGGTGACGCCGGCCAGCGCTCCTGCAAACAGTCGTTTCATCATCGTCATTTCCTCTTTCCTTAAACAAATTTGATGCCGTGGTACAAGAGAGAGTATAGATCAGACTCGCAGTTGGCGAAACCAAGGGCAGGAAAAGTTTAGGTTAAATTTCTGTGGAACGGAGCGTCTTTGTCTCCTCCGGCGCGCCGCTCCCCTGCCAGCCGATGAGAGGGAGGACCTGTCCTTTGTCTGGGAGGCGGTCAAGGCGCTTCCTGTCCCATACCAGGAGGTCATCCACCGCTTCTACTACGTGGGCTATTTCACTGCCCAGATTGCAAAAATTCTGCACCGGAAGGAGTCCACGGTTCGTTCAAACCTCCGTTACGGTCGGATCAAGCTGAGAGAATTTCTGAGAGAGGAATACGGCTTTGAAGAAATATCAACAGGCCATAAGCCGTTTGGAATTAACTGACGAGATGCACGAGCGCATTCTGATGCATCTGTGCGCTCCCGGCGCACGCTCTCGGTTGCCGCATGCCTTGTTGTTTTGCTGGCAGACATCCTGGCGCTTCCCGGCCATTCGTCAGATTCCCCCTACATACTAGCGGTACCGGACATTGCGGAAGCCGCCTCAGCAACGGAGCTTTCAGACCTAGTCGGCTTTCCTGTTGAGGACATCAGCACCGCCCTGTCATTTGAGGTCCAGGAGACCGCCTATATCGCTTACTGGAAGGAGCTGATTACCTATACCGGTGCCACGCAGACTGTAACCTGCCGCAAAGCAGTTGGCACGGTACCCCCTTCTGGGATGTATGAAGATTACCCTGTCCGAGGACCCTTTGCGGTTGGCACCAGTACCGGCGTACTGATGGGAGAAGACAAGAATGCTCTGGTCTGACGGAATCTATGCGTATTCCATGCAGCTCTCTGCGGGCGTCTCAAAAGATGTCCTGCTGGAAGCTGCCGCCAACGTGAAACCGTCCCCCTTCTGACCTGGCGCCGTCCGGCGGTCACTGCCAAAGCTGAAGCTTTTTGCACCGAAAGACGGCGGGAAAGCCGGGACGACACCCTGTTTTTCTTTGGAAGCATTGCCCGAACCGTTGTCTGTTCCGGGCATGCCCCAGTGTTTGTCCTGTTTTGCTCGTCCCTCCCCGCATGGTTTGCAAACCATGAAAGCACATACAGAAAAGCCGGACGTATGAGGCCATCCAACATACGTCCGGCTTTAATATTTTTCTATGCAAGCACATGGCAAACAGCAGCGGTCACCACTTCCCCATCTCCCTGCGGGGCAACCGAAAAGGATGCGCAAAAACTTCATGTGCACCTGCCCTTGTTTATGTGCGCTGGGTTTTATGCCCCGAGATATTTCAGCACCAGCCCTATCTCCATCTCAGCGCCTATGGGCAAAACCTCTTCATCCAGAAGAAACCTGGGATTATGGTTTTCCGTGTCTGTTTTCTTCTCCGGATTTGCAGAGCCAATATAGTAATAAAGTCCTGGTATGTGCTGCATAAATTCCGCAAAATCATCTCCGCCCATCGTTGCATATTCCCTGCCGCTTTGAATGTTTTCCTCACCCAACAGCTCCGCAGCAACGGCTGTCGCCATCTTCGCAAGATTTTCATCATTCTTTACGAGTGTATTTCCACACTTAAACGACAGCTCGCAAGTACAGCGATGCGCATGACAAATCTCCTTTGCTATCGCCGCAAAGCGCTCTCGAACCTGGGCGTCGTTCTCGTGCAAACAGCGGATGGACCCTTCCAGCTCCAGCGTCTCAGGGATCACAATATTCTTTTCCCCGGCGTGTATCTTGCACACGGTTATAATCGTTGGGTAAATTGCATTCCATTCCGTGGAAACCATCGTCCTAATCCCCTGGAGCACGTTCATCGCAGCATCAATCGGATTGATCGCCCGGTCCGGGTGTCCGCCATGCCCGCCCTTTCCGCCAATACGCATGTTGAAGTAATAGGCGGATGCCATCATGGGGCCGGCAAGAATTCCCACTTTCCCACTGGAAATCCGTGGCCACACATGCAGTCCAAAAACGGCATCCGGTTTTGTGTCGTCCAGTACACCGGCTTGTATCATCAATTCAGCCCCGGCGTCCTCTTCGTTTGGCTGAAATAAAAACACAATGTTTCCAGGTAACTTCTCGCGATACTGGGCAAGAATCTTTGCGACAATCAGCTGAATGGCCGTGTGTCCATCGTGACCGCAGGCATGCATCACCCCAGGGGTCTGGGAGGCAAAGGGAAGATTGGTCTGTTCCTCAATTGGCAAAGCATCTATGTCGCTTCGCAGCATCACTGTTTTTCCTGGGCGCCCACCCGTTAAAATTCCCACAACACCAGTCTCAGTATACCTTTTCGTGGGAATTTTCAACTTGTTCAAATATTCCTCAATGATCTGGGCTGTGCGGTACTCCTGCAGTCCAAGCTCTGGATGAGCGTGGAAATCTCGGCGCAAGGCAATCAATTCATCGCTAGACTCCGCAACAGCTTCCTGAATATCAAATAACCGATTCTGCATCTTTCTCTTCCTCCTGACATAATATTGAATTTTAATCTGTGCGAATCTGTTCAGAACGCATTTCAGCTCAACAACTGCGAGCGCCTCGTTGTTTAAAAGCTCAAGTGCATCTGAACAGCTTTCTGCCCGGTTGAATCTTGTCCGTCATGGATGCCGGCATATATGAAAAGGCCATATCATAGCTGCTGAAAAGCAGTCGATTGCGTCAAAATTAAAACGTTTTACTTTCGCATATTCCCTCAAAGAAAATGCGAATTTATTCCTTGATGAGGCAGCGAAAACGGCGGCCCTTCCATCGCCGGGAAAACAGCATTGCCTCCCCTTGGAATGGCCGGGACAAAGAGCCGCTTCCCCCTCCTTGTGTACTAGCGGCACCAGCAGAGCGGAAAGCCTATGCTGCCGCCCATATGCCGGTTACTTGTCCGGAAATGGCGCGTGATAGGGCGCGGTGCTTTTGCGCGGAACCAAAGTCGGCTCAAACACCTGGTTTTGAAGATTCGGAGGGAGGGGGGTCCCTGCAATCAGATCAAGAAGCATGGAAACGGCGACACTTCCTATCTGGTCGATCGGCTGGCGCACTGTGGTCAGAGTCGGGTGTACAAGCTTTCCGAAAAACACGTCGTCAAAGCCGACAATGGACAAATCTTCCGGAATAGACAATTGCCTCTTTTGAATCTCCTGATAAAGACCAAAGGCCATCATGTCGTTAAAACTGAATATAGCGCTGACACGATGCTTCAAAAAATGTTCAAGCGCCGCCGCTTCCCTGCCCAGCTGATAATTCCCTTCAAATAACAGCTCCTCTTGGAAGGCAACTCCCCATTCCTGAAGCGCCGCATGATAGCCGCGCAGCCGTTCGTTGCTGCTTATGATATCACGAGAACCCGTATATGCGCCGATTTTCCGGTGGCCCAGCTCCAGGAGATGCCGCGTTGCCAGATACCCACCCATAAAATTGTTGGAACTGACTGAGTATCCCTGATTTCCTGATATCCGGCGGTCAACCATCAAAACAGGAATGGAAAGCGTCTGCAAAAAATCAAGCAGCTGTTGATTTTCCTCCGACGACAACGAGGGTGATTTTGCAAAAATGATCCCATCTACCTGCCGGTCCGCAAAAATCTGAATATATGCCAAGTCCCGGCTGGCATCATTTTCACTATTGCCATAGATTAAGCTGTAGCCGGCCTCATGGGCCGCACACTCAATGGTCTTGGATAGCTCGGCAAAAAAACTATTGCTGTTGTCTGGAATAATTAAGCCAATCACGTTTGTGCGCTTTGTTACCATGCTGACAGCCAGTTGATTCGGCCGATAATTCAGAGCCCGCGCCGCATTCAAAATACTGGCTCGGGTTGAGTCTGGAATACTAACCCCTTCTTTATTGTTCAACACAAATGAGACCGTTGTGATCGAACAGCCTGCCCGTTGTGCGACATCTTTAATCGTGGCTCTTCCCAAACGATTGCACCTCCAGCATCCATAATGTGCTATTTCATATTATACGTGAAAAAATGTGTGGGTGCAACAGGAATCCCGTGTAAAGAACGCGTATGAATCGTCGTTCTGACGAAATGTCCATTTACGCGCAGGCATTTTTCACATAATAGATCGCCCTTTTTTGACATAATTGGACAAATTTGAACAACTATATTGACGAACATTTTACTTTATGATATTTTCATACCAACATGTTGTTACTAAAACGTTTTAATTATATAAAGCAGAAAGTTAAATCGCTTTAGTAAAATTGAAACGTCAAGAATATAAAGGTGATATATCGTGCGTATTTGTAATCTTGGTTCCCTAAATATTGACCGGGTATACGGTGTAGAGCATTTTGTGTCTGCGCAAGAAACGGTTCTGGCCACAAAGTACGAGCGTTTTTTGGGCGGGAAAGGCCTCAATCAATCCATTGCTTTAGCCCGCAGCGGTGGAACCGTTTTCCACGCGGGGGCCATTGGCCCTGATGGGATGTCACTTCGGCAGCTCTTGGAGGAAAACGGTGTGGATACCCGCTATTTGAAAGACACCCATGCCGCTAGCGGTCACGCTATCATTCAGGTAAATGCATCTGGGCAGAACTGCATTATCGTCTCCAGAGGCGCCAACGCGGAGATTCTTCCGGAAGATATTGACCGCATTTTGAGTGATTTTGGTCAAGCCGACCTGCTTCTGCTTCAAAATGAGATTTCCAATGTGGACTACGCCATTCAGGCAGCAAAAGCTCGGGGAATGTCCGTTGCCTTCAATGCGGCTCCTGTCACTCCGGAACTGCACACTTACCCCATCGACCTGGTGGATTACCTGATTGTAAACGAGGTGGAGGGTCTTTCCCTGCTGGGTACGGAAGCCTGCGGGGAGGAATCTCTGCTTCACAGCCTATGCAGGAAATACCCCTCTGTCACCGTAATCCTGACTGTGGGTGAAAAGGGTTCCTACTGGGGTCAGGGAGACGAAATGCTGCACCAGGAAATATATCCCGTTTCGGTTGTAGATACAACTGCGGCTGGAGATACCTTTTGTGGATATTTCATCACTTCCATTGCAAAAGGGAAATGTCCGAAAGAAGCCCTGCGGATCGCGAGTCTAGCCAGCAGCTTGGCAATTGGACAAAAGGGGGCGGCGTGCAGCATTCCCACCATGCAGGAAGTGACCGCCTTCGGTCAATCCAAGGGAATTCCCTCCGAGTGGTTGATTGGATAAGCAGATGTTTCTGTCGTGTGTAAGCCTCTTTCCTGAGACATGAGAAAGATCGGGAAAGTACTTAATATTTTTTAGGAGGAAATGAACATGAAAAAAAGAATTGCTCTCATCCTGTTTGCGGCAATGCTGGTCAGCATGCTGGCCGGCTGCGGCGGAGACTCCAGCACAGACAGCACCGATGATTCCGCAGGCACCACGGAAACCAGCGGTGCCGATCCCTCCGATTCCAGTATTCAGGGAAAGTTTCTTTACATCATCACCGATAACCTCGGAGACATGGGGTTCCGTGACAACGGTCTGCGCGGCGTGCAGAACGTTTGCGAAACCTATGGCTGTGAATATGACGTTATTGAGCTGGGGGGCGATAAATCCACCTATGAAAACGCATTCGCTGATGCCTGCGACAGTGGTGAATACGCATATATCATCACCTGTTCCAATGGCGGCATGTCAGATCTGGTGCTCAAGTATGGTCCGGAATATCCCGAGATTAAATTTGTCACCTTTGATGTAGGCGCCACCACAGAGGTTACTTCCGACAACGTCTGCGCCATCAACTATCGCCAGAATGAGGGTGCCTTCCTAGCGGGTGTTCTGGCTGCATCCATCACCACCAGCCAGAAAATTGGCGCCTGGGTTTTCAATGAAGTTCCCATCGGCCACGACTTTGTCGCCGGCTATGTGGACGGCGCCCGGACCATCAATCCAGATATTGATATCACCGTCTCCTATGGCAGCGGAGCCGTAAATATCGGTAAAACTCAGGAAGTCACCGGTACCATGTTCGACTCTGGAATCGACACTGTTTTTAATATTCAGGGCTCCACCACCTCCGGTGCTGCTACCGCTTGCTATGACCGGGGCGGTCTGGACGCAGGTCTGGCTGTCATCGGTGTGGACTCTGATCAGTGGAATGTCTACACCACCACCGACTCCACGCTGAAGGATGCGGCCACTACCATTGTTACCTCCATGCTCAAGGATGTTACTTATTCTCTGGAATACCTGTTTGCCGGTATTGAGGATGGAACGATTGAGTGGGGAAATCTGGTCTCCTTCGGCCTTGCGGAGAAATCCGTGTGTCTGGCAGACAACGAGCACTTCCAGGAGGTCGTCGCTCCCGAGGTGCATGCCGTATTGGAGGAGTACACCCAAAAGGTAGCCAATGGCGAAATTACGCCTAAGGGGTTCTTTACCGACTTCAATTCTGATGTGGCCGCCTTTGAGGAGTGGCGTGACAACGGCTGATTCATAAGAGCAAGAGATATTTGGGCGAGGGAGGTCCCCCTCCCTCGCCTTTCACAAAGGGAGATGTATATGGGAACCGAGATCCTGAGAATGGAAAACATTACAAAGATCTATAGCAATGGTTTTGCGGCCAATAAAAATGTAACGTTTTCTGTAAATGCGGGTGAAATCCACGCACTGGCCGGAGAAAATGGCGCGGGAAAGACAACGCTGATGAAAATTCTCTTCGGCCGCGAAAGCTACCAGGAGGGCCGCATCCTGTTGCGGGGACAGGAGGTCCATATTAAGGACTCCCTGGACGCCATCGGCATGGGGATCGGTATGGTACACCAGCATTTTATGCAGATGCCGTCCCTAACCGTCGCGGAAAATGTCATTTTAGGCATTGAGCCCACAAAAAAGGGCGGCGTTATTTTTGACCAGAAAAAGGCCCGGCAAATGACCATGGAGGCCGCTGAGAAATACCAGCTCCATGTGGACCCGGACGCTAAGATCAAGGATTTGAGTGTCGGCATGCGGCAGAAAGTGGAGATCCTCAAGGAGCTCATCCGCGGTATCGAAATTTTGATTTTGGACGAGCCCACTGCGGTCCTCACGCCTCAGGAGACAAAGGAGCTCTTTGATCAGCTGCGCTTTCTCCGGGATCAGGGCTACGCGATTATCTTTATCTCCCACAAGCTGGGGGAGGTAATGGAACTGTGCAGCCGTGTGACCGTGCTTCGTCGAGGGCGTATCATGGGCACTGATCTGATATCCAATCTGGATCAATCCAGTTTGGCCCGCATGATTGTGGGGCGGGATGTTGTCACGAAGATGGAGCGGGGGGCGCAACGCCCCAAGCACAAGGTTGTGGAAGTCAAAGACCTTGTTTATCAAAACCAGGAAGGCCGTCCAGTGGTCAACCATCTGAATTTTTCTATCCGGGCCGGCGAAATTTTGGGAATTGCCGGCGTGGAAGGCAACGGGCAAAGTGAAGTGGCCGACCTTCTCTGCGGTATGAGGCCAATCAGCCACGGGAATGTCTGTGTCAACGGCACCTCCATCAATGGTCTGAGCGTCCGGAAGATCAGAGAGTTGGGCGTCTCTGCCATTTCTGAAGACCGTTTGAAATTTGCCTGTGCTGAGAATCTGTCCGTGCGGGACAATATTATGTCCATTTATTTGAACAGCAAGGCCTTTACAAAGGGAATGCTGCTGGACATGAAAAAGGTCAATCAGTATGTGGCTCAGTGTATTCAGGACTATGAGATCAAATGCGACTCCCCTGATGATCCGGTCCGCCTGCTCTCTGGCGGCAATATTCAAAAGGTTGTTGTGGCTCGGGAGTTCACCTGCGGCAGTAATCTCATTATCGCAAGCCAGCCAACCCGGGGAATTGACGTGGGCACCAGCGAAATGATTCGTAAGACTCTGATCCGCAAAGCCCGCCAGGAGGATGTGGCAACCTTGTTGATTTCCTCAGACCTCAACGAAGTGCTGGAAGTGTCAGACAGGCTGCTGGTCATGTACAAGGGGCAGTTTGTCGCCCATTTTACCAAGCCCAGTGAGGTGTCTGAAGAGCTTTTGGGTGAGTATATGCTGGGAAACCGGCACATGAGCGAGAAGGAAATGGGGGAATACGTATGAAAAAAGTACGGCGTATTGAATCTGCTTTTGAATTGGCCCGTATTCTTTTAGCCTTGGTAATCGCCTATGCACTTTCCCTGCTGTGCCTGGTGCTTGTAACCGAGGACCCCATTGAGGCCGTGTATATGTTTGCCGTTGGTCCACTTACCTCGACCCGGCGGATCGGGCAGGTCATTGTCAAATTTATTCCTTATGCCCTGTGCGGTGTGGGCATGTGTTTTATGTATGCCAGCAACCGTTTCAGCATGTTTGGCGAGGGGTCTTATTTAATGAGCGGCTGTTTTGTGACAATCGCCGCCTTCGCTTTGGAACCCTATCATCTGCCATTGATTGTCATGGTCCCCATTTTGCTGGTGGTGGGTGCCTTTTTTGGAGGGTTGATCGGCTTTACCCCCGCAATTCTAGGCGCAAAATTGAAGCTCAATGAGCTGGTGACGTCCACAATGCTCAATTATGTCTGCCTTTACTTAACTCTGTGGATTTTAAAGATTCATCTGGCTGATCCAGATATTACATTTTTTGCCTCCAAAATTCTGCCGGATAACGTCCGGCTCCCCCAGATTATCGACCGCTCTACCATTCACGCGGGGCTGTTTATCGCTCCCGTTTTCATCATCATTGCAGCCATTGTTTATTTCCGCACCCGTTTGGGCTTTAGCATCCGAATCTGTGGTTCCAACCCCAACTTTGCCAAATTTTCTGGCATCAATTTTTCCCGCAGCATTATCTGGGCCCACACCATCGGCGGTGCTTTGGTGGGAATCGGCGCCTGTGTAGATCATCT
>ENA-UOJP01000649-UOJP01000649.1-human-gut-metagenome-genome-assembly--contig:-C102-NODE-649-length-58788-cov-170.590043_pt1 | contig 58788 bp, 52 predicted proteins | sample MGYA00242353_ERZ723900 | MGnify/ENA metagenome assembly ERZ723900 | reverse complement strand
ACCTAATCACTTGCCAAAGTGATTATTATCAAGCCCCTATTATGGGCGCACCGAAGGAGTAGTAGGTCTCTTTCCCGTACATCTCGTCGATGGTCAGGTCGCCGGTCTGTACGGTTACGCCGTCACTGCCGTATACGTAGTCCTCCAGCACATTGTTCTCGTCCGTGATATAAAGGCGGATGTCATTGGGAAGCTGGCTCACTTCGTTGTAGCTCCGGGCCAGAGGATAGAGGTAGAGTGTGGCGCTCTCTATGGAGACTATCTGTCCGGCACTTCCGAGGCTGTTGAGGTAGGGGAATTCCAGTTGGTTGTAGTAACCCGTCAATCCCTGCATATAGGCCAGGCAACCCATGTCGCTGGAGTGGACGAGGTTCTCTATTCCGCTTTTCAGGGAAGCAAGGTGGGTGCCGGTGGGGTCGTGCCGGATACCGGTATAGGCATAGTCGGTGTTTACGCTGAAAGTCAGCACTTGTCCGGTCCGTTGGTTGGAGACTTCCTGGTAGTGGAGGTTGATGCTCATGGCAGAGTCGTTCACCATGAATCCGGTGATGCACTGCCCGTCGTTTTCGGGAACAAAGACCAGTCCGGGGAATTTCTTCTTGAACTTGTCTTGGGTATCGAAGTAGTCGTCCTGGGCCACGAGGTCGTTCAGCAGTTGTTGTCCCCATGAGTCGGGCAGGCGGACGCTTACTTCCTTCTTCCGCCCCGGACGGGGGGTGAAGGCAAAGCTGAAGAGTGGGGCATCTTCCGTGGGGAGTACGGTGCTGTTGTAAAGGTCCTCGTCGTTGTCCAGTACGATGGGGTTTTTCAGCCGGTAGATGGAGATGCGCTGTCGTGTCAGGGTATCTCCCCAGAAATGGCCCGAAGGTATCATCCGCAGCACAAGGGAGTCGAGGGTATAAGTGTGGTCTGTGTTGGGGGTGAAGTGGAACGTGGAGTATTCGGCATAGTAGGTGGCGGACACTTCTCCCCAGGCGCTGCTCCGGTAATGTCCCAGCTGGCAGATGCTGTCGCCCCGGGTCTCTATGGAGTCCAGCAGGATGGTGCTGATGTCTACCGAGCAGGTGTCTGCGTATACATTATAGAAGGAGCTTTCCACGAGGCTCTTTCCAAGCTGCGAGTTCTCGTCCTGGCAGGCGCAGAAGATAGCGAGGACTGCGAATAAGCTGTACAATGACTTCTTCATTTCTGTTCTTTTAGTTGGCGGCAAAGGAAAGGCAAAACTTTTATATCTTCCTACAAAAATCGGCGTTCGGACGGTTTTTATCGGTAAAGGCGTTTAACGGGAATTTCGGACTGTTCGTCGGTTATTTTTGCCGGTGTGGTTGCGGCGGTTTACTTTTGCGGGCAGAACTTCCGCCCTTCTGAAAGAGGAGGGGAATAGTTTCGGCATCCCGATACTAAAACTATTCTCCTTCCTCTTCAGGGGAACGAGGGGTATGAAAAATTAATCTTTAAAACAATAAACAATGAACAGACTATTGGTAGGAATAATGTTGCTGGCCATCGTGTGCATTGCCGGCAGTTGTACGGACGAGGATGAATACACTCAGGGGCAGTGGATGAAGAAAGCCAGCTATAACGGTGTGTACCGCGCTTATGCCTCCGGCTTCACCATCGGCAATTATGGATATTTGTGCGGCGGCTACTACGGAGCGAACAAGGATTACCTGAATGACCTTTGGGAGTATGACATGAGCCGGAACAGCTGGACGCAGTGTGCCGACATGCCCGTTGCCGGGCGCAAGGCCGCCGTGGGTTTTGCCGTGAATGGCAAGGGATACATTACGACCGGTTCCGTGAAGGACGGCTCCTCGTCCTACTGCGTGGCAGATACCTGGGAATATGACCCTGCCACGGATGCCTGGACGCGGAAAGACGACTTCAAAGGCGGAGTGCGCGACGGTGCCCTGGCTTTCAGTATAGGCGGATATGGCTATGTCGGTACGGGCTGCAACAGCGACGCTACCGGCAGCGAGAGTGCCTACAAGATGGACTTCTACCGTTTCAACCCCAATGGCGCCGAAGGTTCGCAATGGGAAGCGGTGAGCGGGTATGGAGGCGAGAAGCGCTACTTCGGTACGGCATTCGTCATCGATGAGGTGGCCTACATCTGTTGCGGGCGAAACAACAGTACCGATCTGGTGGATTTCTGGAAGTTCGACGGAAGCAACTGGACCCAGTTGCGTGACATTGCCGATACGGACTCCGACAATGACTATGACGATGACTACGCCATCACACGGTCCGAAGCCGTATCCTTCGTCATCGGTGGAAGGGGATTTGTGGCTACGGGAATACGTAACAGCACTTCCCTGAGCAGCGACTACTGGCTGTACGACCCTGACAAGGACTTATGGTACGGCGATTCCGATGACGACTTTACCCCCATTACAGATGTACATAATTATCCTTCCGGTGCTTCTTCGCGCAGGGCTGCCGTTGGTTTCTCTACCGGCGAACGTGGTTTTGTGCTGACGGGAACAAGTGGTACCAGCTACTTTGATGATGTGTACGAACTTCTACCCGATGAGGAAGAGGAAGTCTGATTCGCCCCATAATTGAACGGAACTTATGAAGCTGATGTTTATTATGATAAAGATAGGTGTACCGGCTGTGATGGCGGTATGCCTTTCTTGCTGTTCGGGCCATGTTGCCAGCGGCGACAATGAGTTGAAATGCCGGGTGATGGAGGTGGAAGGCGGTTACGGCTACGTGGTGCTGCATGGAGCCGATACCCTGATATATCAACCTTTTATACCTGCTTTGAGCGGTCGCCTGCCATTTGCAACAAAGGTGGAAGCGCTGGCGGCCGGTCGGTTGGTATGCCGCAAGCTTGCCGATGGGCAAGCTCCGGCATTGAGCAGGGAGGAGGTGGAGTCTTGTCTGACAGACACCGGACTCTAATCTTCTAAAGAATCCTTTACTTCGTGATGTATTTCCGAGCAGTCATAAGGGTATCTCTGCATGAATTTACCCTTGAGTACCTTCTTTGTATCGCTACCGGGACGTGAAAGAGTGGCGGTGAATGTCACTTGAAGCCGTTTGTAGTAGATGGTTGAAGTGTATATGTTCCATTTCATACCTACTATGTCTACTTCAAAATGTTTATATCTCAGTTCGTCTTCTTTGTAATACTTGCCTTGGTTGATGAAGAATAACAGTTGTTGTCCCATGATTATTTTTCCGTCTTCTATGTGGTTGGGCAGATAGATGCTACGTTTCTCCGGGTCTATGCTTTTGAAGGTTTCATCAGAGTGCCCATCGGGTATGAATGCGTATTCTGTCCATTTATTGATGAATGGATAGTAGTCATGCTTGTCGGTTGTGTTTCCCAGATTTTCATTTTTATAGGTACTCTTATCAGGTCCTGTTCCGGCTTCTTTCACTCCGTCACCTTCTTCCACGCTGTATTCGATGGACTCTATCTGATAGAAGTTAGTGCACGGTTCTTGGTGTATGATGATTTGTTCCTTGTAGAGTCCCGTTTTCATCTCAAGGTTGATGATGAGGCTACGGGATTCACCTAAGTCAAAGTTGTCTTTAAAGTGCAGGATGAGATGGCTGTCGGTGTCCCGTTCCAAGTCCCACCATTTATAATGCAGGCTTCCCGTACCTTCCAGTTGTGGGAGCTTGTTGCCATCCATCATGAGGTCTCCCCATGGGGTGGTGATGGAGGTTATGCGCCAGTCGCCGCGTGTTAGGTCTATCTGCAGGGTAGAGGCTTCGCCCTTCACGGTAGTTTCCTGAAAGGGCGAGAGGCGGATTTCATCGCTATCATTGCAAGCCGTCAAGCCGCAAAGAAAAAGAGCGAACAGAAGGATGGGTTGGAATAAGTCAGTCGTTTTCATGTTGGTTATTATTTGATTTATGTCCATTGGACGTGGCATTCTTTGTAAATGCTGCCCGACAAAGATAATTATTTCCTCTTTACGCTGTATTCTCCGAAAGAAAGAAGTGTTCTTTTTTGTCGGATAATACGGGTTTTATTAACTTGCGCACAAATTATCGCTAATCATTAACCACTAACCATTAATTCCATGAAATACCAAGTTGCCATTATCGGTGGAGGTCCTGCGGGATATACTGCTGCCGAAGCTGCCGGAAAAGTAGGATTGAGTGTCGTACTATTTGAGAAGCAGAGTCTCGGTGGAGTGTGCCTGAATGAAGGGTGTATCCCTACCAAGACCTTGTTGTATTCGGCCAAGACCTATGACGGAGCCCGCCATGCTGCAAAGTATGCGGTCAGTGTGCCCGAAGTATCGTTTGATTTGCCCAAGATTATTGCCCGCAAGCAGAAGGTAGTACGCAAGCTGGTATTGGGAATCAAAGGAAAGCTGACTGCCCATGGTGTGACGATTGTCAGCGGAGAGGCCACAGTGACGGACAAGAATCATGTGGAGTGCGGCGGAGAAACCTACGAATGCGAGAACCTGCTGCTCTGCACCGGTTCCGAAACCTTTGTCCCTGCCATTCCCGGCATAGACAAGGTGCCTTACTGGACCCATCGTGACGCGCTGGACAACAAGGAACTGCCCGCTTCGCTTGCCATCATCGGCGGCGGTGTCATCGGTATGGAGTTCGCTTCTTTCTTCAACAGCCTGGGAGTGCAGGTAACCGTCGTCGAGATGCTGGACGAGATACTGGGAGGCGGTATGGACCGAGAGCTGGCGGGTATGCTCCGTGCAGAGTACGCCAAGCGGGGAATCAAGTTCATGCTGAGTGCAAAAGTAGTGTCTGTCATGCCGGATACTGCCGAAGCTTCTTCCCTTATCCAGGTGAATTATGAAACAGCCGACGGTCCCGGTTCCGTCGTTGCCGAACGGCTTCTGATGAGTGTCGGGCGCCGTCCGGTAATGAAAGGCTTCGGATTGGAGAATCTGGGCTTGGAAAGAACGGAGCGCGGAAATGTCTTTGTCAACGGACAGATGCAGACTTCAGTTCCCGGAGTATATGCTTGCGGCGACTTGACGGGATATTCCTTGCTGGCGCATACAGCCGTCCGCGAGGCAGAAGTAGCCATACATTCCATCATTGGCAAGAAGGATGCCATGAGCTACCGTGCCATCCCCGGCGTGGTATATACCAATCCCGAAATAGCCGGTGTGGGCGAGACAGAAGAATCCCTGCAGAAGAGAGGCGTTGCCTATCGTGCCGTGAAGCTGCCGATGGCGTACAGTGGTCGCTTTGTAGCAGAGAATGAAGGAGTGAATGGCGTCTGCAAGTTACTGTTGGGCAGTGACGATACCGTATTGGGGGCACATGTCTTGGGTAATCCCGCTTCGGAAATCATCACGCTGGCAGGCATGGCTATTGAACTGAAACTTACTGCCGATGAATGGAAGAAGATTGTCTTTCCGCACCCCACGGTGGGAGAGATATTCAAGGAGGCATTGTAGAACCCATGACTATTGTTTCATATAAACATAAAAGATGAAAACCGTAAAGCTAATCACCTGCGACGATGCCTTTCAGGCACATGTTATTCAGGGTGCCTTGAAGAATGAGGGCATTGCGTCTGTTTTGCATAATGAAAACATGTCTTCCGTGATGCGCGGATATGTCCGTGATGTCACGGGAGTGGATATATTTGTCTATGAGGACGAATATGACAATGCCCTCCGTCTGCTTGAACGGAACCAGATGATTCCGGAACAGTTGAGGTACTGCCCCCATTGCGGTTCGGATGAGATTAAGTTTGTGCTGAAGAAGAGCCATCGGGTGCGTGCTGTGGTGGCTGCTGTTATTGCGGCATTGTCGGCCGCACCTCCGGGCACTGAGCATTGGGAGTATGTATGCAGGAAGTGCGGCACTCATTTTGAGAAGCCGGTGGCGAAAGGAACAGTTGAAGAATAATCAGGTGTTTATTCCTTTAACCGCTTTTCAATCCAGACCCGGTTTTTACGCCCCAATCGGCTTTCTGCAAAATCCAGGAAAGCCGATGTGTCTGTTATATGGGCTTGGATGACACCTGCCAGAAAGTTGAAGAAAGGTTCTTCACCCACCCGGACAAGCAGGTCGGCGAGTAGTACTGACCCTTTCCTATAGAGGGCAAGATGCGCTTCGCGGTCGTTGCGGTCAATACCCCAGATAGGACGGATATGGCGTGTTTCCTTACGATAGGCGTCGATGTAAGCGGCATAGGCTTTCTCGCCGCGGGCGTGGCGTATGTATTGCAAAGCACTGAATTCGGCAAAAGATTCGTTCAGCCAGTCGTGCCAAGATTCCACCGGAGCCTTGTTCCACCAGAAGTGGCCGATTTCGTGGGCGGTGTTCTTGAGTACATATTCATTGAATGTTCGTGAACTGAGCATAATGAAATTTTTACGGCTGTACCCTCCTGAGGTGCCGGAAGCTGAAAGCAGGAATTTCATGTAAATATCCTCATCTCCCGCAATTTTATAAAGGCGTCGGAAGAATTTCAAGGCATTGTGGCAACATTGAAGTGCCGAGTCTGCACCGGCATCCGGGAAGTCTGTATAGATAAGTTCAATGGTAGTTCCGTTATCATTGATGCGGCGGCTTTTCAGCATGGGTGAAGCCAGGATAACATTGTCGAAATTCTCCCAAGGTTGCTTCATTTCCCACATCCCTTCTTCTGTATGGGAAATAATACCTGAACCGCTCACCGTATAACCGTCAGTGATGCCGATTCGTAAGTGCGAATAATCTGCCCGGTTACCGTTGCAGACAGGATACCATCCCGTATAGTAACCAAGTTCAATCCAATGGTCATTGAATGATTTTGCAGGGCCCTGCACTTCCTGCATGTAGAGTGTGTAACGGGTATTTATGCGGCAGCGGTCATCGGCTCCTGCCGGCCGGTAGAGGGTCAAGGTCCGTCCGTCGGGAATGAATTGGGCAGGTGCCGGGGCAAGCGTATCGAAACGGTAGGTTATCTCCCGGCTGCTGTGGCGTAGTGTGTCGATACGGGCATGGCGCCATAGTACCAACGAGATTGAGTCACTGTCCTGGAAATCGACTTCAAACGAACCGCCAACTTCGACTTGTCGGTTCGGTACATCAATCTGTACGGTTAAGTCATAACTGACAATGCGCGGAGATTCTTGTGCCCGAAGCATGGGGGAGAAAAGGAGGCATATTGTAAAGCTGGCAATTGTAAGTTGTAGTTTCATGGTACATCAATTTTAGAGTGATAGTAACTGGGAGATTTTGCCTATGTAAAAGTAGTATTTTTAAAGGAATATTAAGATGGATGGCTGGATATAATTTATGAAAAGACTACCTGGTTATTGTTCATTTGTAAGATTGTCGTACTTTTGCCTTTAAAGATAAATATATTTATGAAAAGGATATTGTTGCTGTTAATTTTATCCGTCTGCCTGCTCCCATTGTGGTCCCAAGAGACGGTAACTCCGGTGAAGCCGCTCTCTGCGCGGATTGATGCGTTGATAGAACACAAACTTCCCGCAGGCTCTAATGTGGCCATTTCGGTCTATGACCTGACTGCCGGCAAGCCCTTGTACGGCTATCAGGCGGACAAGCTTTCCCGTCCCGCTTCCACTATGAAGCTGCTGACCACCATTACCGCCCTTTCCCGTCCCGAAGCCGACGAGCCGTTCCGTACGGAAGTGTGGTATCAGGGAACCATTGAGCGCGATACCTTGCAGGGGAATATGTATGTGATAGGCGGTTACGACCCGGAGTTTGATGAAGAGGCGTTGGATTCCCTGGTGGCTGCCGTGGCCCGTTTCCCCTTCTCTGTCATCAAAGGCAAGGTGTATGGAGATGTCTCCATGAAAGACTCCTTGTACTGGGGCAGCGGCTGGTTGTGGGATGATACTCCCTATTCCTTCCAGCCCTACCTCTCACCGCTGATGCTGAATAAAGGAGTGGTGAAGGTTACCGCCACACCCGGCGAACGGGGCGACAGCGCACGCCTTGAATGCACTCCCGCCTCTTCCTATTATACACTGACGAACAAGACCCAAAGCCGTACCCCTTCTGCCGGGCGTTTCCGTGTGTCGCGCGACTGGCTGGTGAACGGGAACAACATCACCGTGACGGGCAACGTCGATGCCCGCCGTGCAGGTACGGTCAATATATTTTCTTCGCAGGACTTCTTCATGCATACCTTTATGGAACGGTTGCAGGCACGAGGCATCCGGTGCATTCCGGCGGCAGAAGCGGAAGTCTCTTACCTCTTCGGCGAGTTCCGGCAAGACAGTCTTTCCGTGCGGATGGCTTCCTATGAAACTTCCGTGCAGGATGTGGTGAAACAGATAATGAAGGAGAGCGATAATCTCAATGCCGAAGCCATGCTCTGCCGGTTGGGTGTGCAGAGCAGCGGAAAGAAGCGTGTCTCTGCCGAGGACGGGCTTTCCGCCATCCGCATGCTGATAAAAGAGATGGGATATAACCCCGATAGGTATAATCTGGCAGATGGTTGCGGCCTTTCCAATTACAACTACATTTCACCGGAACTTTTGGTTTCTTTCCTGCGATATGCCTACTCGCGTACGGATGTTTTCCAGAAACTTTATAAGGCTTTGCCCATTGGCGGCGTGGACGGTACACTGGAGTTCCGCATGAAGAAAGGCACCCTTTCCCACAGAAATGTACATGCCAAGACGGGTTCCTTTACCGCCATCAACTGTCTGGCCGGCTACCTTAAAGCCCGCAACGGACACGAGATAGCCTTTGCCATCATGAACCAGAATGCACTGTCGGGCAGGGAAGCACGCGCTTTCCAGGATGCGGTGTGTGATGAAGTGATACGTTGAGGTTTAGCCATCGTAAAGTTGACCTTTAGCGTCGTAAAGTTAAGGTTTAGCTTCCTAATGCAGACCTTTACGGAGTGAGCCCCAAGAGTAGGGGAAATCATTCCTCTTTCGTATTGCGGTAGCGTGCCGGAGACATACCCAGATAAGACTTCACATACTTCCCGAAGAAAGACTGGTTGGGGAAATTAAATTCTTCTGCAATCTCCTTGATGGACTTGTCCGAATGCTTCAGCCGGTACTTGATGTGCTCGATGGCACTTTCGTTAATCAAGTCAAGCGGTGTGCGTCCGCACGCTTGTTTGATAACCTTCGAAAAGTGTTTGGGGCTGTAGCAGAGTGCATCGGCATAATATCCCACGGAGCGGTGTATGCCGTTGTCTTTGGACAACATCTCTATGAACTTACGCAGGATATAGTCGGACTGTTTGATGCTTTCTTTTGTATCGACTGTCATTTCGGAAGGATTCATTTCCTTGTTGAGACGACCCAGCATTTCACAGAAAATGGCCGAGAACAGGTATTGTATCACTTCCTTGTGGTAGTGATGAGGCTCGTCGTTTATCTTTGCCATAAGCAGGTCCCGGTAGAATCCGAAGATTTTGTGGCTCTCATCTTGCCCGACAGACTTTATAGGATTGTTGTGGATATGCATAACGGTGTTCCATGTGTCTTTCTCCATCTTGACTACACGCTGCAGGAACTGTGTGGAGAATGCCGCAAGCCTTATCTTATGCTTCGGGCTTACCATTGCATGGCTGATAGTGGTGTTGGGAAGGCCGAGCAGCAGGTCGCCCGCTTCCAGTTGGTAAGTTTTGTAGTTGACGTCCAGTTGGATGCATCCTTCCAGACAGACGGCAATGAGGAAGCATCCCAACCTTATTGTGTCATCACTGTTGTAAGGACCTCCCTCCAGGCTGTTGATTATGACGAAGTCATTGTCTACATAGTCAAGTACATGTTCGTTGTTCTTGAAGTCTGCAATTCCTACGGTTTTTATGTTCTCTTTTTCCATATTCTTCTTTTTTGCGCTTTGCAAAGTTGGCGAATAATGGGAAATATGGAATGTTCCATTATGCGGCTTTCTTGTTCTATATGTCATTTATATACAATTAATTAGACTTAAAAGAGATGAATGGCGAAAAAGGGACATACTTGGAGCATAATTGGTCACTATGGCGTTGTTCCTTTCTCCTACTTTTGCCATCGGTTTTAACAAAAAGACAATGAGAAAAAGTATGATTACATTAAACAGAAAATGGATACGGCTGATAGGGATTGTCGGTTGTACAATGTGTTTGGCATCTTGCAAGCAGGCAACGGATGCTTCCGGAATGAAACCTTCTTACGCTACCATGAAAGTGGAGGCGACGGACAAAGAGCTTTCCACTTCGTACTCGGCAACGATACGCGGACGGCAGGACATCGACATCTATCCGCAAGTGTCGGGCACCATCGAGAAGCTGTGTGTGACCGAGGGGCAGAAGGTGCGCCGCGGACAGTTGCTTTTCATTATCGACCAAGTGCCCTACAAGGCTGCCCTCAAAACGGCCGTGGCCAATGTGGAGGCTGCACGTGCTGCACTGGCTACTGCTGCACTGACTTACAACAGCAACAAGGAACTGTATGCGCAGAAAGTGGTTTCGGAATTCAGTCTGAAGACTGCCGAGAACGCCTACCTTACCGCCAAGGCACAGCTCTCGCAGGCCGAAGCCCAGGAGATAAGCGCGCGCAACAACCTTTCTTATACGGAAGTGAAAAGTCCCAGCGACGGAGTGGTGGGAGCACTGCCCTACCGTGTGGGCGCATTGGTAAGCGCCAGTCTGCCGCAGCCGTTGACAACGGTCAGTGACAACAGCGACATGTACGTTTACTTTTCCATGACCGAAAACCAGTTGCTTGCCCTGACCCGCCAGTACGGAAGCATGGACGAGGCATTGAAGAACATGCCTCAAGCGGAACTGAGACTGAACGACAATTCCGTCTATGACAAGAAAGGAACCATCGAGTCCATCAGTGGCGTCATCGACCGTCAGACGGGTACGGTAGTGGCACGTGTGGTATTTCCCAATGAATCGCGCCTGCTCCACAGTGGGGCGTCGGGCACGGTGGTGGTGCCTACCACTTATAAGAACTGTATTGTGATTCCGCAAGAGGCCACCGTGCAGTTGCAGGACAAGACGGTGGTATATAAGGTAGTGGATGGCAAAGCCGTTTCCGCCTTGATTACCGTGGCCGGAATAAATGACGGACGCGAATACGTAGTGCTGGACGGACTGGAAGTCGGCGACGAGATTGTATCCACCGGTGCCGGACTGCTGCGCGAAGGGACGCAAGTGAAATGATGAACTGCTATTTATCAACTATCGATGACCCATTAAGATGAAAGGAAATATATTTATAAAGCGGCCGGTGATGGCTATCTCCATCTCCGTACTGATTCTGGTGATAGGGCTTATCTCGCTCTTTACGCTGCCGGTGGAACAGTATCCTGATATTGCACCTCCCACAGTGTACGTCAGCGCCAACTACACCGGTGCCGATGCCGAAGCCGTACTGAACAGTGTCATCATGCCGTTGGAAGAGAGTATCAACGGTGTGGAGAACATGATGTACATCAGCTCTACCGCCACCAATGCCGGTTCTGCCACCATACAGGTCTACTTCAAGCAGGGCACGGACCCCGACATGGCTGCGGTGAACGTACAGAACCGCGTATCCAAAGCGCAGGGACTGCTGCCTGCCGAAGTAACGAAAATCGGTGTGACTACCCAGAAGCGACAGACCAGCTTCCTGCAAATCGGTGCTTTGGTAAGCACCGACGGACGCTACGACCAGACCTTCCTTGCCAATTACCTCGACATCAACGTGATTCCGCAAATCAAGCGTATCGAGGGTGTGGGTGATGTAATGGAGCTGGGCGATACTTACAGTATGCGTATCTGGCTGAAACCGGAACGGATGGCGCAGTATGGACTGGTTCCCTCGGATGTGACTGCCGTATTGGGCGAGCAGAACATCGAAGCGCCCACCGGTTCGCTGGGCGAAAATTCAAAGAACGTATTCCAGTTTACGATGAAATATCGCGGACGCCTGAAGAGTGTGGAGGAATTCCAGAACACGGTGGTCCGTTCGCAGAGCGACGGTTCCGTGCTCCGTCTGAAGGACGTGGCGGATGTGGAGCTGGGTACGCTGACCTATAGTTTCCGCAGTGAGATGGACAGCAAGCCGGCGGTACTTTTCATGATGTTCCAGACGGCAGGCTCCAACGCAACCGCCGTCAACAAGCAGATTACCGCACAGATAGACGAGATGAGGAAGAGCCTGCCCGAAGGGACGGAATTTGTGACGATGATGAGTTCCAACGACTTCCTCTTCGCTTCCATACACAATGTGGTGGAGACACTGGTCATTGCCATTATACTGGTAATTCTGGTGGTGTATTTCTTCCTGCAGGACTTCAAGAGTACGCTTATACCCTCCATTTCCATTATCGTGTCGCTGGTCGGCACGTTTGCCTGCCTGGTGGCTGCGGGGTTCAGTCTCAATATCCTGACGCTGTTTGCGTTGGTGCTTGCCATCGGTACGGTGGTGGACGATGCCATCGTGGTGGTGGAGGCGGTGCAGTCCAAGTTCGATGCCGGATACAAGTCCCCTTACCTTGCCACGAAGGATGCGATGGGCGATGTGACGATGGCCATCATCTCTTGTACCTGCGTGTTCATGGCGGTATTTATCCCCGTGACGTTTATGGGCGGTACTTCGGGCGTGTTCTATACGCAGTTCGGTGTCACGATGGCAACGGCGGTGGGCATCTCCATGATTTCGGCATTGACGCTTTGCCCCGCCTTGTGCGCCATCATGATGCGTCCGTCGGACGGTACGAAGAGTGCGAAAAGCATCAACGGACGGGTGCGTGCGGCATACAATGCCTCGTTCAACGCCGTGCTGGGAAAATATAAGAAAGGTGTGATGTTCTTTATCCACCGCCGCTGGATGGTGTGGACTTCATTGGCGGCTACCGTCGTATTGCTGGTTTACTTGATGAGCACCACCAAGACAGGGCTTGTGCCGCAGGAGGACCAGGGTGTCATCATGGTGAACGTCAGCACCTCACCGGGAAGCACGCTGGAAGAAACTACGAAGGTGATGAACAAGTTGGAGGATATTCTGAAGAGCACACCAGAGATAGAGCACTATGCCAAGGTGGCAGGCTACGGGCTGATGTCCGGTCAGGGAACTTCCTACGGCACCATCATCATCCGTCTGAAGGACTGGGGTGAGCGAAAGGGGAGCGAACACACGTCCGATGCTGTGGTGGCACGCCTCAATGCCCAGTTCTACGGTGTGAAGGAGGCGCAGATATTCAGCTTCCAGCCGGGTATGATTCCGGGCTACGGTATGGGTAACTCCTTAGAGCTGAACCTCCAGGACAGAACGGGCGGTGACATGGCAACGTTCTACGAGGCAGTGATACAGTTCCTGGGTGCGCTGAACCAGCGTCCTGAGGTGGCTATGGCGTATACCTCTTATGCTATGAACTTCCCGCAGGTATCGGTAGATGTAGATGCGGCCAAGTGTAAGCGTGCGGGCATTTCGCCGAGTGTGGTGCTCGACGCGTTGGGCAGTTATTGCGGTGGAGCTTATATCTCCAATTACAACCAGTTCGGTAAGGTATACCGCGTCATGATGCAGGCATCGCCCGAATATCGTCTGGACGAACAGGCACTGGGTAATATGTTTGTGCGCAACGGTACGGAGATGGCTCCGGTCAGCCAGTTTGTGACATTGAATCGGGTGCTTGGTCCGGAGACGGCCAACCGCTTCAATCTGTATAGCGCCATCTCTGCCAACGTGAATCCGGCGGAAGGATATTCGTCCGGTGAAGTGCAGAAAGTGATTGCGGAAGTGGCAGAACAGACATTGCCGCTGGGCTACGGTTACGAGTACGGAGGTATGGCACGTGAGGAAGCCAATACTGGTGGTGCGCAGACTGTCTTTATTTATGCCATCTGTATCTTCCTTATCTATCTCATCCTGGCATGTCTTTATGAGAGTTTCCTGATACCGTTTGCGGTCATCTTCTCCGTACCGTTCGGGCTGATGGGTTCATTCCTCTTTGCCAAGGTTCTGGGATTGGAGAACAACATCTATTTGCAGACGGGTGTGATTATGCTGATTGGCTTGCTCGCCAAGACGGCCATCCTGATTACGGAGTATGCCATCGAGCGGCGCCGCAAGGGAATGGGCATTGTGGAATCAGCTTATTCGGCCGCCCAGGTCCGTTTGCGTCCTATCCTGATGACGGTGCTGACGATGATATTCGGTATGCTTCCGCTGATGTTCTCGAGTGGTGCGGGCGCCAACGGTAACTCTTCGCTGGGTACGGGCGTAGTAGGCGGCATGCTCATCGGAACGCTAGCGCTGCTTTTCGTCGTTCCGGTGTTCTACATCATCTTCGAGTACTTACAGGAGAAGGTTCGTCCGCCAATGGAGGAAGAAGCCGATATGCAGGTATTGCTTGAAAAGCAGAAGAGTGAGGCAGAACGGGCGAAAGATTGAGGAAAATAAAATAAAAACAGATTGGAACAATGAAGAAACATATCATCCTATTGTCCGCCGCCGGTTTGCTGTTCAGCAGTTGCGGCGTGTACACCAAATACAAACCCGCTACCGAGGTCCCCGACGGCCTCTATGGGGAAGAAATGGCAGCTTTTACGGAGAGCCTCGCCGGTTCTCCGGCTGCCACCGAAGACAGCCTGGACCTTGGCCTGGGCGGCATGGACTGGCACGAGCTTTTCACCGACCCGCATCTGCAGGCACTCATCGGACAAGGGTTGCAGAACAATACCGACTACCAGTCGGCACAGCTCCGCGTGGAAGAGGCCGAAGCCACCCTGCTGTCCGCAAAGCTTGCCTTCCTGCCCTCCTTTGCCCTTGCGCCGCAGGGCACGGTGAGCAGCTTTGACAGCCGCAAGGCCACACAGACCTATTCGCTGCCCGTCACTGCCAGTTGGGAGCTGGATATTTTCGGCCGCATGCGCAATGCCAAGAAACAGTCGAAGGCGCTCTATGCGCAGAGTCAGGACTATCGCCAGGCCGTGCGTACCCAGCTCATTGCCGGGATAGCCAATACTTACTATACCCTGCTGATGCTGGACCAGCAGCTTGCCATCTCCAGGCAGACCGAAGAGACGTGGCGGGAAACCGTTGCTTCCACCCGTGCCCTGATGAATGCGGGCATGGCGAACGAATCCGCCGTGTCGCAGATGGAGGCCACGTACTATCAGGTGCAGACTTCCGTGCTCGATTTGGAAGAACAGATAAACCAGGTGGAGAACAGCCTTGCGCTGTTGCTGGCAGAGACGCCCCGTCATTACGAGCGCGGTGTGCTGGCAGAGCAGCAGTTCCCCGTGGGCTTTTCTATAGGGATTCCTGTTCAGATGCTTTCCTGCCGTCCTGATGTCCGTTCGGCTGAGCGGACACTGGAAGCGGCGTTCTACGGCACCAATGCGGCGCGCTCTGCCTTCTATCCCTCCATCACGCTGGGCGGGAGTGCGGGCTGGACCAATTCTGCCGGTTCAATGATTGTGAATCCCGGCAAGTTCCTGGCTTCGGCAGTGGGTTCGCTGACGCAGCCGCTCTTTGCCCGCGGGCAGGTCATTGCACAGTACCGCATAGCCCGTGCCCAGCAGGAGGAGGCTTCCCTTGCCTTCCAGCAGACATTGCTGAATGCAGGCAGCGAGGTGAACGATGCCTTGACTGCCTGGCAGACAAGCCTATCCAAAAGCGAACTGCTGGACAAGCAGGTAGCTTCCTTGCAGACAGCTGCCCGCAGCACTTCCCTGCTGATGGAGCATGGCAACACCACCTATCTGGAGGTGCTTACCGCCCGGCAGACATTGCTCAACGCACAACTGGCACAGACGGCAAATCGATTTTCTGAAATACAAAGCCTGATTAACCTCTACAAGGCGTTAGGGGGAGGTCAGGAATAGAGTGTCATCATACTACTCTCTCTGCATCTTCATTTTAAATGTGAAGGAAGGGCTGTCTGGGAAGTGATTCCGGGGCAGCCCGCTTTCAATGAATAGGAGGGATTAAATGGAGGCAAGTATTTCTCTAGACAAATTATTGCAGTTTTTCACTCAATGCGAACGATAAGTGTTGGCTCGGTGAGAGATCGATTGAAGAAACTGAAAAGGAAACTGAAGCAAAAGATAGTGAGTTTACCGGTAAGAAGGAGGTTTTGCCAGGAATTGATGCAGGGATGTAGTAGGTACTGAAATAGCTTGTTGTTGGAACTATAGATGCAGCGTGTTCCATCTATATATGCAACGCGTTGCATATATAGATCCAGCAAACCGGAAATATACATGCAACGCGGTATATCTTTCGGGCGGTTTTTCTCCGCCTTTTTAGGGAGCAGTTTATTTATACTGTGCCCAGTCTACATTCTTCATGTCTCCACTTTTGGCCAGCTCAGCGTGCATAGCCAGTGCGGCGCGCAGGGCATGGGGAGTCTGTGACTTGCCGTCGGTCAGTTTCAGGTAATCCCACAGAATGTTCTTGTAGTCCGGATGAACACAGTTTTCGATGATGGCTTGTGCACGTTCTTTCGGACTCTTGCCGCGGAGGTCGGCCACACCTTGTTCGGTGATGATGATGTTGACGTCATGCTCCGTGTGGTCCATGTGCGAAACCATCGGCACGATAGCCGAGATTTTACCTTCCTTGGCAACGGACGGACAGGTGAAGATGGAGATATAGGCATTGCGGGTGAAGTCACCGCTTCCACCGATACCGTTCATCATCTTCGTACCGCCGATGTGCGTGGAGTTCACGTTGCCGTAGATGTCGGCTTCGATGGCGGTGTTGATGGAGATAACACCGAGTCGGCGCACCACTTCCGGGCTGTTGGAGATTTCCGACGGACGGAGCACCAGCTTGTCGCGGAAGAAGTCCATATCCTGGTAGATGCCTTCCAGGCAGTCGTTCGTTACGGTCAGTGAGCAGGCGCTTCCGAATTTCACGCGGCCTTCGCGGATAAGTCCGATAACGGAGTTCTGGATAACTTCTGTGTACATTTCAAACGGCGGGATGGTCTTGTCACGTCCCAAAGCACCCAGTACGGCATTGGCAATGTTGCCCACACCAGATTGCAGCGGCAGGAAGGTAGGCGGAATGATTCCGCGTTTCATGTCGGCGGCAAGGAAGTCGGCCACGTTCTGTCCGATTTTGTCGGTCAGCGGGTCGGCGGCGGCAAACGAACGTGCCTCGTCCGGCCAGTTAGTCTCCACTACGCCGACAATCTTTTTCGGGTCTACCTGGATGTAGGGCAGGCCGATACGGTCACTCGGTTTGTAGATGGGGATTTCGCGGCGGCAAGGAGGGTCGAGGGGTTCGTAGACGTCGTGCAGACCCATGGCACTCTTGCTGTGGGCGGCATTCAGTTCCACGATAATCTGGTCGGCCAGGCGGCAGACAGTCGGAGCGATACCGCCGGCAGCCGTCAGGTAGATTTTACCGTCGGGAGTAACCTCGCATGCCTCGATGATGGCAACGTTTACTTTTCCCATGAAACCATAGCGTACTTCCTGCGCCATCTGTGAGAGATGGATGTCGTTGTAGGCTATTTCGCCATTGTTCACGGCTTTGCGGAAATCGGCGTTGGTGGTGTAGGGCGCGCGGTAGCGGATGGCCTTGACGCGCGAGAGCACACCGTCGCAAGAGTCTCCGGTAGAAGCACCGGTGAAGATACCTATCTGGAACGGGTTTCCTTTTGCATGTTCTGCTTCCGCGATTTTTGCTAATTCAGCCGTAACGGCTTTGGCTGTTCCTGCGGGAGTAAATCCGCTCAAGCCGATGTTGTAGCCATGTTTAATCAGGCTCGCAGCTTCTGCTGCCGAAATGTAATTGAGTGCCATAATATAAATAGTTATTTTTTCGTGTAAAGATTCTGAAGGGGCTCGTAATTGGTTCTGCAATTATCGACTGTCTTTAATATTTCCGTTGAAGTATTTCTGACCAGATGATGGCTTTCCTCGCTTCTTCTGCCGAGTGGATGCCGTATTCGGACGTTACTTCATCGGATTCCTGCGGACGGGATGCCGGGGAGGGAGGGGAAGCCTTTATGGAAGTGTGCTTGGATTTGGCAGACGGTTTGGATACCGGCTTGGGCTTTTCTGCCGGCTTGGGGCCTTCGGGAATAAAGCCTCCGTAAGTATCTCCGCCCCAGTATTCGGGCAGTGGGTTGTCAACGTCGGGCATAGGTATGTCGGGACTCTTGTCAGCATTTTTATTTGCTTCTTTCTTAAACTGCTTGACGAGTCCGATTACTATGACAGCCGCAACTAACAGAAACTTGAAGACATCTTCCATATTCTTTTTGATTTTCCACCCAAAGATAGTGCAATTATCTCTTATCTTTGCTTTTGGGCAAAGTTAATTATTTAATCTGATTACAGCCAAGGAATTGGTAATAAAAAAGGGCAGCTTCACAGCTCCCCTTAATTTTTTTAACCTAAACCTTAACTATGAAAAAATCTAATGTTTCTTTCATTCCACAAATTTGTGAATTAATTTGCTCTATGCCAAATTAACACTCGGAAAATGTTTGCTCTCTTAACATAAATTAGCTGATAAGGCGCAGATTGACAACTTGTAATGGCATTTTTCTTTCATTTCATCCGTTTATTGGGAGGGAAGAAGTATCTTTGCGCTCCGGATGACAGATACCAACTTATGATATAAACTGATTTTAAACGAACTGATTATGGAAAAAGTAACGGGAGCAGACTTTAAATCTGCAACTGCTGATGACAACAAGAAGTTGTTTATCGAGACTTACGGCTGCCAGATGAATGTGGCCGACAGTGAAGTGATTGCATCCGTCATGCAGATGGCGGGATATTCGGTGGCCGACACCCTGGAGGAAGCCGATGCAGTGTTTATGAACACCTGCTCCATCCGCGACAATGCGGAGCAGAAGATTCTGAACCGTCTGGAGTTCTTCCACTCGCTCAAGAAGAAGAAACGCGGCCTGATAGTGGGTGTGCTGGGCTGTATGGCAGAGCGTGTGAAGGACGACTTAATCACCAACCATCATGTGGACCTGGTGGTGGGGCCGGATGCCTACCTTACTCTGCCCGAACTGATTGCCTCGGTAGAGGCCGGTGAGAAAGCAATGAACGTGGAGCTCTCCACCACAGAGACCTATCGGGATGTCATCCCCTCGCGTATCTGCGGAAACCACATCTCCGGCTTCGTCTCCATCATGCGTGGGTGCAATAATTTCTGTACTTACTGCATCGTTCCCTACACCCGTGGCCGCGAGCGCAGCCGTGATGTGGAAAGCATCCTCAATGAAGTGGCCGACCTCGTGGCAAAGGGTTATAAGGAAGTCACCCTGCTGGGACAGAACGTCAATTCCTACCGCTTCGAGAAGCCGGACGGAGAGACGATTACTTTCCCAATGCTGCTGCGCACCGTGGCAGAGGCAGCGCCGGGCGTACGTATCCGTTTCACTACCTCGCACCCTAAAGACATGAGCGACGAAACTCTCCAGGTCATTGCCGACATGCCCAACGTATGTAAGCACATCCACCTGCCGGTACAGAGTGGGAGCAGCCGCATCCTGAAGCTGATGAACCGCAAGTACGACCGCGAGTGGTATATGGACCGCGTGGCAGCCATCCGCCGCATCATCCCCGATTGTGGCTTATCTACGGATATATTCTCCGGTTTCCATAGTGAGACGGAGGAGGACCACCAGCTTTCCCTCTCGCTGATGGAGGAGTGCGGATACGATTCCGCCTTCATGTTCAAGTACAGCGAACGCCCCGGTACGCATGCTTCCAAGTACCTGCCGGACGATGTGCCCGAGGAGGTGAAGATTCGCCGTCTGAATGAAATCATCGCCTTGCAAAACCGTCTCTCTGCCGAGGCGAATGCCCGTTGCGTGGGCAAGACGTACGAGGTGCTGGTGGAAGGTGTTTCCAAACGCAGCCGCGACCAGTTGTTCGGCCGTACGGAGCAGAACCGTGTGGTGGTGTTTGACCGTGGCACGCACCGTGTGGGCGATTTTGTGATGGTGAAGGTTACCGAATCCAGTTCGGCTACGCTGAAAGGAGAAGAGGTGGTAGGCTGACGGGATAAGACAGAGTACAATCTCGATAACACTATCGGTATAAAAATAAAAGCACGAGCCTCACGGCCCGTGCTTTTCCATATTATAAACTTTAAATTTTATTCTGCCATGGCCAGAATATTCGCTACGTAGTCGGTCTTGTTGTAGCTTACCAGGGTCAATTCGGACTTTGGCGCGTCCTGATTGTAGAGTTTGTAAGCTACCGGCATGTTTTCATCGTTCAATTCATACACACTTTTCTTCATGTCTTTGTCATAAGCCTTGTGAGACTCGTTCCAACGTGCGTAGGACATGGTGATTTCATCATTGCCATATTGGTATGTCATCTTGAAGTAAGGTACCCATTCGTCTTTTACACCGTCCCACTTGGAGGCTTCCTTGCAGGTCAGGCGTTTCTGGTCGTCATAAGAGTATTCATAACGGATGTGCCGGTAAAGTTGTGCACCGTCTTGCTTAAAGATGGTCTTGGCAACTACTAATTCGTTTTTCACTTCTTCATTGGTGATGAAGTTGTTTTCCTGAGCTTTCACTTCTGTATTCATAACGCTTACGATAGTCATTGTTACGAATGCGACTGCCTTGAATAAATTTGTAGTTTTCATAATCTTTATTTTTAATTGTTGTTACTTACTCTGTTTCTTTTAGACGTTGTTCCCGATTAAAAAGTTGCATTCCAACTAATCTTTTTCTCAAACGCCTTCGCCTAATTATAGTCAATTCCCATGCCAAAGATTTAAGTTGTTGATAATCAATGAATAGATGCTTTCGAAAACTGTTCATTATCGGACAGTTGTCCGCTTAATATCGAACAGTCGGTCATTCGTTCCGCCGGCTGGCCGGAGCAAGTGTTTGTTTTCTTAAATCTCCTTAATGGAAACCCTATAAATCACTTTTTATTTGTTATTTTGCACCAAATTTAGGTATGGTGTGGTCTGTTTCATTCGGGCTGCACTTCCTTATTGGCAGAACGTTCGATGAATAAACTCACTATAAAAGCTTGTCCGTTATGTGGTGGAACGCATTTGGAGCGTGCCCTGACATGTGTAGACCATTATGCCTCGGGCGAAATGTTCCACTTGTGCCGCTGCCGGGATTGCGGTTTCCTTTTCACGCAAGACTTTCCCGTGGAGGCTGAAATCGGTCGTTACTACGAAACTCCTGATTACATATCACATACCGATACCCGCAAGGGGGCGATGAACTCCGTGTACCATTGGGTGCGCAACTATATGCTGGGACGCAAGGCACGCCTTGTGCTCCGTGAAGCACACCGCAAGGAGGGCCGCCTGCTGGATTTGGGTACGGGGACCGGTTACTTTGCCGATGCCATGCAGCGTCGCGGCTGGCAGGTGGAAGCTGTGGAAAAGAGTGCGCAGGCGCGTGCCTTTGCCAAAGAACACTTCAATCTGGATGTGAAACCCCATACGGCATTGAAAGATTTTGCACCGGGCAGTTTCGACGTCATCACCCTATGGCATGTCATGGAACATCTGGAACCCCTCAACGAAACGTGGGAAACCCTGCACTCCCTGCTGACTGAAAAGGGGGTGCTGATTGTAGCTGTGCCCAACTGCTCCTCTTTCGACGCAAAGAAATACGGGGCTTACTGGGCTGCCTACGATGTGCCCCGCCATTTGTGGCACTTCACACCGGGCACCATCCAGCAATTCGGTTCCAAGCATGGCTTCATCATGGCAGAGCGGCATCCCATGCCGTTCGATGCCTTCTACGTCTCCATGCTGACAGAAAAGCACATGAGGCACTCGTGTACTTTCCTGCGGGGAATGGTGACCGGTACACTGGCCTGGTTCAGCGCGTTGGTGAAGAAGGAACGCAGCAGTTCCATGATTTACGTGTTCAGGAAGAAAGGGTGAGAAAAGAGATTAGGGATTAATGATTAATAGCGACTGATTTACATAACTTGTAGCTTGTAACTCGTAACTTATAATTGATATAATGAAAGCAAAGAATAACTCGGTATCCTATTTTGACATGCAGTTCATTACGTCCAGCATCAGTACGACGCTGGTGTTACTGCTGTTGGGGCTGGTTGTATTCTTTGTGCTCGCGGCTCATAATCTTTCCGTGTACGTCAAGGAGAACATCAGTTTCTCCGTGCTTGTCAGTGACGACATGAAGGAGAGCGACATCCTGAAGCTTCAGAAGAGGCTGGACAAGGAGGCTTTTGTGAAGCAGACGGAATACATTTCCAAGAAGCAGGCACTCCGCGAGCAGACTGAGGCGATGGGTACGGACCCGCAAGAGTTCCTCGGCTACAATCCTTTCACTGCCTCCATCGAAATCAAGCTGCATTCCGACTATGCCAATTCGGACAGCATCGCCAAAATAGAGAAACTGATTAAAAAGAATACCAATATCCAGGAAGTGCTCTACCAGAAAGACTTGATAGATGCCGTGAACGATAATATAAGGAATATCAGCTTGATGCTGCTGGGGCTGGCTGTGATACTGACGTTTATCTCCTTTGCGCTGATAAACAACACCATCCGTCTGGCTATATATTCCAAGCGTTTCCTTATCCACACCATGAAGCTGGTGGGGGCAAGCTGGGCATTCATCCGTCGTCCGTTTCTGCGGCGCAATTTCTGGATAGGTGTGCTGGCCGCTTTCATAGCCGACAGCATTCTGTGGGGAGCCGCCTATTGGCTGGTGTCCTACGAACCGGAGTTGGTCAAGGTGATTACGCCCGAGGTGATGGTGCTGGTGTCGGGTGCCGTGCTGGTGTTCGGTGTACTTATTACGTGGCTGTGCGCTTTGCTTTCCATCAACAAATATCTGAGGATGAAGGCAAGCACACTGTATTATATTTAACGCCTTGAAGTGCATAGAGAGAAAGTACTGTTATCGCAGCCTCCAAATAGTAAATTGTAAATAGTAAAATAGTAAATGTATAGATGAGTAAAGAGAAATTCGCTTTTGATAAGACCAATTTTATCCTGCTTGGCATCGGAATGGCGGTGGTTATCATTGGTTTTCTTCTGATGACCGGCCCCGTGTCTACCCCGACGACCTTTGAGCCGGACATTTTTAGTGTGAGACGCATCAAGGTGGCTCCGGTAGTTTGCCTGCTGGGGTTTGTGTTCATGATATATGCCGTGCTGCGCAAGCCTAAAAGCTGTCGTGCAGAGGAGTAAACTTTCAGACGCGGATTACACAGATGACGCAGATTGGAATATTAGAAATCCGTGTCATCTGCGTTATCTGCGTCTGAAAAATAATCAGAAAGAAAGTAGTAACAGAGCTTCCGGACAGCCCCTCCGGCAACTCAAGAACTTAAAAACTTAAACAAATTGGAATGGTTTGAAGCGCTTATCCTTGGGCTTATTCAAGGACTGACCGAATATCTGCCGGTGAGCAGTAGCGGACACCTCGCCATCGGTTCGGCATTGTTCGGTATTGAGGGAGAGGAGAATCTTGCTTTTACGATAGTGGTACATGTGGCTACGGTGTTCAGTACGCTGGTGATACTCTGGAAAGAGATTGACTGGATTTTCAAGGGACTGTTCAAGTGGCAGATGAACGAGGAGACACGTTACGTCATCAATATACTGGTATCCATGATACCTATCGGCATTGTGGGGGTATTTTTCAAGGACGAAGTAGAGGCCATTTTCGGTTCGGGACTGGTCGTTGTGGGCTGCTGCCTGCTGCTGACAGCTCTGCTGCTGTCTTTCTCCTATTATTATAAGCCGAAGCAGAAGGAGAACATCAGCATGAAGGATGCCTTTATCATCGGTCTGGCACAAGCATGCGCGGTGCTTCCGGGGCTTTCCCGTTCGGGCAGCACCATTGCAACCGGTCTGTTGCTGGGCGACAACAAGGCGAAGCTGGCACAGTTCTCTTTCCTGATGGTGATGCCTCCCATCCTGGGCGAGGCACTGCTGGATGGAATGAAGATGATGAAAGGTGAGGCGGTTGCAGGGGATATTCCGACGCTTTCGTTGGTGGTAGGTTTCCTGGCTGCTTTTGTTTCGGGCTGCCTGGCCTGCAAGTGGATGATAAATATTGTGAAGAAGGGCAAGCTGATTTATTTTGCCATCTATTGCGCGATAGCCGGTGTCATAACGCTCATATTAAGCTAAAGTCCCCTCCTTGTGTGGGGGAAAGACTGATTACTCCGGAAATCAATAAGAGAAAAATATTAAGTTGTACCATTTTATCCCCCTCCCTACGGGGGAGGGGTTAGGGGAGAGGCCAATGAATTTTAAAGAAGGAGAAGTCCTCTATTTCAATAAACCGCTGGGATGGACATCGTTCAAGGTTGTGGGACATGCGCGTTACCACATCTGCCGGCGGATAAAGGAGAAGAAGTTGAAAGTAGGCCATGCCGGTACCCTCGACCCGCTTGCTACGGGGGTGATGATTGTCTGTACGGGCAAGGCCACGAAACGGATTGAGGAATTCCAGTATCACACGAAGGAGTACGTCGCCACCATCCGGTTGGGCGCCACCACTCCCTCTTACGACCTGGAACATGAGATAGATGCCACCTATCCCACGGAGCACATCACCCGCGGACTGGTGGATGAGACGCTGAAGAAGTTCATCGGCGAGATACAGCAAGTGCCTCCCGCCTTCTCGGCATGTATGGTGAACGGGAAACGTGCCTACGACCTTGCCCGCAAGGGAGAGGAGGTAGAGCTGAAACCCAAGTTGCTCGTCATCGACGAGATAGAGCTGCTGGACGACGGGCTGGGTATTGCCGAACCGTGGATAAAGGTACGCGTAGTATGCAGCAAAGGAACCTATATCCGCGCCCTGGCACGTGACATCGGCGAAGCCCTGCAGAGCGGCGCTCACCTCACCGCCCTGGAGCGTACCCGTGTAGGCGACGTCCGGCTGGCAGACTGCCTCAATCCCCTCGATTTCAAAGAGTGGATAGAGGCGCAGGAGATAGATATTTAGTTATAAGTTATGAGTTATAAGTTATTTGCTATGAAGTGTAGCATACTGCCGGATAACTCATACCCTCTTATGACTAAAACAGACTGATATAAATAATAAATAACTTATAACTCATAACTAATTATGAAACTGTCGCAATTCAAATTCAAGCTTCCCGAAGAGAAGATAGCTTTGCACCCCACGAAGTACAGAGACGAGTCACGTCTGTTGGTGTTGCACCGTAAGACGGGTGAGATTGAGCACAAGATGTTCAAGGATGTTCTGGACTATTTTGATGACAAAGATGTGTTTATCTTCAACGACACCAAGGTTTTCCCTGCCCGCTTGTACGGTAACAAGGAAAAGACCGGTGCGCGTATTGAAGTGTTCTTGTTGCGTGAGTTGAACGAAGAGCTCCGGTTGTGGGATGTACTGGTGGACCCTGCCCGTAAAATACGTATCGGCAATAAGCTCTACTTCGGTGACGACGACTCTATGGTGGCTGAGGTTATCGACAACACCACTTCGCGTGGGCGTACGCTTCGTTTCCTTTACGACGGTCCGCACGATGAGTTCAAGAAGGCGCTCTATGCGCTGGGCGAAACGCCGCTGCCCCACAGCATCATCAACCGTCCCGTAGAGCCGGACGATGCCGAACGTTTCCAGTCTATTTTTGCACGCAACGAAGGAGCTGTTACGGCGCCTACCGCCAGCCTGCACTTCAGCCGCGAGCTGATGAAGCGTATGGAAATCAAGGGTATTGACTTTGCCTACATCACCCTGCATGCCGGCTTGGGTAACTTCCGCGACATTGATGTGGAAGACCTCACCAAGCACAAGACAGACTCCGAGCAGATGATTGTGAACGAGGAAGCCGTGCGGATTGTGAACCATGCCAAAGACCTGAACCGCCAAGTCTGTGCCGTAGGTACCACCGTGATGCGTGCCATCGAGAGCACCGTCAGCACCGACGGACATTTGAAGGAATACGAGGGTTGGACCAACAAGTTCATCTTCCCGCCGTACGACTTTACCGTGGCCAATGCCATGATATCCAACTTCCACATGCCGCTCAGTACCCTGCTGATGATTGTTGCCGCTTTCGGCGGTTACGAGCAGGTGATGGAGGCATACAATGTGGCATTGAAGGAAGAGTACCGCTTTGGTACGTATGGAGATGCGATGCTGATTACAGACCGGTAATTATGGTTGTTTATTTCAGTCTTGGTACCAATCTCGGCGATAAGGAGCAGAACCTCCGCATGGCCGTCCAAAAGATAAGAAAGCAGATAGGTGAAGTGATTTCCCTATCTGCTTTTTATGCTACTGCTCCGTGGGGCTTTTCTTCCGATAATACTTTTCTGAATGCCGCACTCTGCGTAGACACTGCTTTGGCGCCTTTGGAGGTGTTGCAAACGACGCAGGAAATCGAGCGGGAGATGGGGCGTACGCATAAGTCTGTCAATGCAGTGTATAGCGACCGTGTGATAGACATCGACCTGTTGCTCTGTTTTGCCGATGACGGTACTCCCGTTTTGCTGGATACTCCCGAACTGAAACTTCCTCATCCGCTGATGCAGGAACGCCGTTTCGTGATGGAGCCGTTGGCGGAGATTGCTTCAGGCGTGGTGCATCCGGTATTGGGAAAGACAATCGGGGAATTGTTGCAAAATCAGTGTTAATCTCTGCTATCTGTAGCGCAGATACAAGATTTCTTTTTTATCTTTGCCTCCGGAAAGCGAAGATAGGCTGCACCTCAGCATAAAAAATGAACAAGTTCATTTTGTTCTGCGTTCGGTTTGCACTATCTTTGCCCCCGAAAAACGATATGTGGAGAGATTTGAGTAGCTTGCAACCACAGAAAAAAATGCTAAAACACATCCTTTTCTGACGGCACGTTTGTGTGCCGGATGCATCTACTCCACACACCTCCTTCCGCCATTCGTTGAATTATCAATTATCAACTATCAATTCTCAACTGAAATGGGATATTTATTCACATCCGAATCGGTGTCTGAAGGACACCCCGACAAAGTGGCCGATCAAATATCGGACGCTGTGCTTGACAAACTGTTGGCCTACGACCCCAGTTCGAAAGTAGCTTGCGAAACTCTGGTTACTACCGGTCAGGTAGTGCTGGCTGGAGAAGTGAAAACCAAAGCGTACGTTGACATGCCTCTCATCGCACGCGAAGTAATCAAGAAAATCGGCTATACCAAAGGCGAGTATATGTTCGAGAGCAATTCGTGCGGCGTGCTGAGCGCCATCCACGAGCAGAGCCCCGACATCAACCGCGGCGTGGAGCGACAGGACCCCATGGAACAAGGTGCCGGAGACCAGGGAATGATGTTCGGCTACGCCACCAACGAAACGGAGAATTACATGCCGCTTTCACTGGACCTTGCACACCGCATCCTGCAAGTGCTGGCAGATGTCCGTCGCGAAGGCAAGGTGATGACCTACCTCCGTCCCGACGCCAAGAGCCAGGTGACCATCGAATATGATGACAACGGCACGCCGGTACGCATCGACACCATCGTAGTCTCCACCCAGCACGACGACTTCGTACAGCCTGCCGACGACAGCGATGCCGCCCAGCTGAAGGCCGACGAGGAAATGCTCGCCCAAATCCGCCGGGATGTAATCGAGATTCTGATGCCGCGTGTCATTGCTTCCATCCATCATGAAAAGGTGCTGGCACTGTTCAACGACCATATCACATACCACGTCAACCCCACGGGCAAGTTCGTAATCGGTGGTCCTCACGGTGACACCGGGCTGACGGGACGCAAGATTATCGTAGATACCTACGGCGGCAAGGGTGCCCATGGCGGCGGCGCTTTCTCCGGAAAGGACCCCTCTAAGGTAGACCGCAGCGCAGCTTATGCAGCCCGCCACATTGCCAAGAATCTGGTAGCTGCCGGCGTTGCCGACGAAATGCTGGTGCAGGTAAGTTACGCCATCGGTGTGGCACGCCCCATTAATATCTTCGTAGATACTTATGGCCGCAGCCACGTCAATATGAGCGACGGTGAGATTGCCCGTAAGATTGACGAGCTGTTCGACCTCCGCCCCAAGGCGATAGAAGACCGTCTGAAACTGCGCAACCCCATCTATCAGGAGACTGCTGCCTACGGACATATGGGCCGCGAGCCGCAGATCATCGTCAAGCACTTCAAGAGCCGCTACGAAGGCAACAAGGACATTGAAGTGGAACTCTTCACCTGGGAGAAGCTGGACTATGTGGACAAGGTGAAAGCCGCATTCGGTTTATAATCAGCATAGCTTTACGGCTATTTATATAGAAGGCTGCCCTTCTGCAGATACCGATGTTTCGGAGGATGCAGAAGAGGCGGCCTTTGTTGTTTTGGTCTTGCTCTTCAAATGGATTTTTTCACCGGCAGTACAAACACGAACCTTGCCCCCTCCTTGTACTCCTTGTCCAGCAGCACTTTCCCTTTCAGCCGTTCGGCGATGAGGCGGCAGATATTGAGTCCCAGGCCGGTGCCTTGCCCGAAGTTGTCGGCCTTTTCAAAACGTTCGAAGATGGTTTCCGAGTATTCCGGGGGAATGCCGGTACCGGTATCGGTGACGGAGAAGGTGACGTATCCGGGATTCTCTGTGAGAGAGCAGTGCAGGCGGATTTCGCCTTGTGTGGTGTGTTTCTCTGCATTGGTAAGGAAGTTGATGAGTATCTGGCACACACGTTGCCCGTCGGTGCTCAGTTCGTAGCAGTCGTCCACTTCGGAGGTGTAGTAGAGCTTCACGCCTTCGGGCTTGCGGTGTTCAACGGTGGTTATGGCTTCCCGGCAGAGCTTGTTGCAACTGTGCGGCGCTATCTTCATGGTGTATCTGTTGCTTTCCAACTCGGCTGCGCTGAGGATGTCCCCCACCAGTGTAAGGAGGAGGTCGGAATTGTGCTGTATGAGATGGCAGAAATCCTGCCTTTCCTCTTGGGAAAGGTTCGCGTCGGGGGAAGTGATGAGTTGTGAGAAGCCCACGATAGAGTTGAGCGGTGTCCGTATTTCGTGACTCATGTTCTGCAGGAAGATGCTCTTTGCCTTGTTGGCTGCTTCGGCTTGGTCGCGTGCTTCGGAAAGTTCCTCGTTCTTGTGGCATAGTTCGAGGTTGACTTTACGTTTGCGGTGGAGGTAGAGCATCAGGAAAAGCAGGGATAACAGCAAAAAGCCGGTGACAATGCTGAAAAGAGTGATGCGGTAGCGCGAGGTGGCCTGTATGTTTTCCATTTTCAGACGTTCGGCGCCTATCTGGGTGTTCAGTTCGGCGATGTCCGACAGTTGCAGCAGATTGTTCGTCGAATCCAACTGCTGGTGGTATTTTTTCAGATATTTGATGGCATTGGGATAGTCTTTGGCGTATTCGTAAATGTAAGCATGTTGTTGCAAGCCTTTCTCGGACAATTGGTCAGCGTGGGCATGGGCCTGCTCATACTGTTTGTCCAGTATGTTCTTGCTGATGTGGGCTATCAGTAGGGAAACGTTGGCAGAGAGCTTGCAACGGTCTGCCATTTGTACGGCTTCTTTATAGCAGTCGTTGAATTCATCTATACGCCCCTGCCGGAATAGTATCAGGCATTTCTCTATCATGGCTTGGGCTATGTTCCGTTCTGTTTTGGCGCTCTTCAAGGCTTTTTCGCAATAGTCCAGTGCGGTGGCGTAATCTTTTTGGGTGTTACGGTAATATTCGGCAAGGTTTGAGTATAGTTGGCTGGGATCCTGGTCGGGCATATTCTTCAGCATATAGTCCAAGGCTTCCTGATAGTATTGGGCGGAGAGGTCGAAGTTTCCGCGTGATTTGTAGATATGGCCCATGGTTCGGATACAGCTGAAGATACCGTAAGGGTATCTGTCGGCAAAAGCTTGCTTTTTCATTTTTTCCGCTTTCTGCAAGGCGAGCAATGAGCGTTGTTGGTTCAGGAAGTAGATGATTTCGCTGCTCCAAGCGTGATAATAATATTGCAGATAGTTATTGGCACGTGAAATCTCTTTCAGGTCAGTGGATGCCTTTTCTATTTTGCTATCATCTTTTTGGGATATATAGAACTGCAGGGGGATGATGTATGCCAGGCATTGTGCTTTTTTGTCACCGAGCTTCAGAGCCTGTTGATACAAAGTGTCGGCCACCAGCAGCCCCTCCTGCTGGCGTGCCTGCTTGGAAGCCCGCTGGTAGATGGGGTAGAGTGCATCGTCTATCTTGTAGGGATTGTTCTGTGCTGCGGAAGGTAGGGACACCCATACTGAAAGCACTAGAAAACATAACCTTGAAAGAATGCACTCCCTCTTTGTTCTATTGGATGGAATAAGCATGTTTTTTTCCGGATACTTATTATTATGCCTATGGCATCGCAAAAATAAGATAAAAGAATAAATTACAAGCTTTTTTTGTATAATTTCTCTGTTTACTTATTAAACAATCCTTGCCAGGAGCTTTCTTACGAAATTTCCGGTGATAATGCCGCCCTCTACATCATCATATTCTTCCTTATCGAGAACTTCACGATGGCCATTGCATTGACTGCCGCCAGCGGCAGGTCCATGGGGTCGTGGTGGTTGTTGTAGCTCACCAGACGGATGCAGTCCGGCCGTTCCGAGTGGTTGACGTATTTCACTGCCAGGTATTCGTCGCCGCCCCGCTCGAAGGAGACGAGATACATTTCACCGTAGATGACGTCGGTGAAGTCGCGGATGGACTTAAAGCCTACGATGTCGCCGGACTTGAGGATGGGATACATCGAGTCGCCCGAGACGTAGACGGCACCGTCGCACACGGGGATATTGGGAATTACAATCCGCCCCAAGGCGTACTGCGGGCGGTCAGCCAGCAGTGTCTTCAGGTTGGCGGCGGCAGAGATGTCATAGAGGGTCACGCTACGGTCGTCCATAGGGTCGGCTGTTTTCGGTGTGTGAAGTATTTCCACTTCACCTTGTACCAAGTCGTTGTCACAGAATTTTGAATGATGTGCAGGCGAGCCCTTTCCCGTCAGCAGCCAGTTGTAGTCCACGTCGTCCAGGCTGCCCAACAGCAGGGGAAAGTCGATGCTGTTGCGGGCGTTCCAGTTGCTCAGTGTGGAGCGTGATATACCCAGAAAGGCGGCAAGTTCGCTGTCTGTCTTGAATTCTTTCGCCAGTTTGGCACGTTTTATGATGTCTGCCGCACAAAATACCGGGTCTTTGTCATTCGCCATATTCTTCAGTTTTTACGTGTAAATTATTCAGAAACTATTATCTCCTCATTTATACTGTCTTACGTCTTATTTAAGAATTTAATTCCCGATTTGTTTGTTTTATAAATGAAAACAACATTATCTTTGTTGGGACAAAAATACATATCATGTTTTATAAATGCAAATAAAAGGGAGGGATTTATGGAAAATACACATCTGGTCTTTTATCCGGAAGCATCCGAATTTAGCAAAAATACTTACGAATTTGAAAAAATGGGCATCCACCTTGCCGGATGTATAGATGAGGTGCGTTGGAAGTATAGATGCAACGCGCTGGATGTATAGATAGAATACGCTGGATATATACTTCCAGCAAACAGCCCCTACAAGCATCTTTGGCAGGGGTGTACCGAAAAAAATATTATTGTACTAATTCTTAACAAAAAATGATTATGGAACAGATTATTGAAAAAAATGTTCGTTTCTGTGGATGTTGCCACAGAGAACTGCCCGTTGATTCTTTTTATGTAGACAAGCGTACGCTTGCCCCCGACAATTATTGCAAGGAATGCCGTAGGGCGATGAGCAACGCCCGCTACCGTCGCTCACTTCCTGCAAGCAATCCCCTCCGTTATCCGGTCATCACTGAAATTTCGGACTGTACCCTTCGTATGTATCTTATTCTGAATGCTTTGAAGGTAGTGCGCGAAAGCGTGCTCCGCAAGCGGAAACGCTTGTGTGAAGCAGGTGAACTATAATCTATCCACTATCAACTACAATCAAACCATGTCCAGAATCAAAAAACGGGGACTTGACTATTTCCCCTTGAACACAGACTTCATGCACGACCGTCTGGTGCGCCGCATCATGAAACGTGAGGGTGACGGCTCCTTTGCCATTCTGCTGGGCGCCCTCTCCTGCATTTATGCCGACGAAGGCTATTACGTGTGTGCCGACGAGCTTTTCTACGAAGACCTTTCCGCCTGCCTCTATGAAAAGACGGCTGCCGACGTGAAGCGCATTCTTGCCCTGGCTGTGGAGTACGGCATTTTCAATGCCGCCCTTTTCGGCAAATACGCCATCTTGACTTCTGCTGAGATACAGCGGCAGTATCTGTTCAGTACCAAGCGCCGGAAATCTTCCGCCATAGACACACGTTATTGTCTGGTGGATGATTCTCAGAGCGATGACGAGGCCGCGCCGACTGCCGCCGGGAGAGTGCCGTCTGCCAATGGAAGCGTGCCGTCCGCTGCCGAAAGTGCAGCATTTAAGCCCGAAAATGCGACATCGGGTACATATAGCACAGCAGAGCATAGCACATCACAACACAGCAAAGAAAATCCCCTCCTCCATAGTTCCCCCGGAACCGGGGGCACTGAGGGCGCGGATGTGCCATCCGCGGAGGGGGAATATCTTCGGAAAATAGAGCAACTGCAACCGCCGCAGGATGGCACGGACCGCAACCTGGACGGGTTGCTTTTCAATCTGAAGCAGTTCCATATTCCTCCGCAAGAGCAGTATGCCATTATCCTCAAAAGTAATTTCGGTGCTATCGGCCACCCTTTGTGGAAGGGCTTCTATGCCTTGCGCGAGAGTCATGGCAAGATACGGCAACCGGGGCGATACCTGCTGAGCCTGTGCTGTAAGTAAAGTTTTCGATTTGTGAATAAATTCATGAAGAAAAACGGTTTTTTTAATTTGCACACTTTTCCGGATAGCGTTATCTTTGCAATGTGGTTAAGCTTAATACACAAAAATAAAACAATGCTGTTTCATTTGAAAAAAACGAATCCTTGAATTTCAAGACAAACTATTAATTTTTAAAACAAAACTACTATGCCAGTAATTTACAAATCATTTCAGTCGGTTCTTGCCAACAAAGAGGGCAAGAAGCTTTTCTATCCCCGCGTGGTGCTGACGGGGAATGTGGACACCGAGCAGGTGGCCAAGGAGATTGCGGAATTGTCTTCCCTCTCTACGGGTGACTCGAAGAATGTCATCGACAACCTGGTGACCGTGATGACTCGCCACCTGCAGTCTTCCGAGAGCGTGACGCTGGACGGTCTGGGTACTTTCCGCCTTACGATGAAGTCCACCATGAACGGTGTGGAAGACCCTCTGAAGGTATCGGCTACCCAGTCCACACTACGAGTGCGTTTTCTGCCCACCTCCAAGCGTAATCTGGACCATACGGTGTCTACCCGTTCGCTGGTGACCGGGGTGAAGTGCGTGCGCTTCGACCTTCAGGACACGGCAGGTTCGGGCGGCAACGACGGTGGCTCGGGCGGTAACGACGGTGACCAAGGTGAAAATCCGTTGGGATAAGGCCATTTACGATTTGACGATTTACGATGTACGATTGAAATTCGTACTGCTAAATAACCGCGCCTATGCAGGCATTTATGATACGAAAAGTAATCGTACATCGTAAATCGTCAAATCATAAATTACTAATCTTCAATCATTAATCACTAACTAATCTTATGCGAAAAATCAACTACATCGTGGTGCATTGCAGCGCCACGCGGGAGGGCTGTACGCTTACTTCCGAGGCTCTGGAGGCAGAGCACCGCCGCCGTGGCTTCCGCACGACGGGCTATCACTACTATATCCGGAGAGACGGTACTGTGCTCGGAACCCGTTCCTTGGAACTGCCCGGTGCGCATTGCCGCGGTCACAACAAGTATTCGATAGGTATCTGCTACGAAGGCGGGCTGGATGCCCGGGGAAATCCGAAGGATACCCGTACGCCGGAGCAGCGTTCGGCCCTGCACCTGCTGGTGTACCAGCTGCTACAACAGTTCCGGAATGCCCGTGTATGCGGCCACCGCGACCTCAGTCCCGATTTGGACGGAAATGGGACGGTGGAGCCGTGGGAGTGGGTGAAGCAGTGTCCGTGCTTCGAGGTAAGTAAAGAATTTTAAAACAATCATCCTTAAAACATGGAATTATGAAAATAAGCAAAGAAACCTGGAAAGATATCTTGAAAATTGTGGGCACCATCATTGCCACCATAGCCAGTGTGCTGGGCGTGCAGGCGATGCCACTGTAGGAGGCTGAAAAGCCAGCAAGGGAATGGGAGAGGCTTGGAAAACAGCCTCCCCCATCCCTTATCCCGCAAAACATATTGAATAATTTTTCTAATAACAACGATTTATCATGAAAAGAATATCCTTGTTTTTATTACTGTTCCTTTTACTGAAGGCAACGGTTATGTATTCGCAGGATGGCCATCCTGAAACCAACTTCCGGATTGTTCCGGTATCTCCCAATGCAGCTTCATTGGGAACGTATGGACTGATACCTACTGACAATTATGTGGGGCAAGCCCGAATCAGCATTCCCATTTACGAGATTGACCTTGACGGAAAGAAGTTCCCCATTGCACTATCGTACCATACGGACGGAACACGTGTTGCACAAGAAGCTACTTGGATTGGCCTTGGATGGACCCTCCAGGCAGGAGGGTGCGTCGTCAGACAAGTGCAGGGTACGGACGACTTTGCAGCACGTGGATGCTATAACCTTACTGATGCTCCGTGGCTGACCAATCCCAGATTTGAAGTGACCGACCAGAATTTGGAGAAGTATATGGGTTATTTCAAAGGTGACTATGATGCCGAACCTGATATGTTTTACTTCAATGCAGGCGGACATTCGGGCTCCATGTATTTCGACGTATTGAAGAACAACCGACAACTGAATGCCGTCCCTACCATCCAAACACAAGAAAAAGTGGTAAAGATGGTATACAATACAAGTAACAAAACATGGACCATGACGGACTTGGAAGGATATGTCTATTCCTTCTCGACAAAAGAAATCACATACTATTTCTTAAATACCATTGATTTTTTTCAAACAGATATAACTAGAAGTCATATATTTCCATACTATAACGAACCGCAGATTGTAACAGCCTGGATGCTTGACTCTGTGACATCTCCCAACGGTGGAAAGATTACGTTTAGTTACAAAAAAGAAAGTATTTTTACTCCCATTTCTACTACAGAAGACGTTATATCTTTGTCTAAAATAGTGAATGGCCAATTGTCTTCACAATCTCCGCAGTATTTCACCAATAAGTTCAACTACAATTACTCATACTCCAAGATAGAGCAATGGACATTGTCGGCTATTACTTTTGAAGGGGGTAAAGTAGAATTCGGTACAACTGATCGTGAGGATATAGAGAGTGCGGAAACCGGAAAAAAGGTACAGAAGCTGTCGAGTATCAAGGTGAGTGATACTGCCGGTAACCTTATCAAGACCACCATGCTGGAGTATAAATATCTGCTTAGCGGAATGGCTGCCACTACCAATGGTTATGATGACCGTTTGTTATTGTCGAAGGTATATGATGTGGCTGGTTCGAAGAAGAACAATGTATATACCATGGATTACAATATGGGGAAATTGCCGCCCAAACGCTCTCTGTCTGTAGATGCCTGGGGATTCTACAACGGTGCGTCACCAATGACTGCTTCTTTAAAGATTAGCCCCAGCATTTATTGGTCGGAGTCGATAAAGCCGAGCAGTAAGACGAGTTTGTTTAAAGAAGGTATGGACCGTTCATTCAATGAGGCGTTGTGCAAGATAGGGACGCTGCGCACTATCACCTATCCTACGGGTGGCACAACTACCTTTGAGTATGAAGGACATCGTTTTGAAACTTTGCCTATGATGCCCCCCTTGCGCGAAGGAACCCTTAACCTGGTAGACAACGGTATGCCGCCCGTGGCACCCGGAGCTCCTGTCCTTATGTATATTGGCGAGCCTTTTGAAGTGGACGATGCCAATCCCAAGATTATCATCCGCAGAAGACATGACGAACCTCATCCCAGTGAACATCTTGCTTCGTCGCTTACTTACACAACACAACTCGAAAAGAAAGAGGGTAATGGTTATAGAACCTTGTTCTCTTCTCCCGATTATGATGTGATGGAGCCCTGGCCTGATGACACTGAAAAGCAACTGGACAGAGGTACGTATCGTGTGACATTGGCAGTGCAGAATGTAAGGTTGGAGTATCCTATCAATATTTCGGTAGAGATAGTAGGCAAAACGAATGCTCCCTTGGATAAGGATTACCTGGGTGCCGGGCTGCGCATCAAGTCCATCACGAATACGGACGGCAACGGTAACCAGAGTTGGCGTAAGTTTGAATATCAGGATGCAAAGCTGATGGTGAAGCCGGTATTCAACGCACCGGTCTATGTAGAACAAATGCAAAGTTGGGCGGGAAACTGGATGAATGCTTACTATGAACTGATTCAATCTGCTCCTTATATCCCTTTGACGAATCTTTCCAGAGGAAACCTTGTGGGATATACGGCGGTCAGTGAATCATATGGCGACATGGATACTCAGGGATATACCACTTACAGATACCATAACGTTCCGGATGAGGTTACTGATATATACCTGGCCGGCATTCCTACGGTGCCTGACTATGAGAACGGTAAACTTTCGTCGGTAGAATATAGGGATAAAAATCATAAACTGCTGAAGAGAGAGGAGTACACCTACTCACCTTCTTCTTCGGAAGAGGTTTGGGCACCGAAAATACGCAACTATTATTTCAATCCGGATTATTCCCATCCTACCCGTACCATGCAGCCTTACAATCTGTGGGCACAATCGTACTATCTCAGCAAGAAAGTGACTACCGACTATCGCGCTGAAGGCAATATAGTGGACGAAGAGAGATATGCCTATACTGACTATGGGGTACTTTCTTCCTTGAAGAGCAACAAGCACGGGGTGGAGAAAGAAAAGCAGTTTAAATATGCAAACAGCTTTACGGATGCCGTTTCCGTCAAGATGAAAGGGAAATATATGGTGGGCATACCCATAGAACGCGTCGAACTCTCTGCCGGCAAAGTGGTGAATGCGTCGAAGACGGAATATAAAGACACGCTCAACATGATATTGCCCAAACGTACGTTGAAATTCAGCTCTACTACTCCCAAGACACTGGCCGATTATGCGGGAGCCTATGTGCAGGATATTTGGTTTGGCAAGTACACTTCAAGAGGCCGGCTGCTGGGTTATATACGCAACAATTTGCCGGTGAGCTTCCTATGGGCCTATAACAATCTTTATCCGGTGGCCAAGATAGAAGGAAAGACGTATGAGGCTGTAGAGAAAATCTCGTCGGCGAGCATCAGCCAACTGCCGGCCAATGCGAATACTGCGTCCATTACAGCTGTCCTGAACACAGTGCGAAACGGGCTTGCCAACGACAATGCTTTGGTTACTACCTATCTCTATCGCCCGCTTGTGGGTGTTACGGAAATTGTAGAACCGAATAAAGAGAAAGCGACCTTTACCTATGATGACTTCAACCGCTTGTTCCAGGTTAAGGAGCATAATGGAAAGGTAGTGAATGAATATCAGTATAATTACAAACCCCAATGAAACGAAAGAATTGTATGAAACGAAAATATATGTTCATGGCGTTGCTGTGCTATGCACTGACAACAGCGGCGCAGGATGCCAGCCACAATTATGTGCGTACCCGTAGCATGCTGGATGAAATGGGAGGTAAATACCTGGATAAGGTGGAGTATTTTGATGGCCTGGGACGTCCGTTCCAGACGGTATTGAAGAAGGTGACGGCAAGCAACAGCAATCTGGTGACGCTGCAGGAGTACGACGTTGCAGGACGTGCCGTGAATTCCTGGCTGCCGATAGTCTCGTCTGCCGAGTATGTGGCGCCTGCTGCATTCAAGAGCAGTGCGCCCAGCAACTATGGCAACGACTCGCGTCCTTACGGCCAGCCGGTGTACGAGGCTTCTCCGCTGAACCGTACCGTCAAGGAATACGGACCGGGAGCCGCATGGCATGGCGGGCATTCCGTCAATACGGACTATCTGGCCAACAGTACGGCTAACGCGCAGTTGAACTGCATCAACTATGGCGTAAGCAGTGCAGGCGCACTGACGAGCAACGGCAGCTATGCTTCCGGCCAGCTTTCGGTCGTTAAAACCACCGATGAAGACCTGAACGTGAGCTACACCTTCACCGACAAGATGGGACATGTTGTATTGTCCCGTCAGATGAAGGGCAGCGAAACGCACGACACTTACTATGTGTATGACGACAAAAGCAATCTTTGTTTCGTGCTCCAGCCTATGTACCAAAGCTTGGCCAATCTCGACTTGTATGCCTTCCAGTACAAATACGACGGACGTAACCGTTGTATCTGGAAGAAGCTTCCCGGTGCGGGATATATGGAAATGGTGTATGACAATGCCGACCGCCTGGTATTCTCGCAGGACGGCAACCAGCGTGCCCTTACATCCGGTAACTGGACGTACTACAAGTACGACGGGCTGAACCGCCTGACGGAACAGGGGACTTGTACCAACAAAGTGACCACTTCTGGAACGAATGTACTTGTGCAGCACTTCTATGACAGTTACGCTTTCCGTTCGCAAGCAGGTTTCAATAACAGCAATTTCCCTGATGATGCTTCGGGCAATGGAAAAGGTGCCTTGACTGCAAGTGTGGCAACGGTACTTGGTAGTAGTAACAAGATTTATACCGCATACTACTATGACATCAAGGGACGTGTGGTGAAGACTGTACAAAGTAATCCTTTGGGTGGTTATGATGTAGCAGCTACCGTCTATACTTTTACAAACAAGCCTGCTACAGTGACCCATACCCACACGGCAAGCGGAAAAACAACCCGCACGGAAGTGTATACTTACAGCTACGACCATGCGGACAGACTCTTGAAGGTGGAGCATACGCTAGGTGGCACCAAGATAACCCTTGCCGACTATGCGTATGACAACTTGGGAAGACTGCAATCAAAGTCCCTGCACGGAAGTGCCACCAACAAGCTGACGTATGCCTATAATGTCCGTGGCTGGCTGACGGGAATTAGTGGAAGCAAGTTTACACAGAATCTGTACTACAACAACGGCAACGGCACCGCCAAATACAACGGCAGCATCAGCAGCATGACGTGGAAGGCTGGAAATGAGAGCACTATCCGTGGCTATAAGTTCACTTACGACGGATTAAGCCGTCTGATAAACGCCACTTACGGCGAAACAGCCGGCATCAATACAAACACCAACCGTTTCAGTGAGAATGTAACCGCCTATGACAAAAACGGCAACATCAAGACCTTGCAACGTTACGGTCAGACCGCTGCTTCCAGTTACGGTTTGATTGATAACCTGACTTTCACCCTCGGTGGCAATCAGTTGAGCCGTGTGGACGATGCGGCAGCAGCTTCTGCCTACAATGGTGGTTTCGAGTTCAAGGACGGTGTGAAGCAGGCGAACGAATACACTTACGATTCCAATGGAAATTTAACTAAAGATTTAAACAAGGGAATTAGTACAATTACCTATAATGTATTAAATTTGCCCAATATGGTCACGTTCAGTGACGGTAGTACGATTGCCTATACTTATGGTGCCGACGGCACAAAGCTGAAAACTGTCCATAAGACAGGCAGCACTACTACCACGACGGACTATTGCGGAAACGTGGTCTATGAGAACGGTGTTCAGAAGTTGCTGCTGACCGATGAAGGCTATGTTACTTTGAGCGACGGCAAGTATCATTACTACTTGAAAGACCATCAGGGTAATAACCGGGTTGTGATTAACCAAAGCGGCACGGTAGAGGAAGCGAACCATTACTATCCCTTCGGTGGTGTGTTTGCAAGCTCAGGCAATGTGCAGCCTTACAAGTATAACGGCAAGGAGTATGACTCGAAGAAAGGTTTGAACTGGTATGATTATGGTGCAAGGCATTATGATGCGGTATTGGGTAGGTTTACGACGAATGACAGATTTGCCGAGAAATATTATTCGATGTCTCCGTATCAGTATGGGGCGAATAGTCCAGTTGGGAATATTGATGTGAATGGGGATAGCATAATTATTAAACCTAATGCGAATGGAATAATTGATCAGATAAAAGTGCTCTTTGGGTATGATACAAAATTCCAAAAAGATGTAAAAGCAGATCTTTTCCAACTTAAACAAGATGATAAAAAGGTAGCTGATATTATTGGAAAATTAGAAGAGAGTAAGAATATACATTATATCACAATGCCTAAAAAAGGAGAGTATAACTCTACTGGGTTTAATGCAGACAAGGTAAAAAAGAATATTTCACAAGGTAGTGAAATTTATTATAACCCCTATAATCGGAGAAGAGGCCGAAATGACAGCGACATGAGAACACCAAGAATAGGTTTAGCTCATGAACTTCAACATTCATTTGATGTTGATAAGAAGGTGGCTACTTATGAAAGGACGAAAAACGGTATTTTATTAATGGATATACGCGCTATCAATACCGAGAACCGAATAAGAAAAGTAATAGGTGAACCTAAAAGAACGATGTATGGAACCCAAAAAGTACCGAAAGAATTATTGGAGTAGGATGCTGATTTTAATAGTAATTATTATCGGAGGGATATCTTTATATTTATACATAAAGTATGATTATTCTGAAAAAGCTACGATAGATTCTAATAACTTAATTACTACTGCGCCTTGTATGATAACAACTAATATAGCGTGGCATGATTCTATTTGTAAGGTTGTATTAGATGAGATTGAATTGGTATCAGTTATAGATGAAGAGGACTATATAACGAAACCTTTTTATGAAAATTTTATCAAGTTATCTGATAAAGACACTTTAATAATGGACAGTCTCTCGTATATACAATTGAAAGACTATGTCGTTGTTCCGGAATATCGTATAGATTCTATTTGTAAACGTGAAGGAATAAAAGGTTTGTTTTCAGCTTATTTTGATGATATATGGTTTACTCCGTGTTATAATGAGAATAGTGTATTAAGTTTATCGGAACAAAGGTATGTTATTTATGTATTATTGCAACATGGTTTATCTGTTAGAAGAGATTGTGAATCAGGTGATATATATATAAATAGAAGCGCTACTCTCAAAAATTAGAAATTATAGTTTAGTAATCAGATAAATTTTGTTGTAACGGATGTTATTTGTTTACTACTTCTGAATATCAGAATCTTCTGATTCAATAATCTAAATGATTCCCTGCTTACATACAGCGATGTAGGCAGGGAATTTCATATAGTATTATTTCTATGATAAGAATTTCTAAGCTCACTTACGACGGTCTGATTGAAAACCTCACCTTCACGTTTGCGGGCAACCGCCCGACCCGTGTGGACGATGCGGTAGCGGCTTCTGCCTACGGTGGCGGTTTCGAGTTCAAAGATGCCGTGAAGCAGGCAAATGAGTACGCCTACGATGCCAATGGAAATTTAACTAAAGATTTGAACAAGGGAATTAGCAACATATCGTATAATTGCTTAAATTTGCCAAGTACGGTGACTTTCAGTGACGGCAGTAGGATAAGTCATACATACGGTGCCGACGGCACGAAGCTGAAAACTGTCCATAAGACAGGCAGTACTACCACCACGACGGACTATTGCGGAAACGTGGTCTATGAGAACGGTGTTCGGAAGTTGTTGCTGACCGATGAGGGCTATGTTACTTTGAGCGACGGCAAGTATCATTACTACTTGCACCAGGGGAACAACCGGGTAGTCATCAACCAGAGCGGCACTGTAGAGGAGACGAACCATTACTATCCGTTCGGTGGTGTGTTTGCAAGTACAGGCAATGTGCAGCCTTACAAGTATAACGGCAAGGAGCTTGATGCGAAGAAAGGGTTGAACTGGTATGACTACGGTGCAAGGCATTATGATGCGGCGTTGGGGAGGTTTACGACAAATGACAGATTTGCTGAGAAGTATCATTCATTGTCTCCGTATCAGTATGGAGCGAATAATCCAGTGAATACCATTGACATCAATGGAGATAGCTTGCTTATTGTAACTCCAGCAGCTATTGAAGCTATTTACAATGGTTTGCAGGATGGTAGTAACATAAAGATGCAATTCAATAATGGTATATTGGATCCAACTTCCATTGCGAAACAAGCTAATAGTAGTAATGATTTCTTTCTGAAAGACTTATTTGAGATTGCCAATAGTGAGAAAATGGTAGAACTGTCATTATCTGATAAGAATACATATAAAATGAATGGGAAGACTGTAGAAGAAACTTTTGGTACTCCTTATGACGATGATGATAGCGAAATACCTGCTCATCAAAAAGAAGAGTATTCAAAGGCTGGAGTCCCTTTTGGAAAACATATTCAAGGAAATTTAGGTCAGACATTAGTACCTGACAAGAGGTTAGCTTCCGGTAAGAGTTCAACCAATAGCCATGTACAAGTCATAATTAATAAGAATGGCACTTTGAATCATCGAACAGTTGGGATTGCACACGAATTTGGGCATGTTATTTTATACTTGAGGAATGTACCGTTTAGCCACGGACAGCCAGGGGTCAATAATTTTATATACAATAAAAGAGCTGATGTAATGTCAAAACGATTAGGATATGACTATTAAATTAAAACTATTTTTCATGTTTATTATGCTTCCGCCATTATTGTACGGACAAAATAAGTTGGTGGAAGAAAGTATAATATATTCAAGTGATATAAGTTCCTATAAAAAGAAGATAGAAAAAACTATCTTTTTTGATACTGAGACCAACTTACCAGTTTTTGAATTGATATTGGATACTGCAAGATCTTCTAAAATGTATACTTCTTATTATTTTAGGAAGCGGTTGCGAGAAGTCTCAACGGAAATTTCTTATATTGGTGGAAACGAATCATTAAGGAAATACCAAGATAGTCTTTATTGGGAAAACTACAATGGTGATGAACAGAATGCCTCTTGTTTATACACTATTCTTTTTGACAGAAAACTTAAAATTAGAGAAATAAAAATTGTGAAAAGGGCAGGGTATAATAACTCCAAGTATAATTACGATAAGTTAATAAAAAAAATACTCCTATCCACTGAAGGAAGTTGGCAAAAAACGAATAATGCACTTTCTGAAGAATGGTATTTTATATTTGGACGTTTCTTGATAAGATAAAATATTCTGTTTCAGTGTATGTTCTTCCCCCATTGTTCCCAAGTCCCCGAATCTCTGATTCAATAAACTAAATGATTCCCTGCTTATGTCTTTTGAATATAAGCAGGGAATTTGTTTTTCAGTTTGGCTTCGTGAATCATCTGCCTTTTGCTTTCTATACGCAATTTTTCCGGTCAGCTTTCGGTTATTAAAACCACCGATGAAGACTTGAACGTGAGCTACACCTTCACCGACAAGATGGGGCATGTTGTATTGTCCCGTCAGATGAAAGGCAGTGAAACGCACGACACTTACTATGTGTATGACGACAAAAGTAATCTTTGTTTCGTACTCCAGCCTATGTACCAGAGCTCGGCCAATCTCGACTTGTATGCTTTTCAGTACAAATACGACGGACGTAACCGTTGTATCTGGAAGAAGCTTCCCGGTGCGGGATATATGGAAATGGTGTATGACAATGCCGACCGCCTGGTATTCTCGCAGGACGGCAACCAGCGTGCCCTTACATCCGGTAACTGGACGTACTACAAGTACGACGGGCTGAACCGCCTGACGGAACAGGGGACTTGTACCAACAAAGTGACCACTTCTGGAACGAATGTACTTGTGCAGCACTTCTATGACAGTTACGCTTTCCGTTCGCAAGCAGGTTTCAATAACAGCAATTTCCCTGATGATGCTTCGGGCAATGGAAAAGGTGCCTTGACTGCAAGTGTGGCAACGGTACTTGGTAGTAGTAACAAGATTTATACCGCATACTACTATGACATCAAGGGACGTGTGGTGAAGACTGTACAAAGTAATCCTTTGGGTGGTTATGATGTAGCAGCTACCGTCTATACTTTTACAAACAAGCCTGCTACAGTGACCCATACCCACACGGCAAGCGGAAAAACAACCCGCACGGAAGTGTATACTTACAGCTACGACCATGCGGACAGACTCTTGAAGGTGGAGCATACGCTAGGTGGCACCAAGATAACCCTTGCCGACTATGCGTATGACAACTTGGGAAGACTGCAATCAAAGTCCCTGCACGGAAGTGCCACCAACAAGCTGACGTATGCCTATAATGTCCGTGGCTGGCTGACGGGAATTAGTGGAAGCAAGTTTACACAGAATCTGTACTACAACAACGGCAACGGCACCGCCAAATACAACGGCAGCATCAGCAGCATGACGTGGAAGGCTGGAAATGAGAGCACTATCCGTGGCTATAAGTTCACTTACGACGGATTAAGCCGTCTGATAAACGCCACTTACGGCGAAACAGCCGGCATCAATACAAACACCAACCGTTTCAGTGAGAATGTAACCGCCTATGACAAAAACGGCAACATCAAGACCTTGCAACGTTACGGTCAGACCGCTGCTTCCAGTTACGGTTTGATTGATAACCTGACTTTCACCCTCGGTGGCAATCAGTTGAGCCGTGTGGACGATGCGGCAGCAGCTTCTGCCTACAATGGTGGTTTCGAGTTCAAGGACGGTGTGAAGCAGGCGAACGAATACACTTACGATTCCAATGGAAATTTAACTAAAGATTTAAACAAGGGAATTAGTACAATTACCTATAATGTATTAAATTTGCCCAATATGGTCACGTTCAGTGACGGTAGTACGATTGCCTATACTTATGGTGCCGACGGCACAAAGCTGAAAACTGTCCATAAGATAGGCAGCACTACCACCACGACGGACTATTGTGGAAATGTGATCTATGAGAACGGTGTTCAGAAGTTGCTTCTTACCGAAGAAGGTTATGTGACACTGAGTGACGGCAAGTATCACTACTACTTGAAAGACCATCAGGGTAATAACCGGGTTGTGATTAACCAAAGCGGCACGGTAGAGGAAGCGAACCATTACTATCCCTTCGGTGGTGTGTTTGCAAGCTCAGGCAATGTGCAGCCTTACAAGTATAACGGCAAGGAATTTGATGCTAAGAAGGGTTTGAATCTGTATGATTATGGGGCGCGACATTATGATGCGGCGCTGGGGAGGTTTGCAACGGTGGACCCTTCTGCTGAAAACTATTTCAATACAAGTCTCTATGCTTATTGTGGTAACAACCCTATCAGCAGAATAGACCCAACAGGAGCTGACTGGTATGAAGATAAGCAAGGGAATTTACGTTGGCAGGAAGGTAGTGAAGCTTTAAAAGGCTATACAAATATCGGTTCATCCGCCTCTATTGCGTTAGGTAATGACAACTATCTGAACTTCTATCAGAATGGAGGTATCTTAGCCAATCGGGCTGTTAATGCTTTTGACTTGATAGCTTCCAGCGGTAAACTTCAGAATCAGTTCTTAGGTAAAACCAGTCCTTTATCTGAAGACTCTAAGTCCGCCCTTTTCAATTCTCTGAACAGGCGTTCTATAGATGCTATTGCGCGACCTATAGGCGAGGCTGCCTTTAGTTTTGGTGCCGGGGAGTTTGGTGGTATCTTGTTGGGGAAGGCATTAGGATGGGCTGTAGGCAAGGTTGCAGGAAAGGCGGCAGCGCAGGTTGGAACTGGTGAATTTACATATACTAAAACTGCTGCGAGACATTTTTCTGATATAGTTAAAAAGGGAGTATATAAGGGAGAACCGTCACGGCCATACATGAATTCATCATTGACTATTCAAGAAATTATGCAAGCTGGGAAAGGAATTCCTGATGCTACATTTAAAGGTGGCTTGAATTGGAAAGTTCCGGGAGCCTTTAGAGGTGCTCAAGGCATATGGGAATTAGGTATAAATCCTGAGACAAAAGTTATTTATCATTTCAATTTTACGTATTAATTATGAAGTTTAGTATAGATTACAATGAATATTTAGGGCGAAAACAAGTGGTATATCGTAAAGCTGAATATAGTTTTGATACGATACCTTATATACCTGAAATAGATTTTGATATAGCAATCAATACTATTGCTTTAACTGTTGTTGACGGTAAAGTGATTCAGTTGAATGGTTTCTGTGGCTTGTCTAAAACGATAGAAACACCTTATGATGTTCCTAAAGCTGAGAAAGGATTACTTAAAGTATTGTATCCGGAAGTGTATATTGCTAAAGCTGGCTCTCCAAAGCTTAATGATAAAAACTGGACGGTATTTATAAATCCTAAAACAAGATGGATTTGCATAGGAAATCCTCAGTGTCAGGAGGGGGCTGTTGAATTTATAGATAATTGTATCGGTGTAATAGACGGGAATCAAGAACTTGTTGCTCTTTGGCTGCATCCTTGTTTTATTTAACTTTATCGTGTTTTATCTTGATATAAATTGATTATTTCAAGCAAAAAACTTTAATAGCTATCAGGGGGATTGGGGCATACAATGGATGTGGAAAACTTGATGACACAGAAAAAAGAAATTCAATTAGATTCCAAAGGAGATTATCTCAAAGCAATTCAGTTGAATCATTCCCAAGTGCAGACAATTCGGGATAACTACATCCATAACAAATTGAACAGGCATATTCCAAACTGGAGACAAAGGCTTAAAAAGAGACAATAATATGAAGACACGTATATTTATTTTTGTGACCATATTTACTGTGTTGATGGGATGTGTTGAACATTCGATTCCAAAAAATGATTTTATGATTTTAGTTTCTACAGGTTTTAAAGAGCGTACCGGTAAAGATTATATAAAATGTTGGGTAAATGACAGCTTAGTATTTAAAGGTATGTATATAAATAAAACCAATGACCAAGAACTAATTTATTATGAAGATTGGATTGGTATGGAAGTTGCATGTTTTGACAAGAGCGAATACGACAGTCTGAAAATAAAGATACGTGTCATAGCTCTAGACACAGTATTGTATCGTGGAAAGAGAGTCATAGATAGTACGTTTCGATACCGGATTGACAATATTCCCAATATTGCAATTTCATGTAGCTCCAGTGCTGGTATTTTGTTGTGGGATACTTTACGCACACCTGATTATTTTTGGCTTGAATATTAATATAATAAGAATCTCTGATTCAAAAAAGTGAACGATTCCCTGCTTATGTCTTTTGAATATAAGCAGGGAATTTGTTTTTCAGTCTGGCTTCGTGAATTGTCTGCCTTTTGCTTTCTATACGCAATTTTTCCGGCCAGCTTTCGGTCGTCAAGACCACCGATGAAGACCTGAACGTGAGCTACACCTTCACCGACAAGATGGGACATGTTGTATTGTCCCGTCAGATGAAGGGCAGCGAAACGCACGACACTTACTATGTGTATGACGACAAAAGCAATCTTTGTTTCGTGCTCCAGCCTATGTACCAAAGCTTGGCCAATCTCGACTTGTATGCCTTCCAGTACAAATACGACGGACGTAACCGTTGTATCTGGAAGAAGCTTCCCGGTGCGGGATATATGGAAATGGTGTATGACAATGCCGACCGCCTGGTATTCTCGCAGGACGGCAACCAGCGTGCCCTTACATCCGGTAACTGGACGTACTACAAGTACGACGGGCTGAACCGCCTGACGGAACAGGGGACTTGTACCAACAAAGTGACCACTTCTGGAACGAATGTACTTGTGCAGCACTTCTATGACAGTTACGCTTTCCGTTCGCAAGCAGGTTTCAATAACAGCAATTTCCCTGATGATGCTTCGGGCAATGGAAAAGGTGCCTTGACTGCAAGTGTGGCAACGGTACTTGGTAGCAGCAACAAGATTTATACCGCATACTACTATGACATCAAGGGCCGTGTGGCAAAGACCGTGCAAAGCAATCTCTTGGGGGGCTATGATGTGACGGCTACCATATATACCTTCACCGATAAGCCCGCTACTGTAACGCATACGCATACTACAAGCGGAAAGCCCACTCGTACTGAAATGTATACTTACAGCTACAACCATGCGGACAGACTCTTGAAAGTAGAGCATACATTAGGCGGCACCAAGATAACCCTTGCCGACTATGCGTATGACAACTTGGGCAGACTGCAGTCCAAGTCTCTGCACGGAAGTGCCACCAACAAGCTGACGTATGCCTATAATGTCCGTGGCTGGCTGACGGGAATTAGTGGAAGCAAGTTTACACAGAATCTGTACTACAACAACGGCAACGGCACCGCCAAATACAACGGCAGCATCAGCAGCATGACGTGGAAGGCTGGAAATGAGAGCACTATCCGTGGCTATAAGTTCACTTACGACGGATTAAGCCGTCTGATAAACGCCACTTACGGCGAAACAGCCGGCATCAATACAAACACCAACCGTTTCAGTGAGAATGTAACCGCCTATGACAAAAACGGCAACATCAAGACCTTGCAACGTTACGGTCAGACCGCTGCTTCCAGTTACGGTTTGATTGATAACCTGACTTTCACCCTCGGTGGCAATCAGTTGAGCCGTGTGGACGATGCGGCAGCAGCTTCTGCCTACAATGGTGGTTTCGAGTTCAAGGACGGTGTGAAGCAGGCGAACGAATACACTTACGATTCCAATGGAAATTTAACTAAAGATTTAAACAAGGGAATTAGTACAATTACCTATAATGTATTAAATTTGCCCAATATGGTCACGTTCAGTGACGGTAGTACGATTGCCTATACTTATGGTGCCGACGGCACAAAGCTGAAAACTGTCCATAAGACAGGCAGCACTACTACCACGACGGACTATTGCGGAAACGTGGTCTATGAGAACGGTGTTCAGAAGTTGCTGCTGACCGATGAAGGCTATGTTACTTTGAGCGACGGCAAGTACCATTACTACTTGAAAGACCATCAGGGGAACAACCGTGTAGTAATCAACCAGAGTGGCACTGTAGAGGAGACTAACCATTACTATCCGTTCGGTGGTGTGTTTGCAAGTACAGGCAATACCCAGCCTTACAAGTATAACGGTAAGGAGCTTGATACGAAGAAGGGTTTGAACTGGTATGATTATGGGGCGAGACATTATGATGCTGCGTTGGGAAGGTTTACGACGAATGACCCGTTGGCGGAGAAATATTATTCGATGAGTCCGTATACTTATTGTGCCGATAATCCGGTAAAGTTTATAGACCCAAATGGTATGGAATATGCTCCTGGTGATCTGTTTAAGACTAAAAGAGCAGCAGCTAAAGATTGGGGTATGTATTATAATGGTGCATCTATTATACGTAAACGTGAAATGGGCTCTTCTATTTATGAAGTTAAGCAAAAGGGAAAGCTAAAGGGATATTCTTATAGTGCAGCCAATGAAGGAGAGCACAGCGTATCTATAAGCTTACCTCCTAACGGTGAGAGATTTGTAGGATCGATTCATTCGCATGGAGACGCGGACGCAGAGCATATAAATAATAAATTCTCAAAAGCTGATATAAAATATATTGAGAAAACAAAAGAAAATGGTTATTTGGCTACGCCGAGTGGCGATTTGTTAGAATATAATCCTTATAGTAAGAAAACATCAATAGTGACTAGTGATCTTCCTAGTGATCCCAAAGATCCTAAACGAAAGAATAATATTAATCCGAAAGATATTCCTGCTGAAAAGGGTAAACAAAGAATGAAAGAATTGCTACAAAAGCCAGATTTAAACATTCCTGTTAGCCAGAGAGAACATATTCATTGGGTATTTTAAAAAGATAGCAATATGTATAGGACTTATTTTTTTGCTTTAATGCTATTTGCGATGTCATGTACAAACAGTACATCGAAGGTCGGAGAAGATCAACAATCATCTCAACAGATTGAGTATGTAATGAATGATAGTCTCTCAACAGATTTTTATACTGATATGAAAAGCTATGTTCCTGCAGAGGGATTTATACCTACAGCGGATATTGCAGTAAAGATAGCGGAATGCGTACTATTGGAAATTTATGGAAAGGAAAGTATAGAGAAAGAAAAACCTTTTTCTGTTAACTTGGTAAATGGAATATGGGTAATAGAAGGGCATATTCCTAATGGAAATGATAGTGCGCTGACTTTCTGTGGACAATCTTATGTGGAAATAAGAAAAAGTAATGGTGAGATTATAAAGCTTTTGCATACTAAATAAAAAATATTACTCTAATATAAGTTGCCTTTTTTCAATGAGATTTATTTAATTACTATCCTAACATCAGATATGCTATATCTTGTATGTTAGGATAGTTTTTTAGGTCTATCAAATGATGTAGGTCATGCAGGACTACATCCGTACTCTCCGGATGCTTAACAGCACGGGCACTTCCTATCTGGATAACATTTCCTATATGTATTATTTGTACGACAGTCTGGGACGGCTGACCCTGCAGGGGGGAATCCTTCTTCCAGTCCTACCGTGCTTGTGCAGAACAACTTGCTCAGTGGCTACGACATCACAAGTACGGTTTATACTTTCTCCAACAAGCCGTCTGGTGTGACACATACACATACTGCCAGCGGAAAGACCACGCGCACGGAAGTATATACCTATACCTACGACCATGCGGACAGAATAAACAAAGTGCAGCATAGTCTTGGCAGCACTGCGATTACTCTGTACGATGCGACTTATGACAACTTCGGTCGTTTGCTGACCAAGCAGTATCACGGTACGAGCACCAACAAGCTGACTTATACCTACAACCTGCGTAGCTGGCTGACGGGAATCAGCGGCACACGCTTCACGCAGAACCTGTACTACAACACGGGTGTGGGTACTGCGAAGTACAACGGCAGCATCAGCAACATAACCTGGAAGTCCGGGAACGAAAGTACAGTCCGTGGTTACAAATTCACTTATGACGGTCTTGACCGGATGCTGAACGCTACCTATGGCGAGACAGCAAGTATCAGCACAAATGCGAATCGCTTCTCAGAGAACGTTACGGGTTATGACAAGAACGGTAACATCAAGAGTTTGCAACGTTATGGCCAGACTGGTGCCAGTGCCTACGGCCTGCTTGATAACCTGACTTACACATTGACCGGTAATCAGTTGAGCTGTGTGGAGGATGCGGTGAGTACCGCTGCATACGGTACAAACACTGCCTTTGTGAACGGTGCAAGCGTCGCAGGGGAGTATGCCTACGATGTCAATGGTAATTTAACGAAAGATTTGAATAAGGGAATTGCCGATATTCAATATAATGTATTAAATTTGCCCAGTACGGTATCGTTCAGTGATGGTAGCACGATTACCTATACTTATGGTGCTGACGGCACGAAACTGAGAACAGTCCATAAGATAGGCAGTACAACCACAACGACTGACTATTGCGGTAATGTGATCTATGAAAACGGTACTCAGAAGTTGTTACTCACAGAAGAGGGTTACATCAACCTGGCCGGTACCCAGCAGTATCATTACTATCTGAAGGACTATTAGGGTAACAACCGTGTAGTGATCAACCAGTCTGGCACTGTGGAGGAAACTAACCATTACTACCCTTTCGGTGGTGTATTTGCCACTGCAGGCAATACCCAGCCTTACAAGTATAACGGTAAGGAGTTTGATACGAAGAAGGGTTTGAATTGGTATGATTATGGGGCGAGACATTATGATACGGCGTTAGGAAGGTTTACGACTAATGACAGATTTGCCGAGAAGTATTATTCGATGTCTCCGTATCAGTACGGGGCGAATAGTCCGGTTGTTAATATTGATGTGAATGGAGATAGTATTAGAATTTGCACTGAAACTCAGTCCTTTGGTCACACATGGATTAGTGTTGGTGAAGGATCTAATATGACTGTTTATAGCTACGGACGATACAATGGAACTAATAAAGGGCCAGATAGAAGCTCTAATTCTTTAGGAAATGGTTCCGGTGTTCTTTTAAAGTTAATGGGGGATGAAGCAAAAGCTTACAATGACAAAAAAAGCAGCTGGTGGAATGTCTGTATTTGTAGTAACAGATGTGGCAGATGAAAAAGTTGCTAATATTTTAGACGAAAAGTTTAATATGTCAACTACAATGCCAGATAATCCTAAAAGTGATTATTATAACAGTTCTTCTGCTCGTATTATTGATGAATATAAGCTGACAAGTAATAATTGTACAACAATGGTATCTGACGTGTTGAATAAAAGTGGGTCAAATGCTCTGAAAGGGACAAGGCTACAACAAACAAGTAATTTGGGAACATGGACTACTATTCCTATTGTCAACAGATTTGTTCTTCCAATATCAATGCAGAATCATTTAGTGAGAATATCCAAACCAGGAGGTGTAGTTTATAAAACAAGATAGATTATGAAATGGCTTAGAATTGTGTTTGTTGCCACATCAATAATTCTTTCATTATTAATTATATACGCAATTATTAATTGTGAAATTAGTTATAAATATGAGATTGAAAATCGATGTGGGGATAAGATTGATATCTTATGGGTTGAGGAGTGGCTAAAAGAAACGATTAAAGTGTGGAAGTTTTTTCTATGCTATGTAATCATTAATATCTTTTATTTAGTAGCTTCTCTTGTCAATAGCCGTAAATCTTCAAAAGAAAAATGCAGTTTATCATAAACAAACGCAGTCTCTTTTGTATTGATAATTAGGCCGTCTTGCCTTGATATGAATTGACTATTTTTATCGTTATCCTAACATCAGATATCCCATATCTTGCATGTTAGGATATTTTTTTGTCATATAACAGTCATACCATTTCTAATGTTGTAACTATCCTCCGTGCCGGGCTACACCCTTTTTTGCAGATGGCTATACCATCGCATAGAAAGGGTGTAGCCATCCGGAGTAAAAGGTGTAGCCTCGTGAAATGTGTCCTACGAATGCTTTTGGCGGGGATAATAGCGGCTTGCATAGAATCTGTGTTCCTTTGTCCGCGTCTTGTTTTTATACTGCTTCATCCGAAGAAGAAAAGGAAGCGCAAGAATCTACGGTGGCAGATAACATTACCCCGACAGTATAACATATCATATCCGACCATAAAAATCCATGCCCGAAGACCAATGCTCCGAGCGTGGTGTTTCGTATGGCATTCGCCCAATCGACCTGGTATAATTGGCTGATTTCTATGCAATAAGAAAACAGTAAGGAGATTGCGGCCACTTTGAGTATGGATGCCGAAGGGAAGAGAAAGCGTAATCCCCAATAGACCATAGCTGCCCAAAGTGTATCGCCAATATACTCTGCAATAAATTTAGGCAATGCATTGCCATATTTCCGGGAAGCAAGTCCTGCCAATATGATGACGAAAGTGACGGTTAAGTAAATCCAACGTTTGTATTTCACATCATGATGTTTTAGGTCCATTGCAAATTTATGGAAAATTGACAGATATGAGTGAGAAGGAAGAGCTTTTTCGTATTTTTTCCTATCGAACGGTCTGTGTAAGGCTATAAACAGAAAAGCAAATGAAGGGCAATACTATGACACGTATATGGCCAAAAATAACTATTGGTACAGCATGCATGAACTGAGCCGCATGGACGATGAAACAGGCGACCCCTTGCCGGGTGACCGGAGACTTGCACCTATTCCCGTCGGATTTACCGTTCGGAGCGGTGGCACCCAATGGCTGTTCGAGAACAGCGTCCGCACCACAAATCCGGAAGAACTTTGGAAATAAGACTCTCTTGTTTCAAATCTCCCCGAAATCATGTACCTTTGTGGCGATACCTAAAAAAGGGTGTGGCAAGATGATGAACAAGATAAATTCCGTATGCGTATATTGTGCTTCGAGCACAAAGATAGATTCCGTTTATTTCGATGCAGCCCGTGAGTTGGGCACTCTGCTGGGGCAGCGGCAAATTCGCCTGATTAATGGTGCGGGAAATATGGGACTGATGTCCGCTGTGTCCGATGCGGCACTCCGGGCAGGGGGAGAGGTGACGGGCGTCATTCCCCGCTTCATGGTGGAGCAGGGATGGCATCACACCGGACTTACCCAACTCGTGGAAGTGGAAAGCATGCACCAGCGGAAAAAGACAATGGCCGACTTGAGCGATGCCGTCATCGCCCTGCCCGGTGGTTGCGGCACCCTGGAAGAACTGCTGGAAATCATCACTTGGAAGCAACTCGGACTGTATCTGAACCCGATTGTGATACTGAATGTCAAGAACTATTTCGACCCTCTGCTCGATATGCTCCGGCAGGCGGTGGACGAAAACTTCATGCGCGTGCAGCACGGTGCCATCTGGCATGTGGCGCAGACACCGCAGGAAGCCGTGGAACTGATATATACCACTCCCTTGTGGGACGCCTCCATCCGTAAATTCGCTGCAATATGATAGGGCTGTTGATGGCTTGGGCAGTAGTGGGGACGGAGGGGATTCCTATTCCATATTCTCCGAGAATGGACGATGGCATCACCGTGGTCCTTTTGTGCTGTTTCTTTCTGTCGGCCTATGTCTTGTCACGCAGCCGCAAGTTCCTGCTGCAACTGGTGAAGGATTTCCTGCTTCATCGCGAACGTACCAGCATATTTGCCACTTCCACAGCCGCCGATATGCGCTATTTGCTGCTGCTCATCCTGCAGACTTGCATCCTTGCGGGTGTCTGTATCTTCAGCTACTTCAATGATATACAGCCGGAACTGGTACGTCATGTGTCGCCGGGGCTTCTGCTGGGGATTTACATCGGTGTGTGTCTCTTCTATTTGTGCTTGAAGTGGATGCTCTACTCTTTTCTGGGTTGGATTTTTTTTGACGAAAGTGTTACAACGCTATGGCTTGAGTCCTATTCTACGCTACTTTATTACTTGGGATTCGCCCTTTTCCCGTTTGCCCTGTTCGTAGTCTATTTTGATTTGAGTTTGCAGCTGACGATAATAATCGGATTGATTTTAGCCTTTTTTGCTAAAATATTGATGTTATACAAGTGGTTAAAGCTTTTTTGTAACAATTTATATGGCGGTTTGCTTTTAATTGTGTACTTTTGTGCCCTTGAAATCATGCCTTGTTTTGTGTTATATCAAGGTGTGATGCAGCTAAACAGTTATTTGATAATAAAATTTTAGGACGTTGAAAATTAAGAAAGTACTTGTGTCGCAGCCGAAACCGGCATCAGAGAAATCTCCTTACTACGACATCGCCGAGAAGTATGGTGTGAAAATAGATTTTCGCCCATTTATCAAAGTGGAGAGCCTTTCAGCGAAAGAGTTCAGACAACAGAAAATTTCGGTCTTGGATCATACTGCCGTTATTTTTACTTCGCGTCATGCTATTGATCATTTCTTCCACTTGTGTACAGAATTGCGTGTGACAATTCCCGAAACAATGAAGTATTTCTGCGTGACGGAGGCCGTTGCTCTGTATATCCAAAAGTATGTGCAGTATCGTAAGCGTAAGATTTTCTTCGGAAACACCGGGAAGATTGACGATTTGATACCTTCCATTGTTAAGCATAAGACTGAAAAGTACTTGGTACCAATGTCGGATGTACACAATGATGACGTGAAGAATCTGCTGGATAAGAATAAGATTCAGCACACGGAAGCTGTCATGTACCGTACTGTCAGCAATGACTTTGCTGCAGATGAGGCTTTTGATTATGACATGCTGGTGTTCTTCAGTCCGGCAGGCATCAGTGCCTTGAAGAAGAATTTCCCTGATTTTGACCAGAAGGAAATCAAGATCGGAACATTCGGCTCTACCACTGCCCAGGCAGTCCGTGATGCCGGACTTCGTCTTGACCTGGAAGCTCCCAGCGTGCAGGCACCCTCAATGACGGCGGCGCTTGACATGTTTATCAAGGAGAATAATAAAGGAAAGTAAAAAGAGAGAAATAAGGATTAGGGATTAAGGATAAAGGATTAAGGATGAAAGAACCTATTCACCTCCACCTCCTTTATTCTTTATCCCTAATCCTTAATCCTTAATCCTTAATCCCTAATCCCTAATCCTTGTTTCTCATGCCAAATACCTTGCGTAAGTCCGAACGGTTGGACAAGAAGAAAGTGATAGAGAAGATGTTTGCGGGCGGCTCACGCTCGTTTTCGGTTTTCCCTTTGCGTGTGGTGTATCTGCCGGTGGAGGAGCTGGAGGCACCCGTTTCCATTCTTGTAAGTGTTTCGAAACGCCGTTTCAAGCGGGCGGTGAAGCGCAACCGCGTGAAACGCCAGATACGTGAAGCCTACCGCATGAACAAACACGGACTGCTGGCCGTGCTGACGGAAAAAAAGTGCCGTCTGGCCGTGGCCTTTATCTATCTTTCGGACCAGTTGGTAGACTCTTCTGTCATTGAGGACCGTATGAAGACAGCTTTGGCACGCATTGCCGAGAAGGTAGCGGCAAATGCTGAAGCCGAGCAAACTCCGCAGGTGTCATGAAGCGTCTGCTTTCATATCTGCTGCTGCTTCCCATCTATTTCTATCAGAAGTGCATATCGCCCATGATAGGGCCTTCATGCCGTTTTACCCCCACTTGTTCGCAATATGCGGTGGAGGCCATCAAGAAACACGGACCTTTCAAGGGGTTTTGTCTGGCAGTAAGGCGCATTCTGCGCTGCCATCCCTGGGGAGGTTCCGGATATGATCCCGTTCCATGAATATTCCAGTAGACATACATACACACCGGTTTCCGCAAGTACCCGGAACTGCCATTGCAAATTGCTATCCCGAAACGTTCTCTCCACAGAGCGGCGGATGGTATTCGGTGGGGATACATCCCTGGCATATAGGTCGGAGTGGAGGTGAACACTCAGGAGTTGAAGGTGCTGTGGCTAGCAGGGTGTGCGGCCTGGAGGAGTTAGTGCGCCATCCCCAAGTACTTGCCGTGGGCGAAGTCGGGCTGGACAAGCTGGCAGATGCTCCGATGGATTTGCAGGTGGAAGTGTTCAGACGCCAGGCATGTTTGGCAGAGGAAGTGGGAAAGCCGCTGGTGATTCATCTGGTGAAGGCGGTTGATGAACTGCTGAAGGTGAAGCGGGACTTGCGCCCGTCGAATCCGTGGATAATACATGGTTTCCGTGGCAAGGCGGCGCTGGCGGAGGAATATCTGAAACATGGCTTTTATCTTTCATTCGGGGAGAAATACCAGGAAGCAGCCTTGTGCCGGGTACCTGCCGACCGGCTGTTCATCGAAACGGATGAAAGTGAAGTTTCCATCGGGGAATTGTATGCACGCGCTGCCGAAGTGCGCGGCATCTCTCCCGAGGAGCTTGGAGAAACACTCCGGAGAAATGTCTGCAAAGTCTTTTTTAAACCCTAAGAGTTGTTTCTTCGAATAAAGAGTCGTATTTTTGCGCAGATTAAAATAGGAATCAAACAATTCATAGATAATCACTTAAATAATTAATCAGATAACTTAATCATTCGATGAATTTTGTAGAAGAATTAAGATGGCGTGGCATGCTCCACGATATGATGCCGGGTACGGAAGAACTTCTGGCTAAGGAACAAGTGACTGCATACATTGGTTTCGACCCTACTGCGGACTCTTTGCACATCGGGCACCTTTGCAGTGTGATGATTTTGCGTCACTTCCAGCGTTGCGGACACAAGCCGTTGGCACTGATTGGCGGTGCTACGGGTATGATTGGTGACCCTTCCGGAAAGTCTGCAGAACGCAATCTGCTTACGGAAGAGACGTTGCAGCGCAATCTGGCCGGTATGAAGGCCCAGCTCTCCAAGTTCCTGGATTTTGATTCGGATGCCCCCAACCGTGCCGAGTTGGTGAACAACTACGATTGGATGAAGAACTTCACTTTCCTCGATTTTGCCCGTGAAGTGGGTAAGCACATCACCGTGAACTATATGATGGCGAAAGATTCTGTAAAGAAGCGTCTGAACGGTGAGGCACGTGACGGTCTTTCCTTCACGGAATTCACCTACCAGCTGTTGCAGGGGTACGACTTCCTTCATCTGTATGAAACCAAAGGCTGCAAACTCCAGATGGGTGGCAGCGACCAGTGGGGTAACATCACCACCGGTGCCGAACTGATTCGCCGTACGAACGGTGGGGAGGTATTTGCACTGACCAGCCCGCTGATTACGAAGGCCGACGGTGGTAAGTTCGGCAAGACAGAGTCCGGAAACATCTGGCTCGACCCGCGCTACACTTCTCCATATAAGTTCTACCAGTTCTGGCTGAACGTGAGCGACGAGGATGCCAAACGCTACATCAAGATATTCACCGCACTGTCCAAGGAAGAGATTGACGCTCTGACGGCCGAGCACGAGGCTGCTCCCCATTTGCGCGTCCTTCAGAAGTGCCTGGCGAAGGAAGTGACTATCATGGTTCACTCCGAAGAGGACTACAATGCCGCCGTGGATGCATCCAACATCTTGTTTGGCAATGCAACTTCGGATGCACTGAAGAAGTTGGACGAAGATACGCTGCTGGCTGTGTTCGAGGGTGTTCCCCAGTTCGAAATATCCCGTGATGCACTGGCTGCCGGTGTGAAGGCGGTGGATTTGTTCGTGGATAATGCTGCTGTATTCGCTTCCAAGGGCGAGATGCGTAAGCTGGTGCAAGGCGGTGGCGTTTCTCTGAATAAGGAGAAACTGGCTGCTTTCGACCAGGTGATTACGACAGCCGACCTGCTGGACGAAAAATACCTGCTGGTACAGCGCGGCAAGAAGAATTACTATCTGATTATCGCCAAATAACGGTAGCCTAAAGAGAAGTAATTAAGGAAATGATGCTTCGGCAGTAAAAATAGCCCCGAAATATTTGGATATTTCGGGGCTTCCTTTTATCTTTGCACCGCTTTTTAACAGAAAGCCCTATGTTTGGACTATGGTGTAATGGTAGCACAACAGGTTTTGGTTCTGTTTGTCCAGGTTCGAATCCTGGTAGTCCAACCACGATACAGCTATTTACAGCTAAAAACCCACTAAAATCGCAAGTTTTAGTGGGTTTTTTTGTTATTCTTTCCCCCTCTTGTTGGCACTATAGGTATAGATTTTGGGTCAACGTAACAATCTGAGGTATTTTATATTTAAGCATATAATTTAGCAAGTC
>ENA-UOJP01000639-UOJP01000639.1-human-gut-metagenome-genome-assembly--contig:-C102-NODE-639-length-59700-cov-56.987476_pt1 | contig 59700 bp, 48 predicted proteins | sample MGYA00242353_ERZ723900 | MGnify/ENA metagenome assembly ERZ723900 | reverse complement strand
CCAGGAAAGGAGATACAGCCATTTTTTTATAGTGTACTTTATCGGATGCTTACGAAAAGAGTTATAAGCTTTGAAAAAGAAAGTTCTCCTCTGTTATGTGTGTCTATAACAGAGGAGAACTTTTTTAAATACAACGTATCTATTTGCTTTTTATTTATCAATCTTCTTCATCGTCATCTTCCGGATCAGCAGTAGTGGAATTACCTCCTTCTTTAGCATATTTGCTCGGACTCATCTTATAGTGTTTTTTGAATACTTCCCGGAAATACTTAGTTTCAGAGAATCCAACCATGTCTGAAATCTCATTAATAGCATATACACCCTCTTTCAGTAATTCGGTAGCACGTTTCAAACGCATCATCCGGATAAATTCTGTCGGAGACTGTCCCGTCAAAGCTTTCAACTTACAATAAAAACTGGTACGGCTCATCCCACTTGATTCACAGAGCACATCAACAGTAAATTCAGGGTTATTTATATTCTCGTCCACGATTTTCTTTACATTTGATATAAACTTCCAATCAAGACTGTTAGTACCGTTTGCTGAAGGAACCATTGATTTCATTTCTATATCCAGATTGGCATATCTCATACGCAACAGTTCCCGGTTTGCCAGTAAGTTGGCAATATTCGCCCGCAAAATTTTCACACTGAAAGGTTTGATGAGGTATTCGTCCGCACCAATGGACAGACCGTCAAGAACATTGTTTTCATCTCCTAAAGCTGTGAGCAACAATACAGGAATATGTGAAGTCTCAATATCGCTTTTAATAGCGACACACAATTCATCTCCTCTCATCTCCGGCATCATAATATCAGAAAGTACCAGTTCCGGCCAAAATTCTTTTATAATAATCAATGCTTCCTTTCCATTGGCGCAAGCTTGCACATTATAGATGGAAGATAATGAACTGACCAGATAAGAGCGTAACTCATCATTGTCTTCTACAACCAAAATTCGTCGTGAATTAGGATTATCCACAACGACAGTTGTCTTTGCAGGTACATTCGGAGTGGGGAGTACAGGAGCCAACGCTTCAAACTTAGCGTGTGTTTCCTCCCCGGTATTTTGAAAGTTTTTATTGCTTTTCGGAAAGACAATTTTGATTGTCGTTCCTTGATGTTCAACACTCTCCACACTAATCTTACCACCATGAAGGCTGACCAGTTTTCCTACCAGCATTAATCCTATGCCACTACCTGTCACTTTGGAGTTAATGGCATTGCTGGCGCGAAAATGTAGCTTGAACAACTTACTTTGTTCACTGGTAGGAATACCTATACCTGTATCCTTGATGATCACTTTCCATGAATCATTCGTATCAGATACGGAAATACTGACCTTTCCACTTTCCGGAGTATATTTTAGCGAGTTCGATATTATATTCTTCAAAATAGAATCCATCTTCTCCTTATCAAACGATACATTCATATAGCTGAAAGTACTCTCGTATGTATACTCAATGCGCTTAATGGCTGCATAAGAAGAGAATGTATCATATATTTCATTCATATAAGTATTCAGCTCATACTCGGAAACACTCATTTTAGAGGAATATACATCCGTTCGTTCAAAATTAATCAGATTGCTGACCAGTCGTAGAAGAACTTCCACATTCCTCAATGCAATGTTCGTACGGGTTATCCCGTTGTCGGTAAGATTCTCTTCTTCCAGCAATTCCTCCAAAGGTGCTTTTATCAAAGTTAATGGAGTACGTATATCATGAGCTGTATTAATGAAGAATTGCGTTTTTTCATCCGATACCTTCTTTTGTTTTCTTAGATTTATCACACGTAGAATGAAATAAAACCCTCCGATTACAAACAAGATATAACATAAAATGGCCCACCAACTCGACCAGAAAGGTCGTGTGATGATAATTTTCATACTACGTTCCTGAAAAACAATATCATGTTCTTCTTTGGATACAGCACGCACATGAAGGGTGTATTTGCCCGGAGGTAAATTGGTGAAACGAATCAAATTATTAGCTCCCGGTAGTGTCCATTTCTCATAAAATCCTTCCAGCTTCCAAGAATATAATGCATTCTCGGGAGAATCATAATTGATTGTAGAAACCTCGAACGAAAAAGTATTCTCATCATATCCGAGTTCCAGTACATCTGTTTCATCAATATTTTTCTGTAAGGGAGCACCTTTGTCACCTGGGTAAATAGGTTGATAAGAAAGATAAAAGTCACTGAATATCAATCTCGTGAATTCATATTTGGGAAACGTCACATTCTCCGGAAGTTCAATAACTCCATCTGTACTTCCAAATACAAAGCCTTTATTCTGACGCACTGTTCCTGCAGATGCATTAAAATAGGCAGGTAATAATCCTTCTCCTCTGGTCCAATTATTAAATATCTTCTCTTTAGTATGAAAACTGGTGATTCCATTCTCTGTACTCATCATTATACGCCCGTTCATTTCCGGCAGTATTGTAAATATCCTGTTTGAAACCAATGCGGAATTATCAGAAAAATAGTGCTCGAATGTTTTATTTTGATGATTGTACACAAATACTCCTACACCGTTTGTTCCGATATATAGCAATCCATCATCCGCCTGATAAAGCGTATTGATATAAGCAGCTCCTATTTCCATTTCAATAAACTGATATTCACCGGTATTTCGATTTAATAAATACAATCCTCCAACGGTTCCGATCCACATATTGTCTTTGTCTTTTTCAACAATAGATGTGATAGAATTCAACCCCGGATATAAACGGACACTGTTGGTTGCCAGATTAAAACATTTTAGATTATAGTACCCTCCCGACCAGATATATCCTCTCGAATCCTTAACTATATCACGAATATACTTATCCGGGCGCATATTGACGTGGGAAAGCAGGTAAGGAGAGAAGTATTCAACCGACAATGTATTCTTGTTTATTTTATAAATGCCGGAAGTGAATCCCCCTGCCCATATGATACCGGGAGATACTTCACATAAAGTAATAAAGATATGGTTTTTATCTTTGATCTGTTGGTCAAAAGAACTTAGGAACGAATGCCATTTACCTGTTTTTGAATGATAAAGACTAATGCCATTGCTGGTTCCGAACCATAAATCGCCATCCTCATCTTCAATGACTGCATGTACCTGATCATTGACTAGCGACTGATCATTCCCTATGGAATGCTTCATCCAATGATAATTTTCATAGCGATTATCCATTATTGTGATTCCGGTGGGATAATTGGCGAGCCATATTCGCTTTTCTTCATCTACAAAGACATCATTAATGTTATTTCCGTTCATTTCATTATAACTCTGATAGTTGGCTACAATGTAATGTTCCAGTTTACAAGTGTTCACATCAACTTTATATACTCCCATCCCTTCGGTTGCAATCAACAGTTCCATTTCATTCAAAGGACTGATACAAGCAATATTTACGTCACTGAGGTCAGCGTCCGGCCGTATAATTTCCTGCGTATTCGTATCATATACAAAAACTCCTCTTTCAAATGAACCGATAAACAGTCTTTTTAATTGCTGGTGAAAATACAGTTCACTCACCTGAGCATGGAAATAGTCTAATGTTTCAACAGGTATAATCTCTAAAATATCATTCTCCAATTTAACATACCGTACACCTGTTTCCGTTGCTATAAAGAAATGATGTTCATCTACTTGTTCTATTGCCGTAATACTAGTATGGAATATATTGGAAAATTGGAATATGCGAGCATCTTTGATATTATAAAGCAATATAGTATCCTTGCGACATAACCAAATATTATTATTCCGGTCCAAATAACCACAGCTAATTGTTTCAGAAGTATCCGGTAATCTATATACCATTCGGAAATCATCTTTATTAGCGTCATATTGAAAGATTCTCCCTTGCTTGCCAATCACCCAGATACCTATATGCGGTTCTGTATACAACCATCCCAGACGTATGGGAGCATCTAAAGTATTACCTTCCTTATTTAATTTATAGTGTTTTATATCTTTACCGTTGTATCGGTCCATCCCTTCATTTGTAAGGAACCACATATAACCCTGAGCATCTTTCTGAATATTGAATATCCGGCGATTGCTCAAGCCATCTTCTATTCCTATATATTTGTATGTCTGTGCTGTAACCCAAACAGGAAAAAAGAGAAGAATATATACAATGTATTTCATATAAACAATTGTTTTTTAAACTACTTCTAACGATCATATAAACATAACAGTTAACGAAACTAGACAAAAGCAATGACAAATACAAAGAAATAAGAGAGATTCTACTAGAAAACATCTATTTAGAAACATTTTTATTTCCAAAGTTGATTATTCACCTTGCGAAGTTGATTTATCTGAAAGTGTTCTTTTGCTATATGTTATAATTAGCGCATGTTTTGTTTTTGTTAATTTAACCAATCAAATGTGATTCCAGTTTCTTCTTATAGACCCATATACTTATTGTAAAATAAATAAGTGCCTGTATCCAGAGAGTTATATATTCCAGTTTGATATCAGCCATACTGGCTCCCATAGAATTCAGTTTCACAAAAGCAAGCGTACCTGGTGCAGCTGGAAAAATGAAATGGGCCACCTTCCAATACCAGGGCATTAGTTCCATTGGATAGGAAACCCCGGAAAGAAAGATTAATCCTACGGAGAAGAAGGCGATCATAAGTAGGGGAGCTTCAGAATCCGTAAAATACCTGGAAGCAGCCAATCCCAGGAAAGAAGTTGCCATCAAATATGGAATCAATAATAACACAATGTATAATCCGTTTCCAATATTAGGTATGCTGAAAAAATGAGGGAGCAAGCCTAATAGAAAAAAGGCAAAGATGGCATAAAGAGCACAGTACACAGACGTTTTTCCTGCTACTATACGAATGGCAACTCCCCAGCCATACCCAAAAGGAGTATATGCGCGGATTCCTTTACTACTGTATTCTTCTCCGGTCACCATACCAATAACCATCAGCAAGGTCTGGAAAATTATAATCATCATGACTGCCGGAATAAGATAGGAACCATATCCTTCGGTATAATTATAGAGTGCAGTGCCTTCCACATTGATCGGTTTCGCCATAGCTACGGCAAGCAATCCTTGTGGCGGAAGAAACACCGCTTCATCTGGCCGGTATTTATCATTAATAGCCAGCATGACACGTGAAGAAGCACCCTGCAAAGCTTCGAAATACAGGAAGGCATCAGTAGTTGCATAAAGGGAAAATACGGCTTCATCTCCCCGGAACACCCGCTCTTCAAAGTCATGAGGCAGATAGAGTATTCCCTGTACTTTGCCTTCTTTCATCCATTCTTTTGCTTCGTGATAATCCATAGCCTGACTGGAGATCTCTGCCTGGGGAGTAGCATCCAGCCAACGGATAAAATTACGGCTCAATTCACTGTGCGAATTGTCGACTACGGCAACAGGTACATCGGTTACAATATTCGGTGCATACATATAATTGTAGAGCAACCCATAAACGAAGATTCCTCCCATCAACACCAGCAAAACCGCATAACTGGTACTGATAGCTAGAAATTCACGACGAATGATGAATGACAACTGTTGTAACTTACTTAATGTTTTCATACTTATGACTTTCTATAGCTCGTTTTAAATGAGGAAGCAGCGACAGGGCCAGCAACGGGAAGATACAGAGTATCACAGCCGACGGCCAAAGATGGATAAACCCACCGCCTCCATAGAGCATGGTTTGCATCATTTCCGTAAAATGACGGACTGGGAACAAATGGGAAGCATCCCTCACCAACGGATACATATTGGGAACCGGAAAGGTCACTCCGGACAAAGTAGCCCCCAGAGAACCTACCATAGAAACTACACTTATAACCAACGATATTGCCGGAAACAGCGAGAATAAAAACAGTCCTAAAGCCTGTGTTGCAATGATGAAAAGCACAGTCATGATATTCATTAGCCACCAACTCCCCTGAAAAGGAATATGCAAAATGCCGAACATGACGTAATTAGCCAGCCATCCTATCAGTATATATATAATGGTATAAGGTAATAATTTACCTAAAACAGCTGTCACTATGTTGCCTTTGGCAGTCGCCAGCCAATCGTCTGCTGTGCGGAACTTGATTTCAATGCCAACCGCATACACGGTAATCAACAGAATCAAAACCTGAAACAGAACAAAGAAAAAGGGCTGACTTAAATATACCGAATAATCCAGACTAGGATTATATATCGGATGATTATTAGCCTGTACGGGTAATAAAAAGGTGGTAATCTGATCCTGCTCTACTCCGAGTGCCATCGCTTGCATCACCACAGGAGAAAGAGCCACCGGAGCTAAAGAAGTTTCGAATGCCGCCATCAACTCACCACCTACCGACATTAATGCATAATGATAATAGTAGGAGAGTGTTGCATTCTTTCCGGTAATCGCATTCTGTTCAAATTGGGGAGGTATGGAAAGATATCCATAAATCTCTTTTTTTTGCACAGATTCACGGGCAGCTGCTTCATTTACAAAATGCTTTGTCACTTTAAAAGTTGGTACGGCAGAAATGTTCCTGACTATCGTCCGGGAAGTAGCAGTATTGTCCTGATCAACAATACCGATAGGAATGTTTTCCATCTGTCCGTTGCCAAAGATCGTAGCCATAAAGAAAAGGGTGAACAATGGCAAGACAATGCAGACACCAAAATAAAGGCGCCGCGAAGTCATTCGCCGCCACTCTCTGAGCAGTACGGAACGAAAAGGGGAATATGTTTGTGATTCATCCATTCTCTGGTTTATTTGATGTCTATTAATCTAAAGTCAATAACACGGACATACCGGGACGCAAGTCATCCACCTTTTGGGTTGGACGGGCATGAATCTCAAAGGTACGTAAGTCATAGCTTCCGGTTTGCTTGGTTGATTTCCAGGTAGCAAAACTGCCTAACGGACTAATATAATAGATTTTAAATTCAATATTTTCTTTACCGATAGCAGGCACGTCCGCAACGAATGTTCCGTCCATTTTAAATTGCGGCATCAGATCTTCCCGCACGTTAAGAACAACATGTATATCATCCATCACCACCAAATTCATAATGGGAGTTCCCGGTGCAACCAACTCTCCACGTTTAGGGAAGATCGTTGCTATCTGTCCGTTTTCCGGAGCGGTCAACCGGGCGTCTACCAGCAGAGCCGAGACTTCATCCACTGTGCTTCGGGCAGCATCGACCATGCTGGCAGCAGACGCTTTATCTTCCTTTTGTGCACCATCTACAGCCATCTGATACTGTTCATAGGCAGCGCGTTCGGCTGCTACAGCCGCTTTATACATAGCTTCTACTTCATCTTTTCTTTGAGAAGTAACGACACTGTCCTTATATAAAGTAAGAATACGGTTGTAGGTTGTCTGGGCGAGAGTAAGATCGCTCTTCGTTTTGTTCCATAATTGAAGTGCAGTAGCTACAATCTGACGACGGGTTCCGGCATCTATTTTCTTGTTCTGTTGCACTGCTACCTGTTCCAAGGCATTCACTTGTTGATACTTGGCATGTACTTCAGGGCTATTAATGACAACAAGAGTATCTCCCTGATGTACCCAGTCTCCCTCCTGAACGAAGAAAGTGTCGATACGGCCGGGAAGTTTCCCACTGATACGGATTTCAGTTGCTTCAGCTTGTCCTTGCAAGACCAGCGGCTGTTTATGCATGATTATAACTCCCAGGCCGGTGAAAATACCGACAGCCAGAAGAATGATGACAAAAGCCCATGATAGGGTTCTACTAGTTGGTTTCATTGTTTGTTACGGTTTAGGTTGATAGTTTGCAAATTGTTCCGGTGTGCCACAAAGCGAGAGTAGATTCATAAGTGCCACATCATATTCATAATATGCTGCCAGACGAGCCACTTTTACACTGGCAAGCATGGTTTCAGCATCAATAACTTCGGTAGAAGTTGCCATTCCTTCTGTAAATGATTTCTTTCGGATGCGTACCAATTCTTCACTTAAAGCAATCGTTGCATTTAAAGCTTTTACATTATCCTGTGCCTTTTCCAACTGCGTGTAAAGTTTATCTACCCCAACAGCCAGATCATCACGGGCTTTCATCTGTCCTAAAGCCAGAGTTTGTTCCGTTAATTTCGATTGCCGCACTCTTTTTTCACGATCCAGCCCATCAAAGAGGTTCCATGTAAAACCAATACCTACCATGGTACGCGGTAATAAATTACTCTGAATACCATGCGAATACAAGGTCTGCTTTCCGAAAAGGGCTATATTCGGCAAATAGCCGCTCTGAGCAATCCGCACTTCTTGTTTGGCAATATGCTGCTGCAACTGTAATTGGTTGAGTGTATAGTTCCCGCTGTTTACAGAAAGATCGAATAGCATTTTAGGTGGCAATGAATCATTCATAAAAAGGGGAGAGGTAGGAGTGATGTTGGCATCTGTATCCTTTTTATTCAGCAAGACTTTTAAGGCACTTTGCACTACTGTTTCTTCTTTTCGCGCAGCTTCCAAGGCACGTTTGGCTTCATCCATATTTACCTGGGCAAAAAGCCTGCCTGCCTTGTCAATCATTCCTGCCGCCTCTAATTTCAAGGCATTTTCATAATGTTTCTTCAATCCGTTGTAAGTTTCTTCACGGACAGTTACAATTTGTTGTGCCAATCGAAGCCCATAATAACTTTCAACCAATAAACTTTGCTGATTGGCCGATACCTGTGCCCGACTTTCCCGTGCCAAGTCGACCATCGTTCTTCCGATGTTGGTGGCACGAAAACGCTTACCGCCGGAAAAAAGTACCCACTCGGCTGATAAATCGACAGTTGTCAGATTTCTTGGAGTCAAAGGAAATATAAGGGTATTTGCCCCAATTTGATCCAATATAGATGAAATAATCTGGTCATCCGGAATAATGGAATGTACAAAGTCCTTAGCCGGATCGGTAAACTGCGACAAAGGCTGTTTGACTTCGATCTTCTCCGACATGTGTACAAACGCACCTGTAGACTGAAGACTGGGATACCAGAAAGCATTCAGCTTATCACGTTCTGCCTTTGCAATCTCAATACTCTTATCTGCTATTTTCAGACTCTGATTTCCTTGATTCAACAGATGCAGTGATTCTTCGAAACTCAATGGTGTCTGTGCATCTATCTGACCGATGGAAAAATACAAAGTCAATAGTATAAAAAGTCGCTTATTTTTTTTCATACTGGTTAGGTTATATCTGAATTTGAGATATTCTAACAGATGAAAAGAGAGGTTTGTTCATTAGAAAGAATATAGCGATACAACAAAAGGAGTTTTCAACGCTTTTTTATAAGATGTTCTATTTTTCATCTTCTCTTTGAATCACGCTTGTGTCATTTCGATCAGATAGAAAAAATGATGCATAAAATAATGCAAGTATATACAATATACGTGTTATTAATGGATATAAACTACTTGAATATACAAAATATAAATACATATTGGAGTCGTTTCTTTAAATGAAAAGCTCCGTTCCTTTAAATGGAACCAGTCGTTGGTCGGTGAGAAGCGTGTTCTCCCTTTAAAAGCAAGCTCCCAAACAGCTCATAAAGCACCCGTTGGTTTCTAAATCTTATTTATTTTACTAGAGACTAAAACTATCTATTTGAAACAATATAAGCAACTTTAGTCTCACATATTCAATATTTGTTCTCTAGTTAGAACCTATTGATAGATTATCCACTAAATTAGTTTGTGTCTGAATCTTATTAACCAGAAATCCTGGAGTTTTTCCTATAGGGACTATCGTCAGTCTGTATATTTTTAATTATGCGGGTCACTAATATGCGTTTTTTCATATCCGGTTGTTTTTTCAGCAACACAAAAGAGTTGAAGAGACTTTGATTTCATTTTTTTCTTGCATTAAAATTTCTGCGATTTTATTTGAGATATAAAAATTATGTTTACCTTTGCATCACCATTTCATAAGGCTTTTGAGTCGAGAAATGCAGTAAGCATGCGGTAATAGCTCAGTTGGTAGAGCACTAGCTTCCCAAGCTGGGGGTCGCGAGTTCGAGCCTCGTTTACCGCTCTTTTGAAAATCAGGTGGTTATCTTAAATAAACTGCCTGATTTTTTTATTTTTCAAGCCTCCTTTTTCCATGGTTTTACCTATTATCGGAGTAAACCTAAACTGAACATATTGTAAAATAACCCTAATTGAATAACCAATATGGCTAAGAAAATAGAGAAATATCTCCCCGTAGATTACAGTGACAGTTTTTCCATAGAAGTTACAGAAAACCATCTGTCTCCTAAAGATATTATTTTAAAAGTCTTTGCTCATAACCCCGCTTGGCTCCGAATGTTGTATGCAATAAGGGCCTGTTTAGTCAAACCTTTCGGTATAGAAACTAAAGCTATTGAAAGTGAAGAACTTATTATAGAGGAAGACAAGCAAGAAGCAATTATGAGAAAAGACGATAAACATTTATTGTTTTATGTCGATATTCTCATTACACCATTGGAAACAGGAAAACAAATGATTGAGGTTACCACATTAGTAAAATACCATAATTGGGTAGGAAAAGCTTATTTCTTTTGTATAAAACCTTTTCATCGGGTTATAGTGCCTTTAGTTCTCAAAAAGGCACTATGCTGAACAAACATAGTCGGGGATGCAACCATATAACGAATATGAAAAATGAGATATGTAATATGGAAGCACATGACTTTAGAAAATTAATGCATGAAGAATAGGGCAGTTCATGCATTTTTCGTATTTTTGCACCCTGTTTTAACACTTAAGAAAACTTTAAATAGAAAAATATAATGGCAAAAGAACTGAAAGACCTTACCAAACGTAGTGAAAACTACTCACAGTGGTATAACGATTTGGTGGTAAAAGCTGATTTGGCAGAACAGTCTGCTGTGCGCGGATGTATGGTGATCAAGCCTTACGGATACGCTATCTGGGAGAAAATGCAACGTCAATTGGACGACATGTTCAAGGAAACAGGACACGTAAATGCATACTTCCCGCTATTAATCCCGAAATCATTCTTAAGCCGCGAAGCAGAACACGTAGAAGGGTTTGCGAAAGAGTGTGCCGTAGTAACACATTATCGCTTGAAGAATGCAGAAGACGGTTCAGGAGTTGTAGTAGATCCTGCAGCTAAATTGGAAGAGGAATTAATTATCCGTCCAACATCAGAAACAATCATCTGGAATACTTATAAGAACTGGATTCAGTCATACCGTGACCTACCTATTCTCTGCAACCAATGGGCGAACGTTTTCCGTTGGGAAATGCGTACCCGTCTTTTCCTGCGTACTGCCGAATTCCTGTGGCAAGAGGGACATACCGCTCATGCTACCCGTGAAGAAGCAGAGGAAGAAGCAATCAGAATGTTGAATGTATATGGTGAATTTGCAGAAAAATATATGGCTGTTCCTGTTGTAAAGGGAGTGAAATCAGCCAATGAACGTTTCGCAGGTGCACTTGACACTTACACAATAGAAGCCATGATGCAGGACGGAAAAGCATTGCAAAGTGGTACTTCCCACTTCCTGGGACAAAACTTTGCAAAGGCATTCGATGTTCAGTTCGTTAACAAGGAAAACAAGATGGAGTATGTTTGGGCTACTTCATGGGGTGTTTCTACTCGTTTGATGGGTGCATTGATTATGACTCACTCGGATGACAACGGATTGGTATTACCTCCACATTTGGCTCCGATTCAGGTAGTAATCGTTCCTATCTATAAGAATGACGAACAACTGAAACAAATCGATGCTAAAGTAGAAGGCATTGTAGCTAAGTTGAAAGCACTGGGTATCTCTGTGAAATATGATAATGCGGATAACAAACGCCCGGGCTTCAAATTCGCTGATTATGAATTGAAGGGTGTACCTGTTCGTTTGGTTATGGGTGGTCGCGATCTTGAAAACAACACGATGGAAGTGATGCGCCGTGATACACTGGAAAAAGAAACAGTTACCTGTGAAGGCATTGAAACATACGTTCAGAACCTGCTTGAAGAAATGCAGGCTAATATCTACAAAAAAGCATTGGATTACCGTAATTCCAAGATAACAACAGTAGATACCTACGACGAATTTAAAGAAAAAATCGAAGAAGGCGGATTTATTCTGGCTCATTGGGACGGAACCACTGAAACAGAAGAAAAGATTAAGGAAGAAACCAAAGCAACTATTCGTTGTATTCCGTTCGATTCATTTGTTCCGGGCGACAAAGAACCGGGTAAATGTATGGTTACAGGTAAACCATCTGCTTGCCGCGTCATATTTGCACGTTCTTATTAAATAGAAATTGTATATCATTATAAAAAGGATGAAAGCGATTGAATCGTTTTCATCCTTTTCTTTTTTCCTTCCATTTCAGTTTTATTTCAGAAATATCCCTTTTCTTTGCAGTATGTAAAAAAGAAAGGAGAACAAAATTATGAAGATATTGATTGTAGAAGACGAACCCTCTTTGAGAGAACTGATTCAATGTTCACTTGAAAAAGAACGTTACGTGGTAGAAACAGCCGGTGACTTCAATTCTGCTCTACGCAAAATTGAAGATTACAACTATGATTGTATCTTATTGGACATCATGCTGCCGGACGGAAGCGGACTTGATCTTCTCGAACGATTGAAAGCACTCCATAAACGGGAAAATGTGATTATTATTTCCGCCAAAGACTCCCTGGAAGACAAAGTCTTGGGATTAGAACTCGGAGCTGATGATTATTTGCCGAAACCCTTTCATCTGGTTGAATTAAATGCACGTATTAAAAGCGTGATCCGCCGTCATCAGCACGATGGAGAGATTGATATCCGCCAGGGCAATGTACGGATAGAACCGGATAAGTATCGTGTCTTTGTGAATGATCTGGAAGTGGAACTAAATAGAAAAGAGTATGATATCCTATTATATTTCATCAACCGCCCCGGAAGATTAATCAATAAAAATACCTTAGCCGAATCTGTATGGGGAGATCATATCGATCAGGTTGATAATTTTGATTTCATATATGCACAGATCAAGAATCTTCGCAAAAAGCTCAAAGATTCGGGTGCAACGATTGAAATTAAAGCGGTCTATGGATTTGGATATAAAATGGTGGTAGAATAAAAAAGAAAGAGATTATTGTCCATGAAATTAATATATTACATCATTCTTCGTATTACACTTGCTCTGACCCTTATACTGACGGTTTGGGCTATCTTTTTTTACGTTACGATGATCGATGAAGTCAACGATGAAGTGGATGACGCTTTGGAAGATTATTCGGAAACCATCATTATCCGGGCATTGGCAGGAGAGGAGCTACCGTCTAAAACTAACGGTTCCAACAATCAATATTATATGATGGAAGTGAGCAAAGAATATGCGGAAAGTCAGGACGATATTCAGTATAAAGACTCTATGGTATATATTGAAGAGAAAGGAGAAACCGAGCCGGCACGTATTCTTACTACTATCTTTAAAGACGATGAAGGACGATACCACGAACTGACAGTATCGACCCCCAGTATTGAAAAAGATGATTTGAGAGATGCTATCCAGGTGTGGATTATATTTCTATATGTAGCTTTATTATTCTGCATTATTATTATTTCCGTATGGGTATTTTACCGGAATATGCGACCGCTCTATGTACTTCTGCACTGGCTGGACGGTTATCAAACAGGGAAAAGGAATAAACCTTTGAGTAACAATACTCAAATCACGGAATTCCGGAAATTAAATGAGGCTGCCATCCGTTATGTAGAACGTACGGAGCAAATGTTCGAACAACAAAAACAGTTTATCGGAAATGCTTCACACGAGATACAAACTCCACTTGCTATTTGCCGTAACCGATTGGAAATGTTGATGGAAGATGATTCGCTATCAGAAAAACAACTGGAAGAACTGATGAAAACGCATCAGACTTTAGAATACATCACTAAATTAAACAAGTCTCTATTATTGCTTTCCAAAATTGATAATGGCCAGTTTACCGATACCAAAGAATTGGAATTCAATGTACTTCTCAAACAATATCTGCAAGATTACGAAGAAGTTTATGATTATCGCAACATAGAAGTCACGATAGATGAACAAGGTGTTTTCAAGGTGACAATGAACGAATCTCTGGCTGTTGCTTTACTCACTAACCTCCTGAAAAATGCATTTGTACATAATATTGACGGGGGACATATCCGAATCACCGTTACTAAGAACGGTATTACTTTCCGAAATTCGGGGGTGGAGCATCCGCTGGACAAGGAACATATCTTCGAACGTTTCTATCAGGGTAGCAAAAAGGAAGGATCTACAGGGCTGGGATTAGCTATAGCCGATTCCATCTGTCGTTTGCAACATCTGAATATAAATTATTACTTCGAGCAGAATGAACATTGCTTCGAGATTTCCCAATGATAAGATTCACCCGGAAAACACAAAGGACACGGATTTAAAGTGAACGACCTGTCGGTTATCATAAACCAATTTGCCAGGTATATCCATTCACCTGTTTCTCCGTGTCCTTTGTCTTTTTATGATGAATCAGTTATCTGGAGCGTATTTCTCTCCTCATAAACATGATATAAGAAATAGCGAAGCAAATAACCGTTGCCGCAATCAATCCGGTCAGCTGCGGCCATACAACTAAAAGACTTTGTCCCAATGGGAGCGGACTAGGGATAGCTCCCTGTACCTGTTCCATAGTCAATGGTCCCAAACTTCTGACAGAAGGCATCAGTAATGTGGTGGTAGCTTCATTAAACAGTTCACTTGGCGCCAAACGCATCAACCCTAGAATAAACTTCTGATAACTGATAATCTGATAAGGTGATGCCATCTGTGACGGACTCAACCCTTTAGCCACCAAATTAACAATCATGGTATAGAATACGCTAAAAAACAACCAAACAGCCACAGATGCTAATGCGGAAGTCGCTGCCTGACGGAAACGGAGTGAAAACAGAATAGCCAGATTCAACCAGAATGCTACATAAAAGATACTGGTAATGATGAAGAAAACAATTCTCCAAAACTCTTCTGCCGTGGGAGGAATGCCAATAGCAATCAGTCCACATCCCATCACCAGAAAGCCCAATACAAACAACATGATACCTATCACAATCAGAGCAGCCACAAACTTCGCATTGATAATGCAATCGCGATGAATAGGCTGGGACAGCATACGGCTCAATGTTCCTTTATTTTGTTCGGAATTGACTGCATCAAATCCCAAAGCGATTCCCAATAGAGGCCCTAAGAAGTTAATAAACAGCACAAAAGAGGGGAGAGTCCCATCTGAAACCGTAAACAACTTCAAGAAAAGAAACGAACCGTCCGGATCATTAGGTTTGATGGCTTCACTAATATTGGTGAGTGCCGTATATAGCGACCCCATACAGGTAAGTGCTATAATACCTATTAATATAATAAAACGCCAACTTTTGACATGATCGGAAATTTCCTTGTTGACGATAACCCAAAAAGGATGATTGACTTTATTCATGCCTTTCTCCTCCTTCCTCAAAATAATGGTTATAAATATCAGATAATTCCTGCTTCTTATCTTTCAATTCTGCCATATCGATCAAAGCAAGTAATTGGCCATTACTGAACAAACCTACCCGGTCGCACACTTTCTGTACCTGATCCAGATGATGGGAAGAGAAAAGCACAGTCAGTCCTTCTTCTTTACTCAACCAGCGAATCAGTTCGATAAATTCCTGAACACCTGCAGGGTCAATCCCTGAAGTCGGCTCATCGAGAATTATAATCTCCGGATTTTTAATAAGTACATCAGCCAATCCCAACCGCTGTCTCATACCACGAGAATATTTCCCGGTCTTTTTGCCTAACTGATCTTCAAGGCCTACCCGCTTCATCAGTTCCATAGCCTTAGTTTTTGCCTCTTTATCAGCAATACCATTTAATCGCGCTGTATAGATCAAATTCTCCGGTCCAGTCATATCATCATAGAATCCTACATCTTCTGGCAAATACCCAATTTTCCTTTTTACTTCAATGGGGTGTGTAGTAGAATTGATTCCACAAATTTCAACTGTTCCCGAAGTAGGCTCTGTCAATCCCAACATCATTAAGATAGTAGTTGATTTTCCAGCACCATTCGGTCCCAGCAATCCGAAGATTTCTCCTTTCCGGATATTCAGGCGAATATGATCTACAGCAGTGAAATTACCGTATTGTTTGGTCAAATCGGTAAGTACGATCACTTGTTCGCCCATAATTTACCTCCTTCCATATTTACGGAACAGGTAGTAAACCACGCCGATGGTGGCAATAATGATAAGAACGCCTACCCATCCCCATATCATCGGAGTTTTTACTGCAACTCTGAACTGCGCATCGGCATTTACTTCAGGAGTTTTTGCCATGATGGTAGTCACATAGTCGCCTGGCAATGCTTTTTTAGAAGCTTTCAAAGTAGCCATAACCGTTGATGTCTCTCCAGCTTTTAGTGCATCGATTTTTGAAGGTTCGAAAGTTACTTCCCAGTCAGCAGGTTTATTGGCAGATAGCTGAATATCTTTCAATAATGAAGAGCCTGTGTTTCTGACTTCCAGTTCTATTTTCTTTATATCACCTGCTGTGACATCTGTACTCAATAGCCCACGGGGAGTAGTCAGTTCCATTTGATAAGAGCCGGTAACAACCACTTCCAGTTCCAATTCGGCAGAAGTGGTACCTGTAGCGGCACGTACCGGAATTTTGTAACTGCCGGCTTCTACATTGGCAGGAGGAGTAATATCTATACTTACATTTTGAGTGCTGTTGGCTTCCACTTGTGCAGAAGTGGCTTGCTTATAGTTAGGTTTAAAAACTACATTCCAACCTCTGGGTGCATTAGCCATCAAAGCATATAGCTGCTGGTCGGCAGTCTGATTCTTTAAAGTGGCGCTGAAAGTGAAGGTTGATTTGGAATTTCCCTGCATGTTGGGTTGGTCGGTAGTAAATTCAGTCTGGTATGTTCCTTTTTGAGCAACCACCACATCCAACGGAAGTTTGGCGTTTCCGGCATATACCACAAAGTGATAATTACCTTTATTCACCTTTAATGGGACTTCGACTTTTAAATTGAAAGTCTTTTTCTCTTTGGGAAGTACTGATAGTTGGCTAAGGCTCCAGCCACCGGATTTCATTTCGTGTTTCCAACTGGCGGACAATCCGCTGACAGAAAGATTCGCATTCGTCAACTGGTCTGTGTTGTTGATAAGATCAATACTGTAGTCAATTGACGCTCCGGGAGATACGGAGATTTTTGTGTAAGGTGTGTACAGAATCACGCTCTTAGGTATTGAATCATTGGCGTGCGTGTAACTCATAGGGAGCATCCCCAATAGAATAGCTAATAATAAAAAATAATTTGTTCTCATAGTCATAAAAAAGTTCTTATGGTTGTTTAATATGAATATTGTCAAATCTGTGTGTGCAAAAATAAACGATGTGTATATTAGTAGTTTTAAAAGAATCATAAAGAATCTAATTTCAGAAAGAAATTATAGTGACACTATCCCTATAGGATGGTGACGGTATCCTTTATATATAGTGACACTATATTAATCGGATAGCGTCACTATATTTTTTCGATTTTTTTGGGGGGAAATTCTCAAAATTCCCAAATCTTTTCAGATTCTCCTCTCATCTTTGCATTATAAAATTAATAATAGTAAAAACCAATATTTAAAAAACAACGATTATGAAAAAGTTAGTATTCTTATTAGTATGTCTTTTCACTTTGCAAACAGTAGCTCGTGCAGATGACGACAAACCAATCCAGGTAACTCAAATGCCACAACCGGCACAGCAGTTCATTAAACAGCATTTTGCCGATAGCAAAATAGCATTAGCCAAAATGGAAAGTGATTTCTTCTATAAAAGTTATGAAGTGATTTTCACGAATGGTGATAAAGTGGAGTTTGATAACAAAGGTAACTGGGAAGAAGTAAACTGCAAATATAGTTCTGTACCTACAGCAATTATTCCGGCAGCTATTCAGAAATATGTAACGACCAATTACCCTGATGCTAAAATTCTGAAAATTGAGAGAGATAAGAAAGATTATGAAGTAAAACTATCCAACCGTACGGAACTGAAGTTTGACCTGAAATTTAATTTGATTGATATTGATTTCTAAACCTGTTTAAATTGAACAAAGATGAAACTAAAGATTTATACACTTTTACTGGCACTAAGCGTCACATGGAGTCTGCAAAGTTGTGACAACGATGACGATGGTTCAATAACTGTTCCTGCCGAACTTCAAAGTGCATTCTCATCCAAATTCCCTAATGCTGCAAATGTGAAGTGGGAAACTAAGTCCGGATATTATGTAGCCGATTTCTATGACGGATATGAAGCATCTGCATGGTTCACCCAGGATGGAAAATGGCAAATGACAGAAACGGACATTCCTTATAATGCATTACCACAAGCCGTAAAAACGTCTTTTGAGAGCAGCGAATATGCCTCATGGAAACGGGATGATATAGACAAACTGGAACGGACAGGCGTTGAAACTGTTTTCGTGATTGAAGTCGAAAAGCAGAATCAGGAGGTAGATTTGTATTATTCTGCCGATGGAACTCTGATTAAAAGTATTGTAGACACTGATGATGATAACACCGAACATCTTCCTGTACAATTGACTGAAGCTATGAAAAACTTCATCAATGAAAAGTATCCGAATGCAAGAATCTTGGAAGTAGACGTAGAAGATGATAGAAATGATTGGGATTTCGGATATACAGAGGTAGATATCATTCATAATGGAATCTCAAAAGATGTATTGTTCAACCAGACTGGAAATTGGTATTCTACTTCATGGGAAGTACGTCAGAATGAATTGCCTGAAGCGGTAAAAAGTACTCTTAATAATCAATATGGAGAATATCGTTTTGACGAAGCGGAGTATGTTGAAAAAGCAGATGGTAGCATATATTATCGAATTGAACTTGAGAAGGGGAATGTAGATAAAGTAGTAAACATAGGCGAGAACGGTACTGTCCTTTCATAGGTCAAAGTGTATAATTCTGAAACCTAATTCTCACAAACAACAAACGATGACATTATTCCTGGTGGATATGTCATCGTTTATTGTTTTTTACTGTTCCTGTGCACGTTTTCTTTTCACTGCCGATTTAGCAGTTTTATCAGTGATGCTGTCCGTTTGTTGTGGTTTCACCTTTTCAGCTTCTTCCCGTTTCCGCTTATTGCGTAACCGCCATTTATTCCAGAAATATAAATCACTCCATTTATTGAAGTCCTTCTTATACATGATACCTACACCTTGTGTAGTCAAATTTGTTTTTGTGTAATAACGGTCATTTGTCTCATTATAAGCCTTCAAACGGATATCTCCCGAACGGGTAATCAGCCATTCTGCTTCAAAGTCTCCTACAAAGTTAGTATTAGCCATCGGATTATCCCGATAACCGAAGTTTCCGTTTATCAATAAACGGTTATTCAATAATTGTCCCGACAAAATACCTTCTACTTCCATATCTGTCCAACCCTTATCACCCGTACTCAAATTCGTACCGATATTCCAGTTATTCGTTTCAAAGATCTGTGAAAGTGCATTATTCAACTGGCCGGAAAGAGTCGATGAGAGCACCGATGACATCACATTCGAATTCTGATTGTTATTACGGGCATCTTCCGTATAGAACTTGCCAATACCCAACAAATAAAGAATCTGCATATTCATCTGCTCTTCCGTACTGATATAATTACGCACCAATGTTTGTATTTCATCTCTTTCATTCGGAAGCTCAATACCCAGTTTGATAGTCGGCCGTACCAGCATACCACTTAGATTCATGATACAATTTACACGCACATTGGGTTGTTGTATAATAGCCGAAGCATCCGGTATCAAATCATTCAAAGAAGCAGAGTTCACTGTATATGAAGCTTGTATATCCATGTTAGCATCCAAAGGTGCACCATTGAATGTTATTGTACTTCCATCCTTGATAATAAAGTCTTTACGGATCACTTCCTGCAAACTAAATTTATATACTCCTTGATTGATCCGGTAATTACCGAACATCTTCACATCACCCTTATTATAAAATTCCGTCCGGATATTTCCCGTACCTTTTCCGCTGATATAATCTCCGGCAATAGGGTCCATGATGATTCGCATGGTGGCATCGGGAGTTGCATCCACCAGAATATTCAAACGGATATCTGTTTTCTGTTCTTCCTCCTCCTGACGTTTTTGCTGTATTTGTTCGTAATATGAGATTACTTGAACAGAATCCTGGATAGTACGACGAGGTGTTTTATCTACAAATTTGATAAACTGATTGCTAGTAGCCGATGCTACACTACCATTAATATAGGTAAAGGTAGTATTTCGATTTGTAGTCATGGCCACATTTACGTCGAGCCCCTGTATGGCATTTCCAGAGAGCAATACATTTCCGGTACCATACACCGTACCATAAAAAGGCATATCTGTCGATTCTTTTGTGTTCATCACAAGCATATTATTTGCCTGTATCTCAAAACGATAGTTTAGGTTCTTAAAATGCTGGAAATGCAAATATCCATTCATTCTTCCCGAATGTCCTTCCATATCAGAAATATGTATATTATTGAATGTCAATCCGGTAGGAGCCAGATGAATGGTGTCTTTTACTGCAAAATGCGTGTTTAAAATATCAAAATTCATGGATGCGTCTGTCATTACAGCACCATCCAGGTTCAATCCTTTAAATTTTCCATAGAAATGTACTTTTCCTGTTCCCCGCCCTTTAATATCATTGGCAATAGACTTCATATAATGTTCGAGGAATTTCAAATTCAATTCATTTGCTTCAATATTTAAATCAAGTCCGCTCTCGGGTTTTAATGGATAAATAATACCCGTGACACGCGATGGAGAAGGGGATATATCCTGAATGGATGCATCCAAACGGATACCTCTGTTTTCATTATCCCACTCACCATATATATCCAGTTCACCCAAACGACCGTTGTTGAGTGAGAAATTCTTTATAAATAAACGAGTATTCATGATAGGCTTTTTAAGCACTCCGCTTGCATAAGCCGTTCCTGTTGCATCACCCTCAAAATTAACATCGTCGGATATACTTGCAATATCAAATACATATCCCATATTTATATCCTTTAGATCAACCTTTACAGTATCTTTAGGATTCTCGGAAAGCCGGCCGTTAATACGTACATATCTATCCTGATGACTAAAGTAGAAGTTGTTCACATCCACTCGTCCGGAATCGACTACCACCTGCGAAGGATGTATCTTCCAAAGAGTATCATTTAAAATAACATCAGTAGGTTTCACATCCACCATCGCTTTCAATAAGGACTTTTCTCCGCTTGTACGTAGAAATTTGGCAACAGCTGCTAATTTCCCGCTATATGTTGCTGCAGCATTATTTCCCCAATCCAAAGTCGTACTGACATCGTCATCTTTAGCTTGTGCATCCAAAGATAGATTGACCGCTCCTTTCTTTTTCAAATTAGTCAGACGAACCCGTGCGCGGATATGATCTGCCGGATTCTCGCACAGAATCATGCCTGACTCAATAAAGTTGTTCTTATATTGCAGACGGGGGAAATATCCCTCTACACGCAAGCGTTGTAAAGCATCATTAAAATACCCCTTCAACGTAGAATGAGTATACACCGTTAACGGTATATCAAATATCGTAGATAAAATGTCCGTATTATATATATGTATATCAAACAAAAAGTTATTATGGGTTTCAATCGGCTTCTTGGGAGGTAATATCAAAGACGGCACATATTTCCGCATAATATTCAGAATACTGGCAGGTAATGTGTGATATTGGAATTTTCCCTCTATGCTTGCTTTCAGGAATTCAGAAGTCAATCTAAGCTGATTTTCTCCATTTTGTTTGGTTGCCCGGATATTCAAATTCTGCATGAAATATGCTTTATCCGGAGCTGTAAATTCCAAGCTATCCACATTGATTTCTCCAATCATCTCATCCACTGATCCACCTGTAAAATTGGCTTTCAGTTTTAAACTAAACTCTGCATCGGGATATTTGGTGGTAAGATTCAAATCATGTGGACGTACTTTATTGACTACTGCAAGAAAATTGAAAGTAGGAACTTTGGATGCAACATTTACGTCTCCATTCAAATAAATAGAGCCATTAGGATCATCCAACGCTATCTTTCCATTAAATCCGCCTTGTTTGTATTCTCCGTCCAGTGTGATATTTTCATATCTATATCTGCTATAATCTATCGAAGCAATCAGTCCTTTCAATTCTACGGCAGGCAAGTGGTCAGCAATATGCCGGCCATGTACATCCAGATTGAAAGTAATTTCTCCCAACTCCTCATTATCCAATAATTTACCTAGTTGAAAATCCTCTGTTTTGACAGCTCCGGAATACGCAAACAATCCTTTTGTCTTATCAGAGCTCAATTTCAAGTCGGTCTTTACATTTCCAAGACTCGTTTGTAATTGCCCATAAGTAACTAAGTCTGTGAAGTATCCCGAAATTTCTCCCTGAAAACTCACGTTTCCCAAACGTTCGAGAAGAGGAGGAACTCCATTATAATTATGGCTTAAATTACGCACTAAAAAACCGACTCCGCGAGCATTGGCCGAAAGTTCGGAAAGAGTTCCATATACATACGCATCTTGTGGACGCGATAAGTCCTGAAGCGATACATCTCCTCGCAGACGAAACTGACGGCCATCGGCTGTAATCTCCAGATGCGAACAAGTCAACTGATCCACAGTCCCCTTCACCTCCATATCCAATGTCACCGGTTCCTTGAAATGCGAAAGGATAGGAACAAAAGGAGAAATATCTTTTAAAGTAACTTGCGACGGCAAAGTACGGAAAGAGAAATGTACTTGTTCTGTAAAACGGTCAAAAGCTTTCAAACTATCATACTCCAAATGAATGGTATCGAGTTTGAGGAAGGTTTCGGGCAATTCTATTGTAAAATTATCAATGTTTGTCTGCTTGTTATTGGCAACCAGTTTCAAACTCATTTTCTTCAAAGAGAAGCCGGATGCTTTTTCATCAAGGCTCAATCGCTTGATCCCTAAATTCAAAGAGTCCTTACTTAATGCCTTCAACGATATATTAGCGATGATATTTTGAAGCTGAATATGCTTAGCATTAAATTTTCCCGGTGTTGCTTCTTCCGACAACACATGATAAGACATCCTTCCACGACGAATCAGGATGGAATTAATACGTAAATCAAGGGAGTTTTCTTTCTTCACCGTATCTTTAGAAGCAAAAGCATCCAAAACAAACTTAAAATTAGGAGGTGAATCCGGAGTCTCTTTCAGGAGATTGATATTAAATCCGAAAAGCTGAACACTGCTAATGGATATCTTTCCTTTAAAAAAGGGCATAATATCGAATTTGGCGGACAAACGTGTGACTTTAAGCATTTCCTGACCACTCTGATCGTCAAGCAATACATCATCAATAATAATACGGTTCAATAGACCGATATTAATTCTACCAATCACTACCTTTGTATTTAAAACTTCGGAAAGTTCTTCAGCTACAAATACACTCATTGTTTGCTGAATGTTTGGTATATTCAGCAAAACAATAGTCCCGATATATACTCCCAGTACAATACCTACTACCCAGCGTACAGTCTTTTTCAGCGTTCTGATATGCGATTACTTTTATTTTGCGAACAAAAATATAAAATAGTTCGTTACGAATCATAGTTTTATGATTACTTTTGCACCGTTTAATAGTTTAAATACTTATGAGTGCAATAATTTTAGGAATTGAATCCTCCTGTGACGATACGTCGGCAGCCGTAATCAAGGATGGTTATTTGCTGTCAAATGTGGTATCAAGTCAAGCCGTACATGAAGCATACGGCGGAGTAGTACCCGAGTTGGCTTCACGGGCACACCAACAAAACATCGTACCGGTAGTACATGAAGCATTAAAACGTGCCGGCGTCACCAAAGAAGAGTTGAGCGCAGTAGCTTTCACTCGCGGACCGGGATTGATGGGGTCTTTGCTTGTTGGGGTCTCCTTTGCAAAAGGATTCGCTCGTTCTTTAAATATTCCAATGATTGACGTTAATCATCTGACAGGACATGTCTTAGCTCATTTTATTAAAGCAGAAGGAGAAGAGGAGAGACAACCTGTTTTCCCATTTCTCTGTTTACTAGTATCCGGAGGAAATTCACAAATCATACTGGTCAAAGCCTATAATGATATGGAGATTCTCGGACAGACTATTGACGATGCCGCAGGTGAAGCTATTGATAAATGCTCTAAAGTGATGGGACTTGGTTATCCCGGCGGACCGATCATTGACAAACTGGCTCGTCAGGGAAATCCGAAAGCTTTTACATTCAGCAAACCGCATATCCCTGGTCTGGATTACAGTTTCAGCGGATTGAAAACTTCCTTTTTATATTCATTACGCGACTGGTTAAAGGAAGATCCCGATTTCATAGAACATCACAAAGTAGACCTTGCAGCATCATTGGAGGCTACTGTAGTGGATATTCTGATGGATAAATTACGAAAAGCCTCCAAAGAATATAAGATTAATGAAATAGCTGTAGCCGGAGGAGTTTCTGCAAATAATGGATTGCGTAATGCTTTCCGGGAACATGCCGAGAAATATGGCTGGAATATTTTTATCCCTAAATTCAGTTATACAACTGATAATGCAGCCATGATCGCCATTACCGGATATTTCAAATATCTGGATAAGGACTTTTGTTCTATTGATCTTCCGGCTTATTCTCGTGTGACGTTATAATTGGGTATACCTTATTTATATATAATAGGATAAAAACTGAGAAGTATGTTTGCCGAAATAATAACCATTGGCGATGAACTGTTGATAGGACAGGTTGTCGACACTAATTCAGCCTGGATGGGGCAGGAATTAAATAAAATAGGCATTGAGGTTCTTCGTATTGTTTCAATCCGTGACCGGGAAAAGGAAATCATGGAAGCGATTGATAATGCGATGGAAAGGGTGAATATTGTTTTAGTAACCGGAGGACTCGGACCTACCAAAGACGATATCACCAAACAAACTTTATGTAAATACTTTCATACGGAACTGGTTTTCAACGAAGAAGTATTCGAAAACGTAAAACGGGTACTGGCAGGGAAAATACCTATGAATGCACTCAACAAAAGCCAAGCAATGGTTCCGAAAGATTGTACGGTGATAAATAATCCTGTAGGAAGTGCCTCTGTCAGCTGGTTCGAAAGAGATGGAAAAGTACTTGTTTCCATGCCGGGCGTTCCGCAAGAGATGACTGCCGTAATGACAGAAAGTGTATTGCCTAAGCTGCACGAGAGGTTTCAAACGGATGTGATTATGCACCAAACATTTTTCGTACAAAACTATCCGGAATCCGTATTGGCAGAAAAACTGGAACCGTGGGAGAGCACTTTGCCGGAATGTATCAAATTGGCATACTTGCCTAAGCTGGGTATTATTCGTCTTAGACTGACAGGACGCGGACAAAACAGGGAGGAAGTAAAAGTTCTTCTTGAACGTGAAAAAGTAAAATTAGAGGAAATACTTGGTGAAGACATTTTCAGTGAAGAAGATACGCCTTTGGAAGTTATAGTCGGTGAACTTTTAAAAAAGAAGAAATTGACCGTTTCCACCGCAGAAAGTTGTACCGGAGGCAGTATTGCCGCACGTTTGACTTCCATTGCCGGTAGTTCTGAATATTTTAACGGAAGTGTAGTAGCCTATTCCAATGAAGTAAAAATGAGACTTTTACACGTTTCCTCCGAAACATTGGAGCAACATGGGGCTGTCAGTGAAGAAACTGTGATTGAAATGGTAAAAGGTGCGATGAAAGCACTAAAAACCGATTGCGCCATTGCTACCTCAGGGATAGCAGGCCCCGGAGGTGGTACTCCCGAGAAGCCGGTGGGAACTGTTTGGATAGCCGCTGGTTATAAAAACGAAATTTGTACTTACAAACAGGAAACGAACCGCGGAAGAAGCATGAATATCGAAAGAGCAGGCAATAATGCACTATTAATGCTCCGTGATTTACTCAAATAAAAGAAAAATAGGTGCCTGGAAGTGAATTATTTTAGGAAATTCTTGTTTTATACGGATAAAAGTGCTTACTTTGCGTCCTGTTTGAAAGAAGTATAGATATAAAACTATAAAAATAAGATAGAAATGTCGAAGATTTGTCAAATTACCGGAAAGAAAGCCATGATTGGCAACAATGTTTCACACTCAAAGAGAAGAACTAAAAGAACCTTTGATTTGAACTTGTTTAACAAAAAGTTCTATTATGTAGAACAAGATTGTTGGATCAGCCTTAGCATTTGTGCTAACGGGTTGCGTATTATCAACAAAAAAGGACTGGATGCTGCGCTGACTGAAGCAGTGGCTAAAGGTTATTGTGATTGGAAAAGCATTAAAGTAATCGGCTAAACGTAGAGGAGAAAACTTACAATGGCAAAGAAAGCAAAAGGTAACAGAGTGCAAGTGATTCTGGAATGTACAGAACACAAAGACAGTGGAATGCCGGGAACATCTCGTTATATCACAACTAAGAACAGAAAGAATACTACAGAAAGACTTGAGTTGAAAAAATACAACCCGATTCTGAAGAGAGTAACAGTACACAAGGAAATTAAATAATAAAGTCGTATAACCCATGGCAAAGAAAACAGTAGCAAGTTTGCACGAAGGTTCTAAAGAAGGTCGTGCTTATACCAAGGTTATCAAAATGGTAAAATCTCCAAAAACTGGAGCATACGTTTTTGATGAACAAATGGTTCCGAACGAAAAAGTACAAGACTTTTTCAAAAAATAATCGAAATAGCATATACGCTATAACTGCAAAATCCTCTCATTGGCAAACAATGAGGGGATTTTTTATTGCTTCTTTTTTTACTTTTCCAATCCTTTGTTATATCTTTGTAGCAAATGTATTATACAAACAAGTGTAAATATGGGATTTTTTAGTTTTTTTTCAAAGGAGAAGAAGGAAACTTTAGATAAAGGATTATCTAAAACCAAAGAGAGCGTATTCAGTAAAATAGCTCGTGCTGTGGCTGGCAAGTCAAAAGTAGACGATGAAGTATTAGATAATCTGGAAGAAGTGCTGATTACATCTGACGTCGGTGTAGAAACAACTTTAAATATTATCAAGCGCATCGAAAAACGTGCTGCTGCAGATAAGTATGTAAATACTCAGGAACTGAATCTTATATTACGTGACGAAATAGCAGCTCTGCTTACTGAAAATAATTCGGATGATGTAGCTGATTTCGACATACCCATCGCAAGAAAGCCTTATGTCATTATGGTTGTGGGAGTAAATGGGGTAGGTAAAACTACGACTATTGGCAAACTAGCTTATCAATTCAAGAAAGCAGGTAAATCCGTTTATCTGGGAGCCGCCGACACTTTCCGCGCTGCAGCTGTGGAACAGCTAATGATTTGGGGAGAACGGGTAGGAGTTCCCGTAGTCAAACAGAAAATGGGAGCGGATCCCGCATCTGTGGCTTATGACACTCTTAGTTCGGCCGTTGCCAATAACGCAGACGTGGTTATTATTGATACAGCAGGTCGTCTGCATAATAAGGTAGGCTTAATGAACGAGCTGACCAAAATTAAGAATGTAATGAAAAAGGTGGTGCCTGATGCACCGGATGAAGTTTTATTGGTATTGGACGGTTCCACCGGACAAAATGCATTTGAGCAAGCCAAACAATTTACTTTGGCGACGGAAGTTACCGCTATGGCCATCACTAAGCTTGATGGAACCGCCAAAGGTGGTGTTGTGATTGGTATTTCCGATCAATTCAAGATTCCTGTTAAGTATATCGGACTAGGCGAAGGCATGGAAGACCTGCAGGTATTCCGTAAAAATGAATTCGTTGATTCCTTGTTTGGAGAAAATGCATGAAAAGAAAGACGATAGATATTATTACTTTAGGATGTTCTAAAAATCTGGTTGACTCCGAGCAGCTGATGCGTCAATTGGAGGAAGTCGGATACAGCGTAACTCATGACACTGAAAATCCGCAAGGGGAAATTGCGGTAATCAATACATGCGGGTTCATTGGTGATGCCAAAGAAGAATCCATAAATATGATTCTGGAGTTCGCTGAAAGAAAGGAAGAAGGGGATTTAAAGAAACTTTTCGTGATGGGTTGTCTTTCCGAACGCTATCTCAAGGAACTAGCTGTTGAGATACCACAGGTAGATAAATTTTATGGGAAGTTTAATTGGAAGGAGCTTTTACAGGACTTGGGAAAGGTCTATCACGATGAATTATATATCGAACGGACATTGACAACTCCCCAGCATTATGCTTACCTGAAAATTTCAGAAGGATGTGACCGTAAATGTTCTTATTGTGCTATCCCCATTATTACAGGACATCATATTTCCAAACCAATGGAAGAAATTCTGGACGAAGTACGATACTTGGTATCGCAAGGCGTGAAAGAATTTCAAGTGATCGCACAGGAATTGACTTATTATGGCATCGACCGGTATAAGAAACAAATGCTTCCGGAATTGATTGAACGTATTTCTGATATACCCGGGGTGGAATGGATTCGCTTGCATTATGCCTATCCAGCACATTTTCCAACAGATTTATTCCGGGTTATGCGCGAACGTGACAATGTATGCAAATACATGGACATTGCCCTTCAGCACATCAGTGACAATATGTTGAGGTTAATGCGCCGACAAGTGAGCAAAGAGGATACTTACCAATTGATCGAACAATTCCGTAAAGAAGTGCCGGGCATTCACCTGAGGACGACTTTGATGGTAGGACATCCCGGAGAAACAGAGGAGGACTTCGAAGATCTCAAAGAATTTGTACGTAAAGTACGTTTTGATCGGATGGGCGCTTTCGCATATTCCGAAGAAGAAGGGACTTATGCTGCAGAAACATACGAAGATTCTATCCCACAAGAGGTTAAACAAGCCCGACTTGATGAATTGATGGATATCCAACAAGGTATTTCGGCAGAGTTAAGTGCAGAAAAGATCGGTAAACAGATGAAAGTTATAATCGATCGTCTGGAAGGAGATTATTATATCGGACGGACAGAGTTTGATTCACCGGAAGTAGATCCGGAAGTATTGATTGATCGTTCAGAGAGAGAGCTTAAGATCGGACAGTTTTATCAGGTAGAAGTGGTGAATGCGGACGATTTTGATTTATATGCAAAGATTATAAATGACTATGAATAATAAGGAATTTACATCCGAACTAGCGGAAAGATTGGGATATACAATCAAAGATACTTCCGAATTGATGAATTCTTTGTTGTCCAGTATGACACAAGAATTGGAAGAAGGTAATGTGATTGCAATTCAAGGATTCGGTTCTTTTGAAGTGAAAAAGAAAGCGGAACGGATCTCAATCAACCCGGCAAGCAAACAACGCATGCTGGTTCCACCTAAATTGGTATTATCGTATAGACCTAGCAATACATTGAAAGATAAGTTTAAATAAATATTTCCCGTTATGAATGAAAGACTAACAATTCAAGACCTTACTGACTTATTGGCAGCCAAACATAGCATGACCAAGAAAGACGCCGAAGCGTTTGTTAAAGAGTTTTTTCTCTTGATAGAGCAAGCCTTGGAAAACGAAAAGACTGTAAAAATCAAAGGATTGGGAACTTTCAAACTTATTGATGTAGATAGCCGGGAAAGTGTCAATGTCAACACAGGAGAGCGTTTCCAGATAAAAGGACATACAAAAGTCTCATTTTCTCCGGATGCAAATCTAAGGGATACGATAAATAAACCTTTTGCACACTTTGAGACTGTTGTGTTGAATGAAAATACAATTCTGGAAGATACTCCGATAGAAGAGACTGAGGAAGAAGAAACAGGAGAGGAAGCATCAGCACAGGCAGTCTTGAATGAGGTGGGTGGTGATTCTGAAACTACTGTGATAGAAGAAAATGAAGGTACTGATGATGGTCTTTCGGAAGAAGAGCCGATTCAGGAAGAGCAAATAGCCAGTCAGCCACCTGTGGAAGAGTCTATTGAAAAACCTGCTATTACTGAGGAATCTGCAATAGCACAGGAATCGACAGAACAGACGTCTCCTAAAGAGTCCGAAGAAGCCATTACAGAGACTGATATCGAAGAAAAGATAGAACAGCTGGAAGATGAAGAGGTTCCGGAAGAGGAAGTGATAATCGATGAGCAGCAAGCAGCATCTATAGAAGAAGAAAAAGAAGAGATCACTGCCGAAAAGATTATAGAGCAAGAGCTTCTAAAAGCAAATCTGCAACCTGTGACTCCCATAGTGTCTCCTGCTGAAAAAGAAATGATAAAACCGGTCCAACCGGAACAAGTATCCCAACCGGTTTCTAAAAAGACAGCCCCAGTGAAGGAAAAATCTCCTGTACCTTATTTAATAGCTGTTATTGTAGTCGTTTTGCTATTATGCGGAGGTGTCATTCTTTTTATTTATTATCCGGATTTATTTTCTTCTTCATCTGACAAGAATGCAATGGATATGCCACCTGTAACCACCCAACCCGTTCAACCGGAAGCGCAGCTTTCTGATACGATTGCACATAAGGATACTGCAAAGGCAATAACGCCTGATGTATCCAAAGTCGCTACCACGACACAACCGGTTACCCCAAAAAAAGAAGAAGCTGTTCCTGTTAAAGCAGAACCTCAAACGGTCACACAACAACCTGCTACTCCTGTCTATCTGGATTCAGCATCTTATAAGATTACAGGAACTAAGACGAAATATACAATCAAAGAAGGAGAAACTTTGACTAGGGTTTCCTTACGTTTTTATGGTACAAAGGCAATGTGGCCATACATTGTGAAACACAATCCGAAGGTTATTAAGAACCCCAACAATGTACCGTATGGCACAACTATTGAAATACCGGAACTTACAAAAGAATAAGTAGTTATAATCCATTCACCCGACCATGCAAATCCTGTATTGGTCGGGTGAAGTGTTATGGATGTACAAAAGCGTATGAAAGTACCTTAATCTAAAGATTTCGCATTGTTTTTTAATAAAAATTAGTTGCAATCGTTAATTATATGGCGTACTTTTGGGAGCGAATTTAGAAGCCTTACACACTGGTAAGTCTTACACCTTAATTAATGAGAATTAAATAATAAAATATTAAGTATTTATGGCTGAATCAATTGATATCCGCGAACTGAATGAGCGGATTGAAAGACAAAGTGCTTTCGTTACCAATCTTACGACAGGTATGGACCAAATCATTGTTGGTCAGAAACATTTGGTTGAATCACTGCTTATCGGATTACTTTCCGATGGCCATGTCCTCTTGGAAGGTGTGCCTGGTTTGGCGAAAACTTTGGCTATTAAGACACTCGCTTCTCTGATTGATGCGAAATATAGCCGTATCCAGTTTACGCCGGACTTATTGCCTGCAGACGTTATCGGTACAATGGTTTACAGTCAGAAAGATGAATCTTTTAAAGTGCAGCGCGGACCTATTTTCGCAAACTTTGTATTAGCTGATGAAATTAACCGTGCTCCTGCAAAAGTACAAAGTGCTTTGCTGGAAGCAATGCAGGAACGTCAGGTTACTATTGGTAAAGAAACATTCATGTTACCGGAACCTTTCCTTGTATTGGCAACTCAGAATCCTATCGAACAGGAAGGTACTTATCCGCTTCCTGAAGCACAGGTTGACCGTTTCATGCTGAAAGTAGTCATTGATTATCCGAAGTTGGAAGAAGAAAAATTGATTATTCGTCAGAATATCAATGGTGAGAAGTTTAATGTGAAGCCTATTCTAAGAGCGGATGAAATTATTGAAGCACGTAAAGTTGTTCGTCAAGTTTATCTGGATGAGAAGATCGAGCGTTATATTGTAGATATTGTATTTGCAACTCGTTTCCCTGATAAATATGACCTCAAGGAACTAAAAGATATGATCGGATTCGGAGGTTCACCTCGTGCGTCTATCAATCTGGCATTAGCTGCTCGTACGTATGCATTCATCAAACGTCGCGGCTACGTTATTCCGGAAGATGTACGTGCTGTAGCACATGATGTTCTTCGCCACCGTATCGGATTGACCTACGAAGCTGAAGCTAACAACATGACTTCGGACGAAATTATCAGTAAGATTCTGAATAAGGTTGAAGTGCCCTAATTTGTAGTTATAATACAGTCAATAAGTAGTCATAAGTATCTATGCATGACTACTTAACTACCTACTAATTAACTACTGTATAAATGGAAACAAGTGAAATACTAAAAAAAGTTCGCCAAATTGAAATAAAGACACGAGGATTGTCTAACAATATCTTTGCAGGCCAGTATCATTCGGCTTTCAAGGGTAGGGGTATGTCATTTTCGGAAGTCCGTGAATATCAATTCGGTGATGATATACGTGACATAGACTGGAATGTGACTGCGCGCTTCAATAAACCTTATGTGAAAGTGTTTGAAGAAGAACGTGAACTGACAGTTATGTTAATGGTTGATGTTTCCGGAAGTTTGGAATTTGGTACGATCAAGCAGCTAAAGAAAGATATGGTGACGGAAATCGCTGCTACTCTTGCTTTCTCTGCCATCCAGAATAATGATAAAATAGGTGTGATTTTCTTTTCAGACCGGATAGAGAAGTTTATTCCTCCCAAGAAAGGACGTAAACATATCTTATATATTATCCGAGAATTGATTGATTTCCAACCGGAAAGCCGTCGCACAAATATTCGTCTTGCCTTGGAATATTTGACAAACGTAATGAAAAGACGTTGCACTGCATTTATCTTATCAGATTTTATTGACCAGGAAAGCTTTAAGAATGCGCTGACCATTGCTAACAGGAAACATGATGTAGTAGCATTGCAAGTATACGACAGGAGACTTAGTGATCTTCCTCCAGTAGGACTGATGCGAATCAAAGATGCAGAAACTGGGCATGAACAATGGATTGACACCTCTTCCAAAGCTGTACGCCGGGCACATCGCGACTGGTGGATACAAAAGCAGACTGAACTGAACGATACTTTTACCAAAAGCAACGTAGATGCTGTATCCGTCAGAACCGATCAGGATTACGTAAAGGCATTGTTGAATTTATTTGCCAAACGAAATTAATGGAATCAAAGATGAATAGAAATATTATTCTGATAGCATTATTAGGTCTATTGTTTGTCAGTAAAGCAGTAGCGCAGTCTGTTACAGTAGAAGCAAAAATTGATTCATTGCAGATACTGATCGGCGAACAGGCGAAAGTGCAATTGCAAGTAGCCATGGATGCCAAACAGCGTGCTATTTTTCCTGCTTACACTGATACGTTGGTAAGAGGTGTGGAAATTATAGAAACAGTCAAACCCGATACCCAATTCCTGAACGATCGCCAGCGGATGGTGATTACGCAGGAGTACATTATCACTTCTTTTGACTCTGCTCTATATTATCTGCCGCCAATGCCGGTTACCGTAGATGGGAAAGTGTACAACTCCAAAGCTTTGGCATTAAAAGTATATTCAATGCCGGTTGACACCTTACATCCTGACCAGTTCTTCGGACAAAAACCTGTGATGAAAGCGCCTTTCGCATGGGAAGACTGGTATGGATTGATCGCTTGCTCATTCCTGGCTTTACCTTTGCTTGGTTTACTGATTTATCTGATTGTTCGTATACGTGATAATAAGCCGATTATCCGTAAAATTAAAGTTGAACCCAAATTGCCGCCACATCAGGCTGCAATGAAAGAGATAGAACGTATCAAGACAGAGAAGGTATGGCAGAAAGGGCAATCGAAGGAGTACTATACCGAACTAACCGATGCTATTCGTACATATATTAAGGACCGTTTCGGATTTAATGCATTGGAAATGACTTCTTCTGAAATAATCGATCAGTTATTGGAAATGAATGATAAAGAAGCCATATCAGACCTAAAACTATTGTTCCAGACTGCTGATTTGGTGAAGTTCGCGAAGCATAATCCTCAGATGAATGAAAACGATGCTAATTTGATCAATGCCATTGATTTTATCAATGAGACCAAACAACCGGAAGAGGAAAATCAGAAACCGCAACCAACGGAAATCACTATTATTGAGAAACGTTCTTTACGTGTTAAAGCTATGCTGATTTGTGGAATTGCATTGTTATCAGCAGCATTGATCGGTACCTTTATATATATAGGTCTACAGTTATACAATCTTTTTGTATAAAGGATGTATAGCTTAATACTAAATAGTAAACTGTTAAATCATAAATAAAATGGTTTTTGCCAATATTGAATATCTGTTTTTGCTATTATTGCTTATACCGTATATTGTATGGTATATCCTGAAGCGAAAGAAAAGTGAAGCAACTCTTCAAATTTCGGATGCCCGGGTATATGCACATACACCTAAAAGTTATAAGAATTATTTGTTGCATGTTCCATTTCTATTACGCTGCCTTGCTTTAGTACTGGTTATTTTGGTTCTTGCACGCCCGCAAACTACTAATAAGTGGCAGAACAGTGAGATAGAAGGAATTGATATTATGCTGGCTATCGACGTTTCTACCAGTATGCTGGCTGAAGACTTGAAGCCGAACAGACTGGAAGCTGCTAAAGACGTAGCTGCAGAGTTTATCAATGGACGTCCCAATGATAATATCGGTATTACATTATTTGCAGGAGAAACTTTTACCCAATGTCCGTTGACTGTAGACCATGCTGTATTGTTGGATATGATACATAATATCAAATGTGGTCTTATCACTGACGGTACTGCTGTCGGTATGGGTATTGCAAATGCTGTAACCCGCTTAAAAGATAGCAAAGCAAAATCCAAAGTTATTATCCTATTGACGGATGGTACTAATAATAAGGGAGATATTTCGCCAATGACAGCGGCAGAAATAGCAAAAAGCTTTGGTATTCGTGTATATACCATCGGAGTAGGTACCAATGGAATGGCTCCTTATCCTTATCCAGTCGGAAATACGGTGCAATATGTAAGTATGCCGGTAGAAATTGATGAAAAGACATTGACAGAGATCGCCGGAACGACAGATGGTAACTATTTCCGGGCTACTAGCAACTCGAAGCTTAAAGAAGTATATGAAGAAATTGATAAACTGGAAAAGACTAAACTGAATGTAAAAGAGTATAGTAAGCGGGACGAAGAATATCATTGGTTTGCTTTAGCAGCTTTCCTCTGTGTCTTGTTGGAAGTACTATTACGTAATTCGGTACTCAAGAAAATTCCATAAGGATGTTTGTCAATCGTTATTTGCCAATCATAAAATAGTAAGAAGATGTTTCGATTTGGAGAACCTACATATTTATATTTATTGCTGCTATTACCTATTTTAGCAGCTTTCTACTTGTATTCCAATTACAAGAGGAGAAAGAATATCCGACGTTTCGGAGATCCGACTTTGTTGGCTCAGTTAATGCCTGACGTATCCAAATATCGTCCGGATGTAAAATTCTGGATTATTTTTGTTGCTATTGGTTTGTTCTCCGTATTACTGGCACGCCCTCAATTCGGTTCAAAACTGGAAACGGTTAAACGTAAGGGAGTAGAGGTAATTATTGCTTTGGACATTTCAAACTCTATGTTAGCGCAGGATGTACAGCCTAGCCGTTTGGAAAAAGCAAAAAGATTAATATCCAGGTTAGTAGATGAGCTTGATAATGATAAGGTAGGTATGATTGTATTTGCCGGTGACGCTTTTACACAGCTGCCAATTACAAGTGACTATATTTCCGCTAAGATGTTCTTAGAATCCATTAGTCCTTCGTTGATTTCTAAACAGGGTACAGCTATTGGGGAAGCAATCAATCTGGCAGCCCGTAGTTTCACCCCGCAAGAAGGGGTAGGTCGCGCCATTATTGTCATTACTGATGGTGAAAATCATGAAGGTGGTGCAGTGGAAGCTGCCAAAGCTGCGGCAGAAAAGGGTATTCAGGTAAGTGTATTGGGAGTAGGTATGCCTGATGGCGCTCCAATACCGGTGGAAGGAACGAATGATTACCGCCGCGACCGGGAAGGTAATGTGATCGTTACCCGTTTGAATGAAGCTATGTGTCAGGAAATTGCAAAAGAAGGAAAAGGTATATATGTACGAGTAGATAATTCTAATTCAGCCCAAAAGGCCATCAATCAAGAAGTAAATAAAATGGCGAAGTCTGATGTAGAGTCGAAAGTATATACGGAGTTTAACGAACAATTCCAGGCTATTGCATGGGTTATTCTACTATTGTTATTGGCAGAAATCTTAATTCTGGATCGCAAAAATCCTTTATTTAAGAACATTCACCTGTTTTCTAATAAGAAATAGTTATACGTATGTTAAAAAGTAAATATATTCTATTCGCTGTATTTCTGTTAGCGGCAGCTGGTGTATCGGCTCAGAAAGCAGAACGCGACTATATCCGTAAGGGAAACCGTCTGTTTAATGATAGCGTATTTGTTGATGCAGAGGTGAACTACCGGAAGGCCTTGGAAGCTAATCCCAAGTCTACGGTATCCATGTATAATCTAGGAAATACCCTTTCGCAACAGCAAAAGTTTCAGGATGCCATGGAACAATATGTATCGGCCAGCAAAATAGAAAAAGATAAAATGAAACTCGCCCATATTTACCACAATATGGGAGTAATTTTCCAGGCTGGTAAAGACTATGCCAAAGCTGTAGATGCATATAAAATGTCACTGCGTAATAATCCTACCGATCATGAAACCAGGTACAATTTGGCTCTCGCACAGAAAATGCTGAAAGACCAACAAAATCAGCAGAATCAAGATCAAAATCAGGACCAAAACAAAGATCAGCAAAAGCAAGATCAGAAACAAGACCAGAATAAAGACAAACAGAAGGATCAGAAACAAGATGAAAAGAAAGATCAGCAGCAACCACCGAAATCTGAAAAGAAACAAGACAATCAGATGTCGAAGGAGAATGCTGAACAATTACTGAATTCTGTCATGCAGGACGAGAAAGATGTGCAGGATAAAGTGAAGAAACAACAAAAAGTTATGCAAGGCGGTCGCTTGGAAAAAGATTGGTAATATAAAGTTGATGATATAAATTTCATAAGCAATGAAAAAACTGATTATTATATTGATGGCATTGATAGCATATAGCACTCATGTGTTTGCTGATAAGGTGTCTTTTACTGCTTCTGCTCCTGATGCAGTGGTAGTAGGCGAACAATTCAGGCTGTCGTATATTGTAACTACACAAAAAGTGAAAGATTTTCGGGCACCATCAATCAAAGGTTTTGATGTATTGATGGGTCCAAGCCGTTCACAACAAAGTAGTACTCAAATAGTGAATGGTAATGTTACATCTACTAGTAGTATTACATTTACATACATATTAATGGCTAATAATGCCGGAGAATACACAATACCCGGTGCCTCCATTGTTGCCGATGGTGACCAAATGGTGTCAAACTCAGTAAAGATTAAAGTATTGCCACAAGATCAAGGTGGCAATAACGGGCAAAATAATAGTAGTAGTGGTTCTATACATTCCTCATCTAGTACAAGTGTCTCTAATCAGGACCTTTTTATTATGGCAAGTGCCAGTAAAACAAATGTGTATGAACAGGAGGCTTTTGTCCTGACCTATAAAATATACACCAGAGAATCCAACTTACAACTTAATAATGCGAAATTGCCCGACTTTAAAGGTTTCCATTCTCAAGAAATAGAAATGACAACTAATGCAAGATGGACTCCGGAGCATTATCAGGGACGTAATTACTATACAACGGTTTATCGCCAGTTTGTTCTCTTCCCACAACAATCAGGAAAGCTATATATTGATCCGGCACAGTTCCAGATGACTATCGGAAAACCTGTGCAATCAGATGATCCTTTTGATGCCTTCTTCAATGGAGGAAGTAATGTCATTGAAATTAAAAAAAATATTTCCACTCCTAAGATAGCAATAAATGTCAATCCGCTTCCTACGGGTAAACCTGCAGATTTTTCAGGTGGAGTGGGAGAGTTCAATATATCTTCTTCTATCAACAGTAAGGAACTGAAAACCAATGATGCTATTACTATTAAACTGGTAATATCCGGTACAGGTAACCTGAAGTTGATTTCTAATCCGGAAATTAAATTCCCGGATGATTTTGAAGTATATGATCCCAAAGTAGACAATCAAGTCAGATTAACCCGGGAAGGACTCACAGGCAATAAAGTTATTGAATATTTGGCAATTCCGAGACATGCCGGAACATATAAGATTCCGGGAGTATCTTTCAGCTATTTTGATATTCGCTCCAAGTCTTACAAAACACTGAAAACAGAAGATTATGTAGTAAATGTTGAGAAAGGTGCAGGTAATGCGGATCAAGTAATTGCTAACTTCACGAATAAAGAGGACTTGAAAGTATTAGGTGAAGACATCCGTTATATCAAACAGAATGAAGTTACTCTCCAACCTAAAGGAAGTTTCTTCTATGGTTCAATGACATATTGGTTGTTCTATATCATTCCGGCTCTTGCCTTTATTATTTTCTTCATTATTTATCGTAAACAAGCTGCTGAAAATGCAAATGTTGCTAAAATGCGTACGAAAAAAGCAAATAAAGTGGCAACGAAGCGAATGAAGCTTGCAGGAAAATTACTCTCCGAAAATAAAAAAGATGCTTTCTACGATGAGGTATTAAAGGCATTGTGGGGATATATAAGTGACAAACTGAATATTCCGGTATCTCGTTTATCTAAAGATAATATTGAAGAGAAACTAAGAAATCACGGAGTAAATGAGGAACTGATCAAAGAATTCCTGAACGCATTGAATGATTGTGAATTTGCCCGGTTTGCTCCAGGTGATGAGAATCAAGCTATGGATAAAGTTTATTCTTCTTCAATAGAAGTAATAAGCAAAATGGAGAATTCAATAAAACATTAACCCAGAAGAGATTATGTCATGAAAAAGATATTATTTTTTATATTATTATCAATGTCGCTTACTTGTTTCGGACAAGATTCGTTAAGCATTGATACTAGACAAACGAATGGAGTTGATTCTATCCACGCTTCGCATACCACATTTTCCAGTAATACACTGGAAGATGCAACAAAAGCTGAAGGAGATTCCGCATATATAAAAGAAGATTATGCAGCAGCTATTCAGATATATGAAGCATTACTGAAAAATGGAGAAGCTGCCGATGTCTATTACAATCTGGGAAATAGTTATTATAAAATAGGGGAGATAGCGAAAGCTGTTTTAAATTATGAGCGTGCTCTGCTATTACAACCAGGAAATGGTGACATCCGTGCTAATCTTGAAGTGGCACGTGCAAAAACAATAGACAAGGTTGAACCTGTTCCTGAAGTGTTCTTTGTATCATGGATCAAGTCTCTGACAAATAGTATGAGTGTAGATGCATGGGCCACATGGGGGATTGTCTCCTTTATTCTATTGATTATCGCTCTCTATTTCTTTATATTCTCCAAACAGATTATGTTAAAGAAAATAGGATTCATATCAGGAATCATTTTGCTGATTGTCACCATTTGCTCTAATCTTTTTGCTTCGCAACAAAAAGAACATTTGGTTAATCGAAGTGAGGCGATAGTAATGAATCCGAGTGTAACAGTACGGAGTACTCCAAGCGAGAGTGGAACTAGCTTGTTTATTCTCCATGAAGGAAGAAAGGTAAGTGTCAAAGACAACTCCATGAAAGAATGGAAAGAAATTCGACTGGAAGATGGAAAAGTCGGGTGGGTACCTGCTTCTGCTATCGAGGTGATATAAAGGTCATTAATAGATTTTATATATTCAAGAAAAAAAGATAAGCAAATAATTTGTTTTATCTTTTTTTTTGCTTAAGTTTATAGCGTGATAAAAAAATCACATAGTATTAACCATTAAATTTATGAGACATGAGAACAATAACGTTTAATGAACTTCGTAAAATTAAAGATTCATTGCCTAGCGGTAGCATGCATAGAATAGCAGACGAACTTGGTTTGCACGTAGATACAGTGCGAAACTTCTTCGGAGGACACAATTTCAAGGAGGGAAAAAGCGTCGGAATACATCTCGAGCCCGGTCCAGATGGTGGGCTTGTAATGTTGGATGACACGACCGTTCTTGATCGGGCTTTAAAAATCCTAGATGAATTGAATATGAGTATGCAAAAAGAACAGGCTACCGAATCTGTGCAAGTTTAAAATATAACAAACTGAATCCCAATTGAATCAAACAATTGGGATTTCTTATTTGTTTTCACCTTATAAAATGTACATTTATGGAAGACAAATTAGTAACCCTGGGCATTCTGACATACACCAAAGCGCAGATCTTAAAGAATGTCTTGGAAAATGAAGGTATAGAAACCTACATTCATAACGTTAATCAAATACAACCGGTTGTTTCATCGGGAGTGCGTTTAAGAATTAAAGAAAGCGATTTGCCACGTGCTTTAAAAATAACAGAAAGTTCTACATGGCTGTCTGAAAGTATAGTGGGAGAGAAGGAGCCCAAAGTGAAAGATAAATCAAATAAGATTTTAATTCCTGTCGACTTCTCTAATTATTCGATGAAAGCATGTGAATTTGCATTTAACCTGGCAAAAATAGAAAATGCGGAAGTCATCCTGTTGCATGTCTATTTTACGCCTATATATGCTTCGTCGTTGCCTTATGGAGATGTTTTCAATTACCAGATTGGAGATGAAGAATCTGTAAAAACGATTATCCAAAAAGTCCATTCTGATCTCAATGCTTTATCAGAGAAGATAAAAGAAAAAGTTGCATCAGGCGAATTTCCCAACGTTAAATATAGCTGCATCTTACGTGAAGGTATTCCAGAGGAGGAAATCTTAAGATATGCCAAAGAACAGCGTCCTATGGTTATCATTATGGGTACCCGAGGTAAAAATCAGAAAGACATTGATTTAATTGGCAGTGTAACCGCTGAAGTTATTGACAGAAGTCGCACGACTGTATTGGCTATTCCAGAAAATACACCATTCAAACAGTTTAGTGAAGCAAAACGAATTGCCTTTATTACCAATTTTGATCAAAGAGATCTAATTGCTTTCGAGGCATTCTTTAATACTTGGAAATCATTCCATTTTTCTGTATCTTTGATACACCTTACAGATTCTAAAGACACCTGGAATGAAATAAAACTGGCAGGTATAAAAGAATATTTTCACAAGCAATATCCGGGGCTTGAAATTCATTATGACGTAGTGATGAATGATAATTTATTAAAGGGACTTGATCAGTATATCAAAGATAATCATATAGATATAATCACTTTGACTTCTTACAAAAGGAATATATTTGCTCGATTATTTAATCCAAGTATTGCCAGAAAAATGGTTTTTCATTCAGATACACCATTGCTTGTTATTAACAGCTGATCAGATCAGGCAAAAAATAAGCGTCCAAGATTAGGGAATAATTAATATTATGACCAAATAATTTAACATAAAAATAATTAATGAATAGTTAAATAATCTCCTTATTTTCTTGTATTTTTCTACGATAGATTAAGTTGTATTTTATATCCTGAATATTCATAGGCGGCAAAGAATCATATAACAATGACATTTTTTGCTGCCTTTTTTCAGCAAGTTGCAGACGTTGTTTTAGATAGTTTTCATCATAAGTTTCAAGGTATAAATAACGACAGAGTTCATTAGCACGGAGACAGTTATCAATATATTCATTTTGTAGACGAGTAGTAGACATAGTACGATAATATGCGACATATTTAGGCATAGATTTAAGGCAGATTTGAGTAGGAAGAAACCAGTATTTTTTTAAGATAGTTTTTTCATTATCTTCAATATGGAATTTATAAGAAGGGTCAAGGACTTGAGCAATAGAGATACGTTTAGAGATAAGTTTACACAGTTCAGTATGAGCATCACGAATTTGTTTGGGAAGAACGACAGAAAGAGTAGGGAAGTAGATACGACGGAAGTAGCCGGGCATAGTCACAGTTTGAGTATAGCCAGTGAAAGGGTCAGTAGCAGTTATTTTTGTATCATCAGGATGCGAACGATAGTGCTCTAAGAATTTACGGGCATATTCGGCACCTAGACCACCATTTTTTCGGGAAGTAAGGAAGAATAGAGGGTTTTTACCTTTGGGAGGTTGAAATTGTTTTTTCATGTATTTCATAACATAGGAGATAGCACCTTGTTTACAGGGAAGACAGTAGGCAAAGCCGAGAGATTCCATAATAGGAGAACCATCAGAGTTATATTCACCAGTGAAGCAAGTCCAGCAGGATTCAATGAAGTGTAAGACAGAAGTAATAGTACGGAAATGCTCAGAATCATTCGGAAAGTTCCAAAGAATCATATGATAGTGAGGGCGTTTAGAAGTTTTTCCATATTCACCAACAGCAACATAACGGAGGTTATGAGATATATTTAGACGGTCAAGTTTAATTCGTAGACGTTTGAGGAATAATTGTATTTCCTCTTTAAAGATACCACATTTGGGCAAATGTTTAGGATTATATGTAAGTGTAAGGAAGTAGGGCATAGATGTAGAGGTAGCATTCTCACAGATAGCACGGAAAGACCACTCACGGGACTTTTTATCACGGCAGAGTTCACATTTACCACAGGGAACGAGTATAAACATAGGGAAAGTTTCACCAGTATGTGTATTAATGATATAATAATCATCTATATTATCAGGAGTTACACCAAAACGATAAGGATTGAAATTCCATTCAGGAAAGGAGTATTTATAATACTCCGCAATCGAGTTAGAAATAGTAGTATCACCGTTAGGAGTATGATAAGTTTTATATGTAGTAAGAAGATACTTAAGATTTGAGTTCCGTATAATTACGGGATTTTCGCAATATATTTGTGACATAAGAAGAGGGATTTAGCTCACAGAAGGAGCACTTAGGGCAATTCGTAACTGAAAGCTAGATTTAAAACGCTCATAATCAGAGGCGTGTCAGTTACTCTGTATATATCAAGTTATAGGAGACGATTTTGGAAGAAATCGTAAAAAAGCAGGGTAACAACCCTGCTTATTTAAGTGGAGAGACTTTATCAACCATAAAGCCAAGAGCGCGGAAACATTCAGAAAGCCAATGCATTTCGCCATTTTTATTCAAATGTATAGATAATTGCATAGCTTTTTCAAAATTATCCATTTTCAAGGCATCAATCATTGCAGACTTTTGAGCTTTATCTAAATTACCATTAGCCTGAATAATCATCTCTGTACCTTGTTTTAAAAAGGTAAGCGCAGCAGTCGCATCATTTACATTAGTCCTAGAAATAGATTCAGCTATTTCGTAAGGAAGCAAACCCAAAATACGCTTAATATTAGCAGAATTAACACCAATTTTAGATAGAATCTCACGTACTTCATAACTTTGTTTATCTTTTCTTAAGTTATATTCAAGCATTGCTTGAACTTGTTGAAAAGTACGATTTTCCATTTGACTCTGCAAATCGTTTATCTTTTGTTGAGATTCTTTAACCGATTGTTGCATTACTTTGATTTGTTCAACAGCAACTTCAATCTGTTTACCTTTTAAACCTGCATCAGCAAGACGTTGTTTAACATCAGCTTCATTTATTTCTGTTTGACCTTTGAGAAGTTTAGGCAACCAATCATTGTTAATAGTCTGACCGACAGTCTCGGCATCTGTTTTATCAGCTTGACTTTCTGCAAGTTTAGCTTGCGCATTAGTCAAACGAGTAGAAGCAGCTTGCGAAACAATATCGCCAATAGTACGTTTATTAGCAAGATTACTAACATCAGTAGGAAGAGAACCATCTCCGGAAGTCATTTCAGGAGAAGCAGCAGACAAATTTGGCTGACCGTATATCAAATCAGGATTCAAACCAGCAGCTTTATAACGTGCCATTTGAGAAGCAGGGGAGTTATAAGCATTTTCACGATTCCATTGGTCAATATTCCATTGATTTTGAAGTTTGGCTAGATTCAAATTCCAATCACGATTTTTCTGATTCTCATTCTGTTGAGCAGCAATTTGAGTATCAATATTTTTATTAGAAGCAATATTGCCAGCAAAAGAACTGGCAATACCTAAAGCAGCAGACAACATAATTAACCAAATTTACGTTTATCAACTTTGTGTGCTTTCAGCACTTTATTTTTAGCAACTTGTTCAAGTTCCCAAAGTTCACACATATCAGCGGAACGCTTAAAAACTGGTTCAACATCCCAAGATTTGGCGGTAGAGATTGAATCACCTTCAAGGAATTGTTTCTCATTAGGAAGATTCACAGCTATACCGCGGTCGGTCAATTCCTTAATATTTTGAGGTGTAAGTGCAAGATTAGGTTTTGTAATCTCATAGTCAACACCTGTTTGAAGTTTACAGGAAACAGGCTTTATTTGAGCCTTAAATGTTCTTTTAGCCATAATAGTAAAATTAAAAGTTATTTTTTTGTCCTACGCGGACGGCGCCAACGTGACGTTGGATCCAAGTTCGCTCCGCGGGATGAAAAAGTTGCATTGATTTTTTCATAGACGGCTTCCGCCTTTAAGGGTTTAGGTTAAACTAACCGGAGCACCCCCTAGAAGGGGACCCCCCAAGGAGCCGGACAGCTCCCCCCAGAGGGGCCCCCCATCGCAGATTAAACGGGTCTGAGACTAAGAAAGGGGCAGTTATTCGCACACACGAAGCGCGCGCGCGTTAATCCAACCTAGGAATAGCAACACGGGCAATAGGCAGTTTACAAGTACAATCTAACCATATCTGACCGTAAATCTTATCCGTAGTTTCGGTAACTGCAAATACATCTGTAACCTGTTCAGGGTCAACCAACAAGAACGATTTGGCAAGTTCAGGTTTTTGGTCAAATACACGATGCATCAGAAAATTAGACAAACTAGTACGGAACAAGCCGTGCGCAACATCATATTTCTGACAATACTCATACCAAGGTCGGTTATAACCAAATGTTTCAGTTAAGAAGGCTGGATTATCGTTGAAAGCCTGAATAGGACATACCTCATTATATTTAATAGGCTGGAAGCCAATCAAGTTAAATTCAGGTTGGTAATGTTCCATAAGACCACGATAAGTAAAGTGTTTCGGCAGAAGTTGAGTATAAACGGGTAGGGGAGTAACCACAAGCAAACCAATAATAATAGATTCTTCATCACAGAAGCATTCTATATTGGCATTAGCTTCACCACGAACACCAGCAATACCAGCTTGAGAACCAAGAGCTTTATCATAATCATTTGTCTGACCAGCTACATTTTGGTCAACAGTTTGAGTTACACTATTAACATCAATATCACGGGAAACACCTCCAAAAAATTCAGGGAGAAGCAAGTCAGCGTAACGGACTTTAACAGCAAAACGACCTTCAACGATATCTTTATAAGAATAACCTTTACGCATATTAAGTTCAAGAAACTTTTGGTAGCAATTTACCATACGCAAGTCAGGAATAGAAATACCAGAGGTAGCCAAGTCATACAAAGAGCGTGCCTGACGAACAGCCGTGCCATTATCAAGTTCTACATATTCGACACCTTCAAGACCTTCATCAGAACTTTTGAAAGATAATCCGTATTTTTTACCGTCTTCATCGACAAGAGCAGTTTTTATAAGTTCGGTACGTGTACCGTCACCATTATCGACAGTTTGAGTATAAGTAGTAATACCTACAAGAGGAGCGTTACCTTGTTGGGGAGATTGAACAGCAGTAGTAAGGAAATCTTTTTCCCAATTAGCATAATGAAGCTCGTAAAGTTCATTATCTGCACCTCCAGCATCGGTAGGAATCCATTGGTTATACTGTACCTGACCATTCAAGTAATACGGGTTATTACGGTTGTCACGGAAGAATGCATTATAGATACCTTCGTAAGCGCGGAAACTATAAGCAAGAATCTTTTGTTGTTGGTCTTTTTTTTCAGAAGAAGAATTATACCAAGGACAAGTATCTAATGACAAATCACGGGACAATTCAGGGTCACGCAACAAAAAACAACTAGGAGTAACAGGACCAAACAAAGGAGAGGTCCAAGTCCAAGCAGTAGTAGTAGAACCAGCACCAGCAGGAAGCGGAGCACTCAAATCAGGAGGAAGAGAATCAATAAATGTACAATCCCATTTATCAATAGAGCCATTATACTGCAACCATTTCTGAATAGAAACAAAAGGATTATAAGCAAGATAACAATATAACGTTTCACCAGCAACAGCAGAATCAAGATACTCCTGAGAAAGCTGACCACGGACCTTCAAAGTCAAAGTGTCATAATCGTATGAAAAAGTAGTTAACAGATTATAAGCCTTACTTTCATCAGCACCACGAACAACAAATACCTGCATCAATTGAGGCAAATAAGCAGACCAATCAGCAGAAGAAATACCAGCAAAACGAAACTCAAAATAATCATTTACCGTTGAATTACCTTGTATTTCACAATTAGCTTTAAAAGCAGTACCAACAGGAATCAACGTAGTAGCAGTAACAGTATTTGAAGCAGGATAAGACAAATTTAATTCATTACCAATAACATTATCAGACTGTAAACCATAAGATTTATTAGCGGCATAAGAAGCAGCATCATAAACACCACGAGTTCCGGCAAAGATACCACGATTATTAGAAATATCTTTAGTATAATACTGTGATTGCATTTGAAATTGAATAGGATCAGGAGAACCTTGTTCAATTTCAGAACCACCAAATTTACCAACAAGAGTAGTAGGAAGTCCAAGATAATCACCAAGAGAACCAGTAGAACCCATAGCTTTTAACTTAGCAGCAGTATTAAAATCAATATACGGCTCTTCAAGACCTTCACGGAAGTTACCGATAAAGTCTTTATAGTCTTTCCAAAGGGCACGCAAAGGATAGCGGTAAAATGAAATACGGGCTTTCATACGTGTCTGAATCGGAAATACCATAGGCATAAACTGAAGACCGAAACGAGGATTAACACGGAAAGAAGTCTTTGCAGGGACCATATCGCAGAAGATAGGTGTAATACGACCAATTTGAGTAGTCAGGTTGTTAGCATGAGACCAATCAAAGTTATTTACTTTTACGTCATTATCGACGTCAAGAGTAGCATCAAAAATAGTATCAGCCATAAGTTATTGTTTTATAGGGTTAAAATAGATTTGAGTTGAATCCACACTTGAGGTGGTAGTTTGTTCCGTACGTTGTGTGGAATTGGAGTTATTTTTTGAAACCGATAGAGATACGGTACATGCTGTAGAAAGAATGATAGCTGACACCGTAGTGATAAGGGTACATACGGCTGTGATAATAGCTTTAATTTGTTCATTTGTCAATTTCATTGGAAATAATTTTAAATTGAGGATTAGTAATTTGTTCATATTTAGCTAGAAATAGCTTATCAGGGTTATAACGTGACAAAGTATCACGGAGCTTTTCAGCAGCACGGACGGTAGGAAACTCACCAAGAAGGAAGCTTGTGATATTTTCTTGAGTAGCACGATAGAGTACGTTAATAGTTACCTTAAGTAAGTATTCGGGTTGTTCTTTTGCCATATCAATCAATTATATGAGAAGTACAAATATAATGAGCAGTAGAAGATATCTTTTTACAGATGGCAGAAGCCTCAAGTATAGAAATACCAAATAACGAGAAAGAACCGGCAGGAACAAGAACAGTTTGGCGTTTACCATCAATAACACGAGCGAACACACGATTTACAGTAAAATCAAAATCACGAGGACGTTCAAACTCAACTTTCATGTTTTTTCTTTCACATATTTTCATATTAAACAGATTTTAGATTATCAATAGAACACATTACAGAAGTAAGAACAGAAATAAGAGATTTACGCTCTAAAGGAGGAAGAACACAAGAGTATTTTTTATAATAACGATACAAAGAATCACGTAAAATACATAATTCATCCAAAGACATAGGATTTAAAACTTGTTTTTTCTGTTGTTTTTTTGTAGCCATAATATAAACTGTTTTTAATTATCACACTGCAAAGAAGGGAATAATTAATATTATGTTTAATAGAAAAAGGAGTAATATAATGACCTTACTCCTTTTTCTATTTTTATTTAAATGAAGAAAATTATCTGTTCCACTCAAGTCCATATCAAATATAAGATTTTTCAATTACTACTTTAAATTATATGAATAAAAAAGAAGACTACTATTTCTAGTAGCCTTCTTATATTTTTTCAGAAAACAATCTTACTTCATCATCTTATCGATTTCTTCGAATTCAGGTCCCATATTCAAGTTATAGTAAACTCTGTAAAGACCTTGCAACCATAAATCTTGTTGATCGGGTTTCAAAGCTCTGGCTTTTTCATAGAATGGTTTAGCTTCTTCGTAGAATTTCTTAACCACAGCCTGTGCTTCAGCATACTTAGGATCATTGATGTCCGTTGTTGCTTTATCAGCATAATCCTGTGCTTTCATCAAATATACCAAACCTACATTAGAGTATGCTTCTGCATATTCCGGATCAGCAGCAATAGCTTTTTTGTAGTATTCGATTGCATTATCATATTCTTTCATATTATGATAAAGATATGCTTTTACATACAAATACAACTTGTTATTAGGATCATTAGCTAACATTCTATCAGCAAACTCCATAGCTTTAGAAGCTTGATTAGAACTATTATAATAATCAACCAAATTAGCGAAGAAATAATCATTTCCAGGGAACTTAAGGATGCCCTCTTCCAAAGACTTAATCCATGCAGCAGTATCCCCTTTAGCCTTGTAAGCATCAGCCATCAACTGCATTGCAAATTTGCCACCATCTTTATCAGATAAAGCCATAGGAGCATATTTGATAATTGCATCTTTATCACCCACTCTATCAGCAGCTAATGTTGCGTAATAAGCAATTTGCGGAATAAGAGTATCATTTTTAGCCAATTCTTTATCAGCTAACATCGGATAAGAAGCTGACTCCACATAGGTTGCAAAAAACTCCAAAGCTTCTTTATTCTTGTCCAGATTGAAATACTGAATACCACCATTAATCAAATTTGGACGTTCAGCCAACATACTGGAAGCATTAGCCTTCCGATATTTGTTTTTAACTTTTCCCTTTTCATTAGGTATTTCCGCTAATTCATCACACTTATTATAGTACTCATACATTTTCAAAATACTATTGTATACTTTCAATGTATCATACGGCTTTTTCAAAAAAGCATTTTTCATTTGCTCCTCGTTGATACGTCTCTGAATAAATCCAGCAACGTCCCATGTGTCAGCAAGATCCTTCGTTTCAGGATTCTTCATAGCTTCCTTAATAAGCTGTTCAGCCTGCTTAAAATTAGGTTTTACGTCATTAGCCATACTCTTTGCTTCCTTTACATTCTTCATTTGTGCGAATGAGAAGCTAACAGCCATCAATAAAACCATCGAAAATAATACTCTTTTCATGATTGTTGTTTGATTAATTATTAATATTATGTCTATTCCTCAATTTCGTTATTGCTTTCGTTTTCATTTACGTCCGCTACATCATCAATATCAGGAGCATCAGCATTCGGATCACTCACGATTGTACCCTCTGCCTCTTCTGCCGGAATTTCATCTTCAAGACTTTCTGTCATAACCTTACATACCGAACCAATCTGGTCGTTACGTTTTTCAAGATTTATCAGACGAACGCCTTGAGTAGCACGGCCCATTATACGAACATCCGCTACCTTCAAACGAATAGTGATACCAGACTTATTGATAATCATCAAGTCATTTTCATCGGTTACTGATTTGATTGTTACCAACTTACCTGTCTTTTCGGTAATATTCATGGTCTTCACACCCTTACCTCCACGGTTCGTTTTACGATAGTCCTCAATTTCAGAACGTTTACCATATCCTTGTTCAGAAACTACCATTACAGATTCTGTCTCCAAATCTTTAATACAAATCATTCCTATTACTTCATCCTGACCATCATTATCCAACGTAATACCACGTACACCTGTTGCTGTACGTCCCATTACACGAACTGCTGCCTCATGGAAACGAATTGCACGTCCATTGCGGTTTGCAATGATGATTTCATTATTTCCATTCGTCATACGAACTTCAATTACGCTATCATCTTCACGGATAGTTATAGCATTTACACCATTCTGACGGGGACGAGAATACTGTTCAAGCAATGTCTTCTTTATTACACCTTTCTTAGTACAGAATAATACATAGTGACTATTGATGAACTCTGAATCCTCTAAACTCTTCACACGCAAGTATGCAGTTACATTATCATCTGAATCAATATTCAACAAGTTCTGAATAGCACGGCCCTTAGAATTCTTCGTTCCTTCAGGTATTTCATATACTTTCAACCAATAACACTTACCCTTTTGTGTAAAGAACATCATGGTATTGTGCATAGTAGCAGGATAAATATGCTCAACAAAGTCTTCATCACGGGTTTCCGTTCCTTTCGAACCTACTCCACCACGATTTTGTGCACGGAATTCGGTCAATGGTGTACGTTTAATATACCCCATATGAGAAATTGTAATAATCATCTGATCATCTGCATAGAAGTCTTCCGGATTAAATTCCTCTGAAGAATAAACAATTTCAGAACGACGTACATCTCCATATTTCGCTTTAACTTCTAACAATTCCTCTTTCATTACCTGACGGCATACTTCCTCATCAGCCAGAATACTTTCCAAATAAGCTATTTGCTTCATTATTTCTTCGTATTCTGCATGAAGTTGATCCTGCATCAGACCAGTTAACTGACGCAAACGCATTTCTACAATTGCGCGAGCCTGAATTTCTGTCAGGTTAAATCGCTCAATCAAGCCTGTTATAGCATCATTCGGAGTTTTTGCAGCACGAATGATACGAATTACTTCATCAATATTATCCGAAGCAATGATCAGACCTTCAAGAATGTGCGCACGCTCTTTCGCCTTACGAAGATCGAACTGAGTACGACGAATAACAACTTCGTGTCTATGCTCAATGAAATATTTAATTAAATCTCTTAGATTCAACGTTTTTGGACGTCCATGAACCAAAGCCACATTGTTAACGCCAAAAGAGGTCTGCAAAGCTGTCATTTTATAGAGTTTATTCAACACTACACTTGCATTTGCATCACGTTTTATGTCAATAACAATACGCATACCATCACGGTCAGACTCATCGTTGGCATTTGAGATACCTTCTATCTTCTTATCATTTACAAGATCAGCAATATATTTAATCAGTTCGGCCTTATTTACATTATAAGGAATCTCTGTTATTACGATCTTGTCATGTGTTTGTCCGCTTTCAATTTCAGCTTTCGCACGCATAATTACACGTCCGCGACCTGTCAAATATGCTTCGCGTACCCCACTCACACCATATATATATCCGCCAGTAGGGAAATCCGGTGCTTTGACAAATTCCATCAGTTCCTCTACCGTAATTTCCGGATTATCAATATATGCATCACATGCTTCAATCACTTCCGAAAGATTATGAGGAGGCATATTGGTAGCCATACCAACAGCAATACCGGATGCTCCGTTCACCAGAAGGTTCGGGATACGCGTCGGCATCACCTTAGGTTCCACCAGTGTATTATCAAAGTTAGGTTCAAAATCAACGGTTTCCTTATACAGGTCATCCATCATTGCTTCACCCAACTTATTAAGACGAGCTTCTGTATAACGCATAGCAGCAGGGCTATCACCATCCACAGAACCAAAGTTCCCCTGTCCATCTACCAAAGGATAACGCATTGCCCATTCCTGCGCCATACGTACCATTGCAAAATAGACAGAAGAATCCCCATGAGGATGATACTTACCAAGTACCTCACCCACGATTCTCGCTGACTTTTTATAAGGTTTGTCTGAAGTATTGCCTAATTCCATCATTCCGTATAAAATTCTACGGTGAACAGGCTTAAATCCATCTCTAACATCCGGAAGGGCACGCGAAACGATGACCGACATGGAGTAGTCAATGTACGATGACTTCATTTCCTCCTCGATGTTAATCTTTATAATTCTGTCTTGTTCAAGCATTTAAAATGATTATTAATTATACATTCTACGGTTTGTGAAAAACCACGCTAAAGTACTACTTTTCCCCGATATACGAAAGTTTTTAGAAAGAAAGTTTTATCATGACCGGGACGATAACCCACTAAACTTTAAAATACGAAAATAAAAAGATAAAAACGATAAATATAATATGGAAAGATAAATAACATCGGCAAAAAAGAGCCTGTTATTTGTTATACCTTATATATATAATACAAATACACTGCTTTTATGGCACGCCATTTGTAGATATAAGAAATAAAGCAAATATTGCAATACAAACTTGATTAAATGCGTATATTTGCCAGTGAATAACCCTTAGAAGAAGAGGAAAAAAGTATGAATAATCAATTCTCACAAAGAGTTTCCGACATTATCGTCTATAGTAAGGAAGAAGCGAATCGGTTGAGAAGTAGGTATATAGGTCCCGAACACCTGCTTCTGGGAATACTCCGTGACGGTGAAGGAAAAGCTATCGAGATATTGTCTAAACTCAACACCAATTTGGCTGCTATAAAGCAACAGATTGAAGCTCAGCTGAAGGCAGAAGCTGATGATATGTTATTGCCTGATGCAGAGGTACCGTTATCTAATGATGCGGCAAAAATATTAAAAATGTGTATTTTAGAAGCTCGTGGAATGAAAAGTAACATCGCTGATACAGAACATGTATTATTGGCTATTTTAAGAGAAAAAAACAATATGGCGGCTTCCGTACTTGAAGCAAACGATATAAACTATGTGAAAGTACTGGAGCAAGCTACATTGCAGCCGGATATCAATTCCGGTATGGGCTTTTCGGAAGACGATGAGGATGACGAAGAAATGTCTTCTCCTCGTTCCGGCAGAGGTGGTTCGGATGAACGCCAACAGGCGCAAACCGCTTCCAAGAAGCCGTCTAATGATACGCCGGTACTTGACAATTTTGGTACTGACATGACAAAAGCGGCAGAAGAAGGGCGGTTGGATCCTGTCGTGGGCAGAGAAAGAGAAATCGAACGTTTAGCGCAGATCTTAAGTCGGCGCAAAAAGAATAACCCGATTCTGATTGGTGAACCCGGTGTAGGAAAATCAGCGATTGTTGAAGGCCTTGCATTGAGAATCATTCAGAAAAAGGTTTCACGTATCCTGTTTGATAAACGAGTCGTTGCTCTTGACATGACTGCTGTTGTAGCGGGAACAAAGTATCGTGGACAATTTGAAGAACGTATCCGTTCCATTCTCAATGAATTGCAGAAGAATCCGAATGTTATATTATTCATTGATGAAATTCACACGATTGTTGGTGCAGGCTCTGCAGCAGGTTCTATGGATGCTGCCAATATGTTAAAACCAGCATTGGCAAGAGGAGAAATACAATGTATCGGTGCCACCACTCTTGATGAATATCGTAAGAATATTGAGAAAGATGGCGCTTTGGAACGCCGTTTCCAGAAAGTAATCGTAGAACCGACTACTGCTGCCGAAACTCTGCAGATTTTGCGTAATATCAAGGATAAGTATGAAGATCATCACAATGTGTATTATACGGATGAAGCATTGGAAGCATGTGTCAAGCTGACAGACCGCTATATCACAGATCGTAATTTCCCTGATAAAGCCATTGATGCTTTAGATGAAGCCGGCTCACGTGTACATCTTACTAATGTCAATGTACCCAAAGAGATAGAAGAACAGGAAAAACTGATCGAAGAAGCTAAAAATAAGAAAAATGAAGCTGTAAAATCGCAGAATTTTGAACTTGCAGCTAGCTTCCGCGATAAGGAAAAAGAGCTTTCTATCCAATTGGATGAGATGAAAAAAGAATGGGAAGCCAATCTAAAAGAAAACAGGCAAACTGTTGATGCAGAAGAAATTGCCAATGTTATCTCAATGATGTCAGGCATTCCAGTACAACGAATGGCACAGGCTGAAGGCATCAAGTTAGCAGGTATGAAAGAAGATTTGCAAGCTAAAGTCATCGCACAAGACACAGCGATAGAAAAGTTGGTCAAAGCCATTTTGCGAAGCCGTGTAGGACTCAAAGACCCCAACAAGCCCATTGGCACGTTTATGTTCTTAGGTCCGACAGGAGTTGGTAAAACTCACTTAGCAAAAGAATTGGCCAAGTATATGTTCGGTTCTGCCGATGCACTGATTCGTATCGATATGAGTGAATATATGGAAAAGTTCACTGTTTCACGTTTGGTTGGAGCACCTCCAGGATACGTAGGATATGAAGAAGGTGGCCAGCTGACAGAAAAAGTGCGCCGTAAACCATACTCTATTGTATTGCTTGATGAAATAGAAAAAGCACATCCGGATGTATTCAATATCCTGCTTCAGGTAATGGATGAGGGTCGTCTGACTGACAGTTATGGCAGAATGGTAGATTTCAAAAATACCGTTATTATCATGACTTCCAATATCGGAACCCGCCAACTGAAAGAATTTGGACGTGGTGTTGGTTTTGCGACACAAAGCCGCCTGGATGATAAAGAATTCTCGCGAAGTGTAATACAAAAAGCTCTAAACAAATCATTCGCGCCTGAATTCATCAATCGTGTAGATGAGATTATCACGTTTGATCAACTTTCTATGGAAGCGATAACAAAGATTATAGATATAGAGTTAAAAGGATTGTACAATAGAATAGAATCTATTGGTTACAAGCTTGTTATTGAAGATAAGGCGAAAGAATTCATCGCTAGCAAGGGATATGACGTACAATATGGCGCCCGTCCTTTGAAACGCGCAATTCAAACCTATCTGGAGGATGGTTTATCCGAGCTCATCATTTCCTCGTCTTTAAAAGAGGGAGATACTATTCAAGTAACCCTTAATGAAGAAAAAGGCGAATTGGAGATGAAAGTTGTTTCTCCGAAATAGAGTTATTTCCTGAATAAGAAAATAATTTTATATGCCATAATGTCAGACCTTCGGGTCTGGCATTTTTTTTGTCTCTATATGGACAAACATCAATTAAAATTAATCAATAGATAAACTAAAAAATATACGTATTATGCAAAAAGGTAATATTGGGGTTACAACAGAAAACATTTTCCCTATCATTAAAAAGTTTTTGTACAGTGACCATGAGATTTTTCTGCGCGAGTTAGTATCCAATGCGGTAGATGCCACTCAGAAGTTGAATACGCTTGCTTCTATTGGCGAATTCAAAGGTGAACTGGGTGACTTAACTGTTCACGTTGAATTAGGCAAAGATACTATTACCATTTCTGATCGTGGTATCGGTTTGACTGCAGAAGAAATAGAGAAGTACATCAATCAAATAGCTTTCTCCGGAGCTAATGACTTCCTGGAGAAGTATAAGAACGACGCAAATGCCATTATCGGACATTTCGGACTTGGCTTCTACTCTGCCTTTATGGTTGCAAAGAAAGTGGAGATCATCACTAAATCATACAGAGACGATGCAAAAGCCGTAAAATGGACTTGTGATGGCAGCCCTGAATTCACTATTGAAGAAATAGAAAAAGCCGACCGTGGATCAGATATCATCTTATACATTGATGATGACTGCAAAGAATTCCTCGAAGAAGCACGTATCTCCGAACTTCTGAAGAAATATTGCAGCTTCCTTCCTGTTCCTATTGCATTTGGAAAAAAGAAAGAATGGAAAGACGGCAAACAGGTAGAAACGGCTGAAGATAATATAATCAATGATACCACTCCTTTGTGGACACGCAAGCCTAGCGAACTTTCGGATGAAGATTACAAATCATTCTATAGCAAGCTATATCCGATGTCTGATGAACCACTCTTCTGGATTCACCTGAATGTGGATTATCCATTCCATCTGACTGGTATCCTCTACTTCCCGAAGGTAAAGAGCAATATTGAATTAAATAAGAACAAGATTCAGTTATATTGCAATCAAGTATATGTAACAGACTCTGTTGAAGGCATTGTGCCGGACTTCCTGACTTTGTTACATGGAGTAATAGATTCTCCGGATATTCCGTTGAACGTTTCCCGTTCATACTTGCAAAGCGACTCGAACGTGAAGAAGATTTCAACTTATATCACCAAGAAAGTTTCCGACCGTTTGCAGTCTATATTCAAGAATGATCGTAAGCAGTTTGAAGAAAAGTGGAACGACTTGAAAATATTTATCAATTATGGAATGCTCACACAAGAGGATTTCTATGATAAAGCGCAAAAATTCGCCCTTTTCACCGATACAAATGACAAACATTACACATTCGAGGAATATCAGACCCTTATTAAAGATAACCAGACAGACAAAGATGGAAATCTAATCTATCTGTATGCAAATAACAAGGACGAACAATACAGCTATATTGAAGCTGCAACCAATAAAGGCTATAATGTCTTGCTCATGGATGGCCAGTTAGATGTAGCTATGGTAAGTATGTTGGAGCAAAAGCTTGAGAAATCCCGTTTCACCCGTGTAGACAGTGATGTTGTTGACAATCTGATTGTAAAAGAAGACAAGAAAGGTGAAACTCTGGAAGCCAACAAACAAGATGCAATCACAACAGCCTTCAAGAGCCAATTGCCTAAAATGGATAAGGTTGAATTCAATGTGATGACGCAGGCGTTGGGAGAAAATTCGGCTCCGGTCATGATTACTCAAAGCGAATATATGCGTCGTATGAAAGAAATGGCGAATATTCAAGCCGGAATGAGCTTCTACGGCGAAATGCCTGACATGTTCAATCTGATCCTGAATTCAGACCACAAGTTGATAAAACAAGTATTGAATGAAGAAGAGAATGCCTGTCAAGCAGAAGTAGCTCCGATACTCTCCGAAATGGATAACGTCAACAAACAACGTAATGAGTTGAAAGACAAACAGAAGGATAAAAAAGAAGAAGACATCCCGACAGCTGAAAAAGATGAATTAAACGATCTCGACAAGAAGTGGGATGATCTGAAAAGCAAGAAAGAAGCTATCTTTATCGGCTATGCAAGCAATAACAAAGTTATCCGCCAGCTTATCGATCTGGCCTTACTTCAAAACAATATGTTAAGAGGTGAAGCTTTGAATAACTTCGTAAAACGTAGCATTGAGCTGATTTAATATCGCCCCTTTAAACATTACACATACTTCAAGAAAGAGCATTCAACGTTAAATACACGTTGTAATGCTCTTTTTCAATTTAAAACGATCGGCAAAATATCGATTAATTGAAAAGTATTGTATATATTTGAACACTTAATAGACAAAAAATTCAATTGTTTGATTTGGGTTATGAGAAAGATCTTTTTAGTGTTCATTACTTTATGGCTGATTATTCCGGCTATCCATGCCCAAAAAGTAGGACTTGTATTAAGCGGTGGTGGCGCCAAAGGAATGACACACATTGGTATCATTCGCGCATTGGAAGAAAATAACATCCCTATTGACTACATTGCAGGTACTTCCATGGGAGCTATTATCGGCTCTTTGTATGCTATGGGGTATTCTCCTGATGACATGGTAGAACTGCTCAAATCGGAGGACTTTAAACGATGGTATTCCGGAGAGGTGGAAGAGAAATATGTATACCATTTCAAAAAGAATCTTCCCACTCCCGAATTTTTCAATATTCGTTTTTCATTCAAAGATTCACTGAAGAGTTTAAAACCTCAATTCCTGCCTACCAGTGTTGTCAACCCGATTCAAATGAATCTCGTATTTGTTGACCTATATGCACGTGCTACGGCCGCTTGTAAGGGAGATTTTGATAAACTTTTTGTTCCTTTCCGTTGCATTGCGTCCGATGTGTACAATAAAAAACAGTTAGTCATGAAGGAAGGAGATTTAGGAGATGCCGTCAGAGCTTCCATGAGCTTCCCTTTCATGTTTAAACCCATTGAAATAGACAATGTACTGGCCTACGATGGAGGTATCTATAATAACTTTCCCACGGACGTCATGAGAGATGATTTCCATCCGGATGTCATTATAGGAAGCGTTGTATCCACCAATCCCACTAAACCCAAGGAAAATGACCTCATGAGTCAAATTGAGAATATGGTGATGCAGAAAACCGATTATTCTATTCCGGACTCTATGGGGATTTTAATGACGTTCAAATATGACAATGTCAACTTGATGGATTTTCAACGCATCGACGAATTACATGATATAGGATATAATCGAACCATCAGCATGATGGATTCTATCAAAAGCCGTATCCATCGGCGTGTGAATCTGGACAATATTCGTTTAAGGAGAATGGTATACCGTAGTAATTTCCCGGAACTACGTTTTAAAAATATCATCATTGATGGAGCTAATCCACAACAACAAGCATATATAAAGAAAGAGTTTCATAAGTCAGATAACAAAGAATTTACCTATGAAGATTTAAAACAAGGTTATTTTCGATTGCTATCAGATAAAATGATTTCAGAAATCATACCGCATGCAATTTATAATCCGGAAGATGACACCTATGATCTGCATTTAAAAGTCAAACTGGAAAACAACTTTGCTGTACGGCTGGGAGGTAACATATCCACCTCTAATTCGAATCAGATCTACCTGGGACTTAGTTATCAGGACTTAAACTACTATGCCAAAGAGTTTATTCTTGACGGACAGCTTGGAAAGGTATATAACAACGTGCAATTTATGGCAAAAATAGACTTTGCCACTGCCATTCCTACCTCTTACCGTCTCATAGGTTCGATCAGCACTTTCGACTATTTTAAAAAGGACAAACTTTTTTCGCGAAATAACAAACCAGCCTTTAACCAAAAAGACGAACGTTTCTTGAAATTACAGGTTGGATTACCTTTCCTTTCGAGCAAACGAGCAGAGTTTGGAGTAGGAATTGCAAGAATAGAGGATAAATATTTTCAAAAAAGTGTCATTGACTTTGGAAATGACAAATTTGATAAAAGCCGCTATGATTTGTTCGGTGGATCAATTAGTTTTAATGGAAGTACCCTTAATTCCAAACAATATCCTACACGTGGATACAGAGAAGCCCTTGTAGCCCAGATTTTCGTTGGAAAAGAACGATTCTATCCGGGCGAAGGAAGTACGACCAGTAACAACAAAGATCATCACTCCTGGCTGCAATTATCTTATATGAAAGAGAAATATCATAATATGAGTGAACATTGGGTTTTAGGATGGTATTTGAAAGCCCTGTATGCCTCCAAAAACTTCTCCGAGAACTATACGGCAACAATGATGCAAGCCGGAGAGTTTTCCCCTACATTACATAGCAAATTGACCTACAATGAAGCCTTTCGTGCCAATCAATTTGTCGGAGCCGGCATTCGGCCTATTTACCGTTTAAGCCAGATGTTCCATCTCCGGGGAGAATTCTATGGTTTTATGCCTATTTATCCAATCGAAAAAAACTCGTTGAATAAAGCATATTACGGAAAAGCTTTCTCCAAGTTTGAATATTTAGGAGAAATTTCTGTTGTATGTCAATTGCCTTTTGGAGATATCTCTGCATATGTAAATCATTATAGCTCACCGAAAAGGGAGTGGAATGTCGGACTAAGTATAGGTTTACAACTATTCAATTATCGGTTCATAGAATAATTTTCTACAAAAAAAGTCGGTGAAAAGCTTGCTAATTCGGGAAAAGTCCGTATCTTTGCACCCGTTAAAACAAAATAACGGTCGCGTAGCTCAACTGAATAGAGTAGCTGACTACGGATCAGCCGGTTACAGGTTTGAATCCTGTCGCGATCACTTTAAGGTTTAACAAATGGCCGCGTAGCTCAACTGAATAGAGTAGCTGACTACGGATCAGCCGGTTACA
>ENA-UOJP01000633-UOJP01000633.1-human-gut-metagenome-genome-assembly--contig:-C102-NODE-633-length-60248-cov-8.328211_pt1 | contig 60248 bp, 60 predicted proteins | sample MGYA00242353_ERZ723900 | MGnify/ENA metagenome assembly ERZ723900 | reverse complement strand
AAATGATCCGGCAACACGCGCCCACAGGCGGCTCCAGCGGCCCATTGCGTTCAAAATACGCGCCGGCCGGCAGCTGGATTTCAGCTGCGGGACGGCGCTTAAATTCTTTCGATTTACTTATATCCTAGATCAGGTTCCACCCTGCCGCCTCCCCGCCCTTTCGGGCGAGAATCCCCTCTTCTCCATGTTCCATCACGTCCTCATACTCCCCGGCCGACAGCAGCATGACCCACAGCAGGTTCACCGGCTCGCCCATAAAATCCGGGTAGGACGGTCCGCGGTCCACCGGGCACAGGGCGGGATTCAACAGCAGCACGGCGGCGTAACCCGGCGCGGCCTCGCAGGGAATCGTGTGCCCGTGCCCCAGCCATCCGATCTCCCGCCAGGGAAGGGCCGCCTGGGCCGCCACATAGCTGAGCATGGCCCGCGCCCTGCCCTCGTCCGTGCCGGGCGGAAACGCGATCCCCAGCTCGAACCGGCGGTATTTCCACGAATCCTCCTGGAAATACTGCTCTATCTTCGGCTGGGACAACGCGCCGTTTCCCAGGGTGAAGGCGTAGCGGTTCCCGCCCTTCTCCCCGGTGACCAGCGCCCGGGGCGGGAACTGTCCGCCGTCGATGGCGAAATACTGCCGGTGGGGCCCGAAATAGTCTTCCAGCGCCGCCAGCTGTTCCCCCTGAAGCTCCTGGAAATAATCCCCCGCCATAGCCTCCCAGTAAGCGCGGCTGCGGTCTGCCCTCAAAGACAGCGCCGGAAGGGCCGTTTTCAGCTCCCAGGCAAAGGGGCCAACCCCCTTGGCAAACAGAGAGTACCCCGGGAACTTCTCTCCCGCCCAGCCTGGAATCGCCGCAATCATCCGCCCGCCCTCGAAAAGAAAGGCAGCGTCCCCCTCCTCGAACCAGACGACGGACAGCCTGTCCCGATCCAGCTCTATGCCCCCGGGATCGTGGTCCACGTATTCCAGCGGCATCCGGGGCGCTTCCCCGCTGTCCATGGCGGCGTAATCCATCTCTTCCATGGCAGGCCGGCGGTTGCACACCCAGCAGCTTCTGATCTCCGCCATCTCCGTGCCCGGATAGACCCAGAGATAGAAATAGACTGTGCTGTCATTGGCTTCCACAAACGCCTGCATGTTGCAGAGCGGGGACCATTGCTCCAACAATGTTTCCGTGTCGTTCATGTGATACATCCTCCCTCTGTTTTACTGCGGGTTCCGGCCGCGGTCACAGGTCAAAAAGCTCCTGCAAAACGGCCAGAATCCCCTCGTGATCATTGTCCGGGGCTATATGGGCCACGCGCTCCCGCACTTCCGCGGGGGCGTTGGCCATGGCGTAGCCTCTTCCTGCGGCCTGGAGCATATCTACGTCGTTTAAACCGTCGCCAAACGCGATAGACTCCTCAACCGGAATTCCAAAATGGGAACAGAGCCAGCAAAGACCTGCTGACTTTTTTACCGTCCCCTCCATAATCTCTAAATATTCAGGCTTGGAAGCCACCATAAACAAATCCGGGCATACCTGGCGGATTCGCTCCTGCGCGCTGCGGATTTCCCAAGGTTCTCCCATCAGTAAAAATTTATGTACACCACCCATTGCCGCAAACTGTTCCGTCACAGATCCTACGGAGGCCTTGAGGCCGGTGATCGCCTCCTCACCGCGCACCCACGCATTTTGATCGTCATCCACAATCCATTTGCTGCCACCATAGGTACTACAGCTAAGCTGCGGATATTCCCGGTCAAACATGTCCTTCAGTGCAACCGCCCGCTCGAATTGAATCATCTTTTCTGAGAGTATATTTCCATCCGCATCTAAAATCTGTCCACTGCAATAGCTCACCATCGGCGCATGATTCCCCAGCTCCCGCTTAATCGGCTCCATCCCCTCCGGGCTGCGCGCCGAGATCAGCACAAACGGAATCCCCCGCTGTTCCAGCTCAAGGATCGCTTCCCTGGTCTTTACCGGCACCCGGTTTTGGCTGTCCAGCAGCGTCCCGTCGATATCGCTGAATACGATTTTAAAATGTCCTGTCATCACCTGTCCTCCTTCTGACCGTCGCGTTTGTCCCCCGCTCCGGCCATGTGTCCTATCTATCTTACCATCACCGCGGTGTTTTGCAAAGTAAAAAGTGGTATCTGCGCGCTCCACGCTCTTCAAAAAACAGATTGCAGTTTCTCCCCGCAGCTTCTATAATAAACCTATGTAACCGTGCGGTTCCCTCACCGCCACGAAACGAGACGTTAGAAAATGGAGAATTCACAGATGAGCAGCTTTCTAGTGGCGGTAAACGCCGTCGTCCCCTTCCTGATCTACATTTCCTTCGGCTACGGAGTCCGGCGCAGCGGCCTGGCCGACGAGACCTTCCTCGGCCGGTTGAACCAGCTGGTATTTAAGGCATTTTTTCCGATCCTGATGTTCAACAATCTGTACAAAATCGAGACCGGTTTTACATTAAACCCCAAGCTGGTGGTATTTGCCGTCGCCGGTATTCTGATCCTGCAGGTTGTCCTGCTCCTTACCGTCCCCCGGCTGGTCCGGGAAAATCCCAAACGCGGCGTGATTATCCAGGCCATCTACCGCAGCAACTTCGTGCTCTTTGGCATTCCCCTGACCGCCAGCATCTACGGCGCGGGAGGAACCACCCTGGCGTCCATGATGATCGCCATCGTCATTCCCATCTACAACGTGACCGCAGTGTTCATTTTGGAGCTCTTCCGCGGCGGAAAGCCACGCCCTGCGGTTCTGCTGAAAAATGTGTGCACAAACCCGCTGATTCTGGGCGCTGCCGCGGGATTTGTGGCCTTTATTCTGGGGCTGCGCCTGCCCGCCTGTGTGGAGAAGCCCGTGGGGCAGTTTGCGGACCTGACCACCCCCTTAGCCCTCTTCGTGCTGGGCGGCACCATGCATTTTTCCTCCATCCGCGGCAATGCCAGGTATCTGGTGCCTGCGCTGGCGGTCAAACTGGTGCTGCTGCCCGCCGTGATCTTCGCCCTGGCGCTGGCTTTGGGTTTTGACAGCCTGGAGCGCTTCGTCCTCTTCACCATGTTCGCCACCCCCATCGCCGCCTCCTCCTACTCCATGGCGGAGAATATGGGCGGAGACGGCGAGCTGGCCGGCGAGTTCGTGGTTTTGAGCACCGCGGTATCCGTGATCACAATCTTTTTGTGGGTGTTTGTTCTCAGAGAAATGGGACTGGTCGGCTGACCGGTCCTTTTTTAAGTTTCCCCCTCCTCCAGCTCCCCGGCATAGGGGTTCACATGGACCATACAGTGTTTGACCTGGGGAAATTCCGCCTCGATGGCGTCGTGCACCTGGTGGGCGATGCCGTGGGCCTGGTCCAAACGCAGGGACGGGTCCGCGGAAATCTCAATGTCCACATAAACCCGCGGCCCGAACATGCGGGTGCGGATATCGTCGACGCCCAGAACCGGTTCCGTCTCCAGCGCCACCCTGCGCATGGCCTCCACCGTCCCGTCATCGCAGGATTTATCCACCATCCGGTCCACCGCGTCCCGGAAAATCCCCGCCGCGGCCTTCACAATAAAGATGCAGATCACCAGGCTGGCCACCGGGTCCAACACCGCGATCCCCATCCTGGCCCCGGCGATTCCCACCAGGGCGCCCACGGAGGAGAGGGCGTCCGAGCGATGATGCCAGGCGTCCGCCATCAGCGCCTGGGAATCGATCTTCTTGGCCGCAGCCCTGGTATACCAGTACATCCACTCTTTCACCACAATGGATACCACCGCCGCAATCAATGCCAGCCGACCCGGAACCGCCAGACCGCCCGCGCTCTGAACCACAACGGTTTTCACCGCCTCGATGCCCACTCCCGCCCCGGTGGCAAACAGCACCGCGGCCAGCAGGACGGCGGCCACACATTCCATTCGCTCGTGGCCGTAGGGGTGTTCCTTGTCGGACTGGCGGTCCGCCATCGCCACCCCGGCCATCACAATCAAGGTGCTGAGCACATCCGAAGCCGTGTGAATCCCGTCGGAAATCATGGCTCCGGAATGCGCGGCCACGCCCGCGAACAGCTTAAACGCGGACAGCACAAGATTGATCGCTATGCTGACCCGCGACACATACATCGCAGTCTGCCTTCCGCTTCGAATTTTCCGTTTCCTTCCAATTAAGTTCATCCAATCTCCCTCCCAACGTCAAGTTCCGCCGCTTTTTCGCAGAAATACAGCAGTTTACAGGTGCAAAAAGGCATCCGCGGAACAATCAAAAAAACCATTGTCCCGCAGATGCCGCCTGATCCACCTGCTGCCGCTTATGCGGCCCGGCCCGCGCGCTGCCGCCCGCGGCCTGTTTCCTTTATGCCATTACGATTCCTCAGCGCGCCGGCTGATTCTGTAATTCATTCTATGACGGAAGGGCGCGTCCGGTTCCGGCCCGGAGCTCCATTTTGCAAAAATCGCAAAAAACGCGCTGTCCGAGCGTTTTGTATGCTCAGACAACGCGTGGTTGCGGCCTATCGTTCACAGCCCGTTGTTGCGGATTACATTCTGGTACCAGTAAAAGCTGTCCTTGGGAATCCTGCGCAGGTCCCGCAGTTCCCGGTCGTCGCGGTTCACATAGATCAGGCCGTAACGCTTTTTGAAGCCCTGGTGGGAGCTCAAAAGGTCCATGACGGACCAGGGACAGTATCCGAAGAGCTCTACCCCGTCCGCGATGGCGTCCGCGCAGGCATTTATATGGCTCTTCAAATAGGCGATCCGGCCGGGATCGTGCACCTGTCCGTCCGCGCTCAGCACGTCGGCGGCTCCCAGACCGTTTTCCGTGATGATCATGGGCAGGCGGTATTTCCGGTAATACTCGTTGAGCACCAGACGCAGTCCCATGGGATCGATCTGCGCGCCGTACTCGCTGGCCTCCAGAAAGGGATTTCGCTCGTCCCGGAAATATCCGAACTGGTCGAAATCCACCTCGTTGCCCCGAAACTGCCGTTGCCCCGCCGGGTGGGACGGATCGGCCGGAAGGTAGGAGGCGCACAGGGTCCGGTAGTAGTTTACCCCCAGATAGTCGATCCTTGCGCCTGCAAGCAGCGCCCCGTCCCCGGACCTGGTCTCCGGCATGATATTCCGCTCCTGGAGATAGCGCAGGTAATAACCCGGATAACGCCCGGCCGTGTACATTTCCAGGGCATACTCCGTCTTGAACCGGTCGTTGCTGCGGGCGGCCCACACATCCCTGGGATCCGGGGTGGCGGGGTAGGTGCAGGTGGAGGATATGGCCGGACCCACAAACGCGCCGGGCGCCAGCTCCCGGCAGGCACGGACGGCCAGGGCGTGGGCCAAAAACATGTGGTAGTCCATCTGCGCCCGCTGCCGGTCCGCCTCCCAGGGATCCTCTGCCCGGATATTCATGCGCTCGTCCACCCGGATCATCAGATTCTGCTCATTGTGCACCTGCCAGTATTTCACCCGGTTCCCGTAACGCGCAAAACAGATTCTCGCGTACCGCTCAAAGGCGTGGACGCATTCCCGGCTCTCCCAGCCATTGTATTGCTCCACCAGGCGGTAGGGAAGGTCAAAATGGTACAACGTCACAAGCGGTTCGATGCCGTGATATTTCAGCCGGTCGATGACCTGGTCGTAGAATTCCAGTCCGGCCTCATTGACCGGGCCGTCCCCGTCGGGAATAATCCTGGCCCAGGACAGGGAAAACCGGTACGCCTTCAGCCCCAGCCGGGCGAATAGCTCAATATCCTCCTGAAACCGGTGGTAAAAGTCGCTGGCCACCCTGGTGTCCGCCTGGAGATGGGCGCGCTTTGCGGCATTGACATCCGCCACCGTCCGCCCCTTGCCATCCTCCTCCGCCGCGCCTTCGATCTGAAAGGCCGAGGAGGACGCGCCCCACAGGAAATGTTCCGGAAATTTTCGTACCTTATATTCTGTCACCATCTGCCCTCTCATTCTCCATTTTGTTCCCGGTCTGAGGCCGGCAGTTCCTCAAATCCCACCAGGTAAGTGAGCGCTGCCGCCCCGAAAAAGGCCGCTCCGATGCCCGCCAGGTAAAAAGCGAACCTCGTCATGCCATAGGCCGCGTAGGTAAAGACCGTCAGCACGCCGTTGTTGGCAAAAGCGTCGCCGTAGACATTTCCGATTCCCATGACCGCGCCGCCCACCGCCCCGCAGATCACCGCGCAGACCATGGGCTTTTTTAACCGCAGGTTGCAGCCGTAGATCGCAGGCTCGGTCACGCCCACCACCGAGGCGGTCAGGGCGGCGGAGGCGGCGATCTGTCTCAGCTCCCGGTTTCCGGTTTTCAGGCACACCCCCAGGGCGGCCCCGCCCTGGGCGAAATTGGCCGCACCGGCAAACGCCAGCAGATTCTGCCGCCCGTTCACCGCCACATCGTTGAGCCCGATGGGAAGCAGCGCCCGGTGCGCTCCGAAAATGACGCAGACGCCCCAGAGCCCGCCCACCAGCGCGCCGCCCAGAACCGTGCTGAAGCCCATCATCGTGTCGTAGAGATACTGGATCCCGTTGCCCACGTAAATTCCCACAGGTCCCAAAACCACCAGGGTGAGCGGCAGGATCACAAGCAGCTCCAGCCCGGGCACCGCAATCAACCGGACGATCTCCGGGATGACGCGGGTGAGCCACCGCTCCAGAACCGCCATACACAAAATGGCAAGGATGATGGGGATAACGGACTCCGTGTAGGAGAACACCTTGACCGAGGAACCGATCTGCCAGGCGTTTTTCAGCACCGGCAGGCCGAAAATGGTGGTGGCCTGCTCCGTGTTCTGGATCAGCGCATCCATCTGTGGATACACCAGCGAGGCGCCCACCACCATGGCCATCACCCGGTTGCAGCGGAAAGCCTTTGCGCAGGTCATTGCCAGGAAAATGGGCATAAAATAGAAAATCACCTGGCTGGCCGCGTTCAAAATCACGTAGGTGTCCGTGGCCGCCAGATCGATGCCGTAGCGCTCCAGCAAAAGCCGCGCCGCAGTCAGCAGCCCTTTGATCAGCCCCGACGCCGCGATGGCCGGGATCAGGGGCGTGAAAATTTCCGCCACTTTCTGCAGAATCAGATCTCCGATGGGGCGCCGGGGGGATGTGGGGGCTGCGCCCGGGGCCGGAGCGGGGGACGCGCCCGGGGTCGGAGCGGGGGACGCGCCCGGGGCCGGAGTGGAGGACGCGCCCGAGGTCGGAGCGGGGGACGCGCCCGGCAATGGAGTGGGGGTAGCACCCGACGACGAAGTGGGAGTTGCACCCGGCGACGAAGTGGGGGCTGCACCCGACGGCGCCCCATCTCCACTTCTCTTCTCCCTCAGTATATCTTCCAATTCCTGGTAAATCCCCTGCACCTTTGTGCCGCAGACCACCTGGTACTGACCGCCCGCTCTGACCACGGAAATGACGCCCTCCGCCCGGCTCACCTCCTCATCCTTTGGAATGCGTTCATCCTTCAGGACAAAGCGCAGGCGCGTAAAACAATGGGTGACCTCCTTAACATTGTCCGCGCCTCCCACAAGGTTTAAAATTGTCTCTGCCACTCTTCTCTTATCCATATCGGACATCACCTGACCTTTTGCATATCATGCCGTTCGTATTGTGGACGTTGCCCATTTTATTCCGCCAGGGCCCGAACCGGGGTTCCCAGGTCCATGCTGACCATCAGCGCCCGGTTGACGCGCAGCAGATCGGAGAAATCCAAATGACCTATGTAGTCCCGCAGTCTGCTTTTATCAATGGTGCGCACCTGTTCCAGCAGGATCATGGAATCCTTCTGCAGCCCGTACCGGCTCTGCTCGATCAGCACGTGAGTTGGCAGGTTGTGCTTGTCCATACGGCTGGTAATCGCTGCCACAATTACGGTGGGGCTGAATTTATTGCCCACATTGTTCTGAATCACCAGAACGGGCCGCACGCCTCCCTGTTCGCTTCCCACCACCGGGGAGAGGTCTGCAAAATAAATGTCGCCTTTATATAATAATTTCATGAATATTCCTCCTCCTGCACCGCGCGCCCGGGCCAACGCCTGCCTGCGCGCCTGCAATCAATTCCTATCCATGATTCTCTCCGGCTTTTTCCATTTTATTCAGGCCCGGGCGATTCTTTTTTGTGGCGGCGCTCGTGGTGGGGCGGCATCCAAAAAAGCCGCCGATGTCTCCATCAGCGGCTCGTCCAACGCCTGAACCATTTTCCTTATTCTTCCAACTCTCTATGTTTCCGTTCCCGCTTCACCTTGTACATCGCCGTGTCCGCGCACTTAAGCAGGCTCGCGTAGTCCTCCCCGTCCTCGGGGTAAAAGGCGCAGCCCGCGGAAAAACGCACCGGAATGGGCTCCCCGCCGGTCAGTTCCGCCGTCTCCACATTCATCACATTGCGAAGCCGTTCGATCAGCGCTTCCAGCTCCTCCCGGTTGGCGCAGCCGTACAGGAACGCGGCAAATTCGTCCCCGCTTAGGCGGGCCAGAACGCTCTTCTCGCTGCAGACGGACCTGAAAATCCTCGCCACGCCCTGCAGATAGCGGTCCCCGTTCTGGTGCCCGAACCGGTCGTTGACCTGCTTGAGATTGTCCGCATCCGCCATGAGCATCGCGCAGGCCCCCAGCTCGTTGGGATTGCCGAACAGCTCCTCCATGCGCCGGTAAAACGCCCGCCGGTTGTACAGGCCGGTGAGCAGGTCGATGTCCCGCTCCTGCTCGATCCGCCTGCGCTCCCGGATATCCTCCGTCACATCCACGATCAGTCCCAAAACGCTGTACTCCCGGAAATATGTCTCCAGGCGGACAAACCGCTCCGGCTCTCCGGGCAGGACGTACACACCCTTCTCCTCGTTCAGCGGGTTCTGCCGTATGGCTTCCAGATGTTCCTCAAACAGAGCGTGATCGGCAAACAGCTGTGCTGCCTCATCCCCGGCCAGCCCCAGGATTCCGGCCACCCTGCTGGTGACCATCACCCGCCTCATCCTCTGGTTGTATTCATAAACACCGATGGGCACCTGGGCCACATCCAGAATCTGCGACAGCTTGTTGGTATTGTCCCGAATGCTGCGCACCATCAGATTGATGCGCCCGCTGAGCTCCGAGAACTCCGGCGTGCTGTCCTCCTCCACCGTGGTTTCCAGATTGCCGACGGTGATCTCCGTCAGCTTCCGGTTGATGGAGGAAATCCCGTCCACAATGTATCGGTCAATGTAGTTGGAGATGGAGACGATCATCAGCAGCGCCACCAGCACCAGATACAGTGCCACCAGGGCGGTACTCCGGTTCACCCCGCGGTACAGCGAAACGCTGCTCCGCGCCATCCCCAAAATCACCGAGCCGGACGGCGCGAATACGCAGTAGCTGTCCACCCCGTCAAGCTCCGCCCGCACTCCCTTACGGCTGCTCAGAACCTGTTCCGGTCCCAGGCCCACATCCTCTAATTCTTTTCCCACAAGCGCATCCTGGGTTGCTCCCAGAATCCGAAAATTCTCCGGGTCCACGGCAAAAATCACAGACCCGTTCTCCACTGTCACCAAAGAGAAAATGTAGGACAGCTCGTTCTTCTTCATGGCCTCCAGCACGCGGGTGGGCTCCAGGCCGATCTGCACGATCCCCTGCCCATCCGGCCTCCAAACCGCCGCGTACTGCATGAGCTTGCTCTCCGCGGTGTTGGGCGTGATATCCTGGCACAGCTCCAGGCTGCGGTCCGTCAGCATGGGCAGGAAAAAGCGCATCTGCTCGCCGGAATTGAAATTGTAGCCATAATACTTTGGCTCGGAACCCGCGTACAGATTACCCTGGGTGTCAAAGAGGTGCAGTTCGTCCACCTGCAGCAGGCCGGCAATCTTCTTCATCTCCGCCTGATCCGGGATCACCTCCGGGTGGCTCTGTAAAATGTAGGCCGCCGCCTTGGCCCTTATAAAGCAATCCTGCTTCAACTCCTGCCTGGCCCTGGCCGTATCCTGCTCGTTCTGGTCCAGAATCCGCTCAATCTGCTTAAAATTGTCCAGCGCTTCCTCATACATTCCCCTCCGGGCGCTCTGAATCTGCACAAAATAATTCAGGAACAGGGTCAGCAGCATTGCGGTCAGAATCACCATACACAGCCGTCTGCGAATCATCCGCTTCATCCCGCTTCCCCCTTTCGCTCCGCCCAGCCGCTGCCGGCGGAATTTTCCCAAATTCCCGCCGCTCACCGTCGGCTGTTCTGTCTCTATTATAAATGTCCCACAGCCCAAAGGGAAGGAAAAATTTCCCTCTTTCGAAAATCTTATGGATTCTGCGGATGACGGGCGGGCAAAAATGCGTTATAATCAAGGAAACGTATCTCTTATCGACAGCCTGCGGCTGACGACAAGGTATAATCAAGGAAACGCATCTCTTATCGACAGCCTGCGGCTGACGACAAGGTATAATCAAGGAAACGCATCTCTGAGAAAACAGAGACAGACTTAAATAACAATATTGACGGGGAATAGCCATGGATTTAATCAATCAATTTATTGAAAATTATAAACGAAAACTGAATTTTTATGAGGCAGCGGGACGGCTTGCGGCGAAACAGCTGGAAGCTTCTCTTCAGTCCGCCGGTATCCGGGCCATGGTGACCTCCCGGCCCAAGGCGCCCGGCCGCCTCAAAAGCAAGGTTCTGATCCGGAATTCCAGAAGAGCCGTGCCTTATAAAAATATGCGTGAGATATATGAGGATATCGCCGACCTCTCCGGTGTCCGCGTGTCCCTGTATTTCCCGGGCGACCGCGACAAGACGGACAGTCTGGTCTGCGACCTGTTCACGGTTCTGGAGACCAAACAGTTCCCGGAGCAGTCCAAGCCGCCCACCTACAACAAGCGCTTTTCCGGTTACTGGGCCAACCACTATCGCGCCCGCATGCGGGAGGACTCCCTTGAACCCTCCCAGAAAAAGTACGCCGAGGCGCGCATCGAGATTCAGGTGGCTTCCGTTCTCATGCACGCCTGGTCCGAGGTGGAGCACGACCTGGTGTACAAGCCCCTTCAGGGTACCCTCTCCGACGAGGAGCTGGCGATCCTGGACGAGCTGAACGGCCTGGTGCTGGCCGGAGAGATCGCCCTGGAACGCCTTCAGAGCGCAGGCAACGAACGGGTGCGCAACAAAAACGCCGCCTTTTCCAGCCAGTATGAGCTGGCCTCCTACCTGTACAATTATCTGAGCAACAATTTCCGACCCGAGGACATCGAGCTGCGCATGGGGAACATCGAGCTGCTGTTCCGCCTGATCAGCCGCCTCAAGATGAACACGGTTAAGGAGATCCAGCCCGTCCTCAAATCCGTGAAATTTGAGAAAGACCGCCGCAACATTTCCCAGCAGATCGTCGATCAGATCATCACCGGAAATGAAAAGCGCTACGCCATTTACCAGGAACTGCGGGACGGCCGGGAGGGCGGAGGCGAGGACAGCCGCCAGGCCGCCAGCTATTTCTTCAGCCAGTGGGTGCCTTTGGAGCGCATGCTCAACCGCATCTCCAACCGGAATTCCCAGAAGCTGCGGGGCGCCTTCAACATCAACACCTTGAACCGGATGAACGTGCTGGACAAGGACTGCCTAAACCGCATCGTTTCCCTGCGCAAGAGCCGCAACATGCTGATCCACGACATCGAGGTGCCGGAGGCCGACTTCATCACCAAACAGGGGGACGAGGCCAGGGAGCTGCTGGAAAAGCTGGGGGAACAATTCCCCTCCTGAGACTGAATTCCAATACCGCATAACCAAAGAAACGGCCGGGCACATGGATCGTGTGCCCAGCCTACACCGCCTTTTCCACCCGGTAAACCGTGTAGCCCGCCGTTTTCACCGCCGCCTTCAACTCCTGCTCGCCGTACTCCCGTTTCATGCGCACATCGGCCTGCTCTTCCCCCAAATCCACCTGGGCCCACACGCCCTCCAGTGCATTTAAGGCGTTCTCCACCCGGGCCGCGCAGCTGCCGCAGGACATTCCATCCACTTTCAGCAGCACCCGGTAAGGGTAGTGGGACTTGTCCCGGTCCTTCACCCGGTTGAGCTTCACCCCCGGCCGGGCGGAAACGCCGCAGCAGCCGGAGGTGAGGCGCTTTAAATAGCTCCTCAGCCCGAACACAATCATGATAATGAGCAGTAAACACAGAATCGCAGTTGACATTGAGATCCTCCTTTTCACATATAGGCGCCGTGTGACAGCGGCAATGTATTTCCGGATAAAACTGCGGATTGCTGGCCGGAATGGATTGGCAGACGGCGGCCCGGTTTCGTTAGGAAAAACTAACCTCTGCCGATAAAAAAAGCGGCAGGGGATTTTATTGGCCGGCTCTCCCGGTTCTGTTTTCAGGTTAGCATTGATTAACCTGATTGTCAATCGCTTTTTCCGGTCCATGGATGGAACTTCTGTCGAAATATCGATACCGGGTGGGGGGTACAGATTGGAAGGGGCCGCCGCATTGCGCAACGCCCCCTCCCATCCACACGATCCCGCTCAACCGTCAACGTTTTTATCTACGCCTCATCTTCCGGAATCCGCTCAAACACGGATGCCGGCTGTTTGCATCTCGGGCAGGTAAAATCCTCAGGCAGCGGCCCTTCATGTATGTAACCGCACACCGTACAGCGCCAGCACTCCGGCCGGGCCTCAGGCTCTTCGGCCCTGGGGGACTCTGTCTCCGGCTCCTCCTCGTTGGCGGGCAGCAGCTCCAGCAGGCGTTTGACCGCCTCCACGGGAACATCGGCGTAGTCCGGGTGATCCAGCAGAGACCGCAGGAAACGGTTGGCGTTTCCGCTCTGAGGCAGCATGTATCCCGCCTCCCGCAGAATGTCCTCGGCCATCAGCCGGTTGGATTTCTCCAGAGCCCGGGCCAACTGGTCCAGCGCCGGGTTGTGGGTGGATTGCCCCAGTTCCCGGGCTACGGCCTCCTGGGCCGTCTTGCTGCCGGAAAGCGCATTCAGCTTGTTTAAAACCGCGGCTTCCTTGGGCTGCTGAGGCGGCATATCCACCGGAACCATGGAGATCGCCTTGGAGGGACAGGACTCGGCGCAGGCGCCGCAGCCGATGCATTTCTCACGGTCAATGATGCTGTTCTCCGTGTCCGCAGCCCCTGTGGGGCAGACATACAGGCACAGGCAGTCCTTGGTACAAAGGCGCAGGTTGCGCATGGCAAATTTCTTCATCATTTTATGCCCTCCTTTCGATCTGACTGAACTTCCAGCCCGGAACCTTACACACAGGGCAGAGCTCCGGCGGATTGTCGCCTACATAGACGAAGCCGCAGATATCGCACACATAGAGATTGGTGTGCTCCAGCATGGCTTCCCCCTCTTTCTCCCAGCGCTTCAAAAGGGCATCCAGAATCCTTGTGACCTTCCCGCTCCACACCAGCGCCCGCTGCGCGCCCCGGTCCCCATTTTCCTTTGCCACGGCCTCAGCCTGTGGAAAGCCCACGTTTAAATCCCGGCTGACCCGCTCTAAAAGTCCGGAGAGCTCCGCGCTCTCAGGCACGGGCGTCTTTGCCTTGAAGTAATCCGCCAGCTGCGTGAACAACGCCGACTCCTCCGCCCGGTACTGCTTCTCACAGCCCCTGGCCAGATTGGAACACAGCGCCGACAGCTCCCCGGCGGAGAGCTCCCGCAGCTCCTCGTCCCCGCTGCCATCCTCCGGCTCACGCGCCTCTTCTCCGCCGTCCCGTTCTCTCACCGCTTCCGGCCCCGCCGCCTTCACAGTCCCATTTTCCGACCTTTTTTGCGGCTCCACCGGATTGAACAGATCTTTGGAAGCGCCGCAGAGCGGACAGACCCATCCCTCCGGCAAATCCTCCCATCGGGTTCCCGGCCCGATTCCCGCCGCCGGTATTCCCGCCGCCTCATCGTAGACATATCCGCAAATCGAACAGACATACTTTTTCACCTTGTGACCTCCTTCATGCAAAATGTACCGCTCCATCAGTTGCTTATGGGAGAAGTATAGCAGAAGCAGACAAAATGTTCTGTAACTTGGTCACAAAATTGATAATAATTACTATTTCTATTTATCCCGGCATCTCCTACGCGATGAACGCCTCCGGCATTTTCTCTGTATTCCAGCTCTGGGCGTATGGCCCGATGTCCTCAGGAGCGACCGCGGTGTTAATCAAACGCTTCATCTGAATCCACCTCTGCCCTGAGCCCTATTTGCCCTCTATTTTTTTAACCGTAAATCCCGTCTTTGCGTAAATCAAATCAATGACCGGCGTGATATAATTCAAAAAACAGTACGGTATAAACGCAAGCGGAGACACGCCCAGCATCTGGGACGCATAGATGGCGTTGGAATTCCATGGAATCAGCACGGCCCCGAAGGTGCCCGCATCCTCCAGCGTCCGGGAAAGGTTCTCCGGCGCGATCCGGTTCGCCACAAAAATGTCCTTCATCAAAGTCGCGGTCACGATGGAGGCAAACAGCATGGAGGAGCCGATGGCGTTGGTCACGTAGGTGAGCGCCGCCGTGCAGGCGATGATCTTGAAGGTGGAATTGCCGCATTTTTTGATCAGCGGATTCACCAGCACGCTGAGCACGCCCGTCTTGTCCAGCATTCCCGAGATACAGAGCGCCAGGAAAATCGCCAGAAATGCGCTCATCATGCTCATAATACCGCCCCGGTTCAGCAGGATGTCCACAAACTCGCTTCCCGTGCTGATCACAAAGCCGTTTACCATAAAATCCAGCAGCGTTTTAAGCGCCACCTGCTGGTGAAACACCGCCACGAACATGCCGGAAATGGTTCCGATCATCAGCGCGATAATGCTCGGCGTATTTTTCACCAACAGAATCAGCACGATGCCGATGGGCAGAAACTCCAGCCAGGTAAAATTGTAAAACTGGGTAAATGTGGCCATGATCTGGTTCGCGGTGCTGGTGTCATAGACCCCGGAAATGTTGCGCAGGCCCAGAATCACGAACAGTACCGCCGTGATGGCGTAGGCCGGCACCGTGGTCCAGAGCATGTGCTTCACGTGGGTCATCACGTCCGTTCCCGACACCGACGCAGCCAAAATGGTGCTGTCCGACAATGGAGACATTTTATCCCCAAAGTATGCGCCGCAGATGATAGCGCCCGCCGTCATGGGCGATGGAATACCCATGGCGTTTCCAATCCCGATCAGCGCCAGGCCCACGGTCCCCAGGGTTCCCCAGGAGGTGCCCGTGGCCAGGGAGGTGAAGGACGCCAGAATCAGCGCCGACAACAGGAATATTTTCGGGGAAATGAACTTGAGCCCCAGATAGATGATCATGGGGATGGTCCCGCTGGCGATCCACACCGCGATCATGGCTCCGATCACGATGAGCACCACATTGGGCTCAAAGGATGCCACGGCCATATCCCAGGCCATGTCCTGCAATTCCCCGTATTTGTAACCCAGACGCATGAGCAGCGGAACCACCACGATCCAGGAAAGTAAAAACATCAGTTCCAGCGGGGCCTCGAAAAAAATCAGGCCGAACGCCACAAATCCGAACACGCATCCCGTCACCAGTGCAGCGTATCCGATCGACACCGGATACTTGAAATTCTTTGACAGGAGCTTATCGCTCTGTGCCTGCTCCTCCGCCTCGGAAGTCTTAATATCTCGATCTACCATTACCCTTCTCCTTTTCCGCCGGGCGGGTTCCCAATGTCCCGCCCGGTGGCTGTCACGTATTTTGTATCTGTGGACGGCTCTTATTTAGGCCGCTTTTCGCTGGCTTTCTTCATGCACTCCAGCGCCTTCTCCAGAACCGCGGTCTGGGTGGCGACGTTCAGGCGGATAAATCCCATACCGGGCTTCCCGTAGTTGGCCCCGTTGTTCAGCTTCACGCCCGCGTCCTGGAACAGGTGCACCAGCTCAAAGGGCGTCAGGTTCCAGGCCCTGAAGTCGATCCACAGAAGGTAGCTGGCCTCCGGCTCGATCACCTTCACCTCGGGCATGTTCTTTGCGATAAAGGATTTCACCAGCTCAATATTATTCCTGAAATACTCGTTCTGCTGGTCCACATAGTATTCGCACTCGTTGTACGCCGTGATCAGGGCCTCGATGCCCACGTAGTTGTAGTCGAAATGATAGTCGTCGTACACCACGTTATACTGATCTCTGAGCGCCTTGTTTTTAATCACCACATAGGCGGAGTAGAAGCAGGCCAGGTTGAAGGTCTTGCTGGGAGAGCCCATGACGATCACGTTGTCCCCGATCTCCTCCGACAAGGAAAAATAGGGGATGTGTCTGTGGGGCGCGTACACGATATCGCCGTGAATCTCATCGCTGACGATCAGGGTGTTGTTCTTCTTACAGATCTCGTACATGCGCATAAGCTCGTCCCTGGTCCACACGCGTCCCACGGGGTTTGCGGGGTTACACACCAGCAGGATGCGCACCCGGGGATCGGAGGTTTTCTTCTCCAAATCTTCAAAATCAATCTCATATCGCCCGTCCTTCAAGATCAGGTCGTTGGTCTCCACAAAACGGCCCGCGCCCTGAATGACCACGTTGAAGGTGTTGTAAACCGGGGGCTGCAGGAGGATCTTGTCGCCAGGCCGGGTGTAAGCGTTTAAAATCATCCACAGCGCGCCGGTCATCAGGCCCTGGGAGTGGCGGACCGCCTCCGGCTCCAGGGCGATGCCGTAGCGCTTCCGATACCAGCCGCAGACCGCGTCCGCAAAACGGCGCTGGGGCAGGTAACCGTAGGCGAACACGCCGAAGTCCACCCGCTCGCGCACCGCGTCGATCACTTCCCGGGGCGCTTTGAAATCGGTGTCCGCAACGCCCAGGGGAATGTATTTCCCGCTCTCGCCCTCGTAGTCCCACTTGAAGGAATCGGTGTTGACGCGGTTGATTGGTTCGTCAAAATTATGTACACAGCTCATGTTATTTACCTTCTCTTTCTATGATCTATATTCAGTTTTATTTGATTTTCTTTTTCATGTGGGCCAGCAGGAAACAGCAGCCCACGCCCAGCACCGCGAATACCATCATGGCGATGAAAATATAGCGGTAGCCCTGTATGCCCGGATACGCGTCCATAAAGTAGCCGTACAGGGTGAAAATGAACAGGTCGGGGGTATTTCCCACGATGGAGAGAATACCGGCGGCCGCGCCGGACATCACGATGGGAATCTGGATCTCGTCGGTGGTGGCGTAATAGGTTCCGCGGATGGTCATCATAACCGCCGCCAGTACCAGCATAAGTCCCACTACCACAACGATTCCCATGGTTGTGGGGATCACCAGGTAAATTCCGGTCAGGATCGTGCCCAGGGTCAGGGCGATCTTTAAATAGTTGATGGAGGATCCCATCTTGTCGGCGATCATACCGCCGATCGGAGCCGCGATAAAGGCGATCAGGTACTGTCGGACGATGTTTACCGCAACGCCCATGCTGACGGACATGCCGCAAATCTCGGTCAGATAGGATGAAAAATAGCTCAGGCCGTTGTAGAAGGAATACCCGAAGAATACGATTCCGCCCGCTACCCACACTCTGGGAAGCTTGGCCACGTGTACCAGTCCGTCCAGGGCCTCCTTGGCGTTTACCTTGCCCTCCACGTCATTTTTCTCGATCAGGAAAAAGCAGACGACGCCCAGGCCGCACAGCGCGATGGCGTAGAAAATCATGGTGGCGCGCAGGCCCATTCTGCCCTCGCCGAAGTTGGTGAACATCCACAGCGCTGCGAAGGAAATGATGGTGGCGAACAGTCCGCGGCCGCCTTCCAGCAGTCCGAACATTCGCCCCTGTTCCTCAGCGGTTCCGATCATACGGGTGCCCTTGATCATGGCTTCCCAGAACAATAGCGTTATGGTGATTCCCATGACCGCCTGTATGATCAGCACGCTGGTAAACGGCGGATAAGCGGCCAGCCAGAAGCCGCACAGGCCGGTGGAAATCAGGGATACCGGTATCAGATATTTTACGGGGACAAGGTCCGTGATCCATCCGCCCGGCAGGTACGCGATAAACTGGGTCACCGCAAAGGCCGTCATCATCAGGCCGAACTGGGTGTTGGTGAAACCGAATGCCTCCTGCATCGCTACATAGAACACATCGCGCAAATAGGCCAGCTTGAATATGGTACCCCCCGCCATGCAGATTGCGATCAGCGTGGCCCATTGCTTAAAACTTTTTTTCATACTTGACTCCTTCCATCTGTTGCGTATAAATTTTTTGTATTGTACATGTACGCTTATATAACAAGCAAATATCATGCCAAAAATTCAAATACGCCTAAACAGAAGGTTTTAACGATTTTCCAAATCTCTGCGCGCAAAAAGTGACAATTTTTTTGGCGCCAAATTATTTTACACTGCCAAAAAAATTGTCACTATGCAATCAAAGCCCGTACTTTTTGATTTTATGCTGCAAGGCCTGCCGGGTGATCATAAGCTCCCTGGCCGCCGCGGACACATTTCCGCCCAGGCGCGCCAATGTAGCGGCGAGGATGGATTTCTCGTAGGCGTCCATGGCCTCCTTTAGGGGGATGGGCGGGAGCTCCGGTGATTGGCCGGGGCTGCCTGGGAAACCGCCGGGCCGATGGGCGGTCGGTTCTCCCGGCAGGGCGCGGAAATCCCCCTGAGCGGCCGGAAAGGTTGTTGGGAAATCCATGGGATCCGTAGAACCTGCGGCTGAGGAAATCGGAGAATCCAAAGGCTGCGAAGCGGCCGGGGCCGCCGCCATGGAAGCTGCTGCATCCACCGTACCCGCCGCTATGGGAGCCGCAGCGGCCCCCGCTGCACCCGGCCCCGCCGTACCAGCCGTACCTGCCGCCACGGGGGCCGCTGATCCCGTGGGCCCCGGCTCCGCTGTACCAGCCGTACCCGCCGCCCCCGGCTCCGCAAAGAAGCTGCGGTAATAGGGCGAGATATGTTCCAGGCGGAGCACATCCAGATTCTGTTCGGAAACAGAATAGGCGCTCTCGACCACATGCTGGAGCTCCCGCACATTTCCCGGCCACTGGTAGCGGAGAAAGCACTCCATCAGCCCGGAGTCAATCCGCCGGATGTGCTGGCCGTACTCCCGGTTGAAACGGGTGATAAAGCAGCCGCACAAGAGCGGAATATCGCTCTTGCGGCTGCGCAGGGGCGGGATGTGTAAAATGCAGGAGGACAGGCGGTAATACAGGTCCCGCCGCAGCTTGCCGTTCTCGATGCACTCCAACGGGTCCTCGTTGAGGGCGCAGAGGATGCGGCAGTTGATAGCCAGCTCCTTCTCCGAGCCGATGCGCCGGACGGTCTTGTTCTCAATCACCTTTAAAAGCTTGGCCTGGAGCGCGATGTCCATGCTGTTGATCTCATCCAGAAACAGGGTGCCGCTCTCCGCCTGCTCGAACAGCCCGGCCATGTTGTTGGCCCCGGTGTAGGACCCCTTCACCGTGCCGAAAAACATGCTCTCCAGCAGAGTGGCCGGGATTGCGGCGCAGTTCACGGAGATAAACGGCCCGTTCTGAAACACGCTGTAGTTGTGAATGCTTTGGGCGAACAGCTCTTTGCCCGTGCCCGTCTCCCCGTAAATCAGCACGTTGGTCTGGTTCTGGGCCACGTGCTTGGCGTTGGAAATGGCCTCCACGAAGTTGATGTCGTTGCCCAAAATGCTGCTGAAGGTGTGCTTGGTGCCGTTACGCGGCTTCTCCTCCTCGAAATGGGTGTACAGCTCCAGGCTCTGCTCCATGGTCTTTTTCATCACGGGCAGGTTCTTGATCAGGGAGTATACGGCCACGGTGCGGTTTTTGTAATTCACCGGAAACATCCGCTCAATAACGTTTAAAACCTTGTGGCTCTCCTTCACCACATACTGGTTGAAATATTCGTTGGCCGCGATCCCCGTGTTCAGCACGATGGCGTGGCGGCTGTGTTTCGGCGTGTTCTCCGTGGGACAGTAAAGCTCCTCCATGCTCTTGTGCAGGGACTTCTTCGCGTCCACGCCCTCGATCACCTCGGCCGCCCGGTTGATGAAGATCACCTTGTTCTCGTCGTCCGAGATCACCACCGCCTCCTCCACCTGGTTCAGCACCGCCTCATAAATCCGGTTCATCATCTCCGGGGTATATTCCATCCCGCTCCCAACCCGATCTACCTCCCGCTCCCCGGCCCTGGCTTCCGTCTCATTCTGCATGATGAGCTGCCCCTTTCGCCTTTGACTCCCTGTTTTCCTTTACCTGGGCGGCCACCGCGGCAGCCTCCCTTGCGATCTCCAGTTCCTCGTTGGTCTTGACCACCAGCACGTTGACCCTGGAAGCGCCGTCGGAGATGCGCACCGCCTCCCCCTGTTCCCGGTTCTTCACCTCGTCGATGGCGATGCCCAGAAATTCCAGATACTCGCAAATCTGCTCCCGGATATCAGAGTCATTCTCCCCTACCCCGGCGGTGAACACGATGTTGTCCACCCCGTTCATGGCCGCCGCGTAGCTGCCGATATATTTGGCCACCCGGTACACGAAAATCTCCCGGGCCAGGGCCGCCTTGTCATTGTATTTGATCTCCGCATCCTTCAGCTCCCTAAAATCGCTGGAAAAATTGCTGGAAATCCCAAGCACCCCCGACTCCTGATTCAAAATAGTCATAATCTGCTGGAAATCCAGATTTTCCTTCTTCGCCAGGTATTCCAGCGCTCCGGCGTCCACGTCCCCACAGCGGGTGCCCATCACCAGGCCCTCCAAAGGCGTGAAGCCCATGGAGTTGTCCACCACCTGGCCGTATTTCACCGCGCAGATGCTGGCGCCGTTGCCCAGATGGCAGACGATGGTCTTTACGCGCCTGTAATCCTGGCCCATGAACTCCGCCGCCCGGCGGGACACGTATTTGTGGCTGATGCCGTGGAAGCCGTAACGGCGTATTTTCAGTTTCTCATAAAAACGATAGGGAAGGCCGTAGAGAAATGCCTTTGGCTCCATGGTCTGGTTGAACGCGGTGTCGAACACCCCCACCATCAGAATGTCCGGCATCAGCTCCCGGCATGCCGCCACGCCCACCAGATTAGCCGGGTTGTGCAGGGGCGCCAGGTCGTTGCACTCGGTCATAGCCTGGATCACCTCCTCGGTGATAACCACGGAACCGGTAAATTTCTCGCCCCCGTGGACCAGCCGGTGCCCCACCACGTCGATCTCCGAAAAATCCTTCAGCACGCCGCGCTCCGGGTCCACCAGCATACTTAACAGCACTCCCACCGCAGCCTTGTGGTCCGGCATTGCCACCGGCTCCTTCAGGGAAATCCCCCCGTCCGTCCGGTAATTAAAAATCCCGTCGATTCCGATCCGCTCGCAAACGCCCTTTGCCAGAGCCTTCTCGTTTTCCGGGTCCACCACCTGGAATTTTAACGACGAGCTGCCGCTGTTGATCACCAAAATCTTCATATGTTTGCCCTCCCTCGCGCTGCGGCGGCGTTGGCCTCAACGGGCCGGACCGCATTTTGTTTTATTTTAGCATTGGGTGGCTGGTATTTGCAATAAGAAATGAGGCCGCTTGAATAAAACGGTGCGCAGTACCTGCTATGATTTTGCCAGATTGTCTGGTATAATCAAAAAGATGTAAGGCCCTATCAGTTCAATTCTAAGAAATGGACGGTGCGCAAAGTAATGACATTCTCCATATACATGAGAAAGCAGCGGGCTGGGCGACTTCTACATGGCATCCAAAAATACCAATGGCTGATCAACGAAAACCATGAGGAGATCGCTTCCTTTTTGGAAAACGGCCTGATTTTATAATCTTTTGGAGGTGATCCGGCATGACAATTCCTGAAATCCTGCTTGCAATTCTGGTACTGGCCCTTTTCTTTCTGGGCCTTGCGGCCATGGTCATTTTTCCGATAGCGGCCGTTGTGCTGGCCATTGTGTTCCTAGTGCGCAGAAAAAAGGGTGGATTGAAACTGATGTGGGTGCCCGGGCTTCTGCTGCTCATCAGCCTGGCCGCCTGGAACCTGGACAGTCTGTTCGTCAACGGTCCCGGCTACTATTTCCACCACGACCCGGGCTCCAAGGTTTACAACGAGGGATATATCATCCCCCACTACGAGGACATGTACGGGGAGACCCTGGAGCTGGTAGAAAAAGAGGTCATCGACTCCTGCAACGCCGTCTACACCCTGAAATCCGGTCTCACCGGCGATACCTTCACCGCGGAAAGCCGCTATTACGACACCTGTTCCGGTAGTTTTGACATGCTACATCTGACGGAAGATTACGGCGAAATCCTGGGCAAGCGCCTGGCCGGCGGCGAGACGGTGAGCCTGCCCTTTGACGAGGGCTACTCCGTGAAAATGCCGGACGGGAAATACGCCTGGTTTATGATCTTTAAGTCGCGGGATGGCTACCGTTTCACCATCGATGCAGAGAAAAAGCGCCGGGAAGAAGCGTTCGACCAGCCCGTTTCTGGAGACCGTTTTTCTCTGGATATGGAAGCCGGGGGGCTGGTTTTGAAGGTGGTGCTGATGGACGGAAGCGTGGCGGAGCACTGGATTTTCAAAAACTGAAATCCGCGGCCCCGCCTCCTCTCTCATCCCCGCAATCGTTTCCCGGATCACGTCTTCCATCTGCATCCCCAGCATCTCACAGCCGTTGCGGATCGTATCGCAGTTGACGCCAGCGGCAATGGACCGAAGATAAGACGCCGGAAGTCACAAGCGGTTTCCGGCGTCTTATCTTGTATACAGTATTCTTTTTATCTGTCCTAATCTCATCCCAGGCTCACAAAACTTCCAATATAACCCGTCCCAGCCCGCCTTCCTTATCGGCCTCCACGCTCCCCTTAATCTGCTTTCCGGCGAGCTCGTCAACCGCAATCCCGGTCTGCACCATCATCGGCATTCCGAAGGCCCTGGCCAGGATCGCTGCATGGGAATATTCCGATCCCGCGGATAAAATCATTGCCCGGTCTCCCCCGCGCTGCCAGGCCGCCACCTGGCTGGGCGAAAAATCCTCCGCGATGAGAATTGCTTCCGGCCCGGACTCAGGCGGATACGCACAGCCGTTCAGGCAGGCGATGACCCGGGCCGAGATGTCCATCATATCCGCGCCCCGCTCCCTGAGATACGGGTCTTCCATCTGCTCGAACATGGCCGCGCAGGTCCGCCCGGCCCCATGCACCGCTTCCTGGGCGCTCTTTCCCACCCGGATGCCGTCCTCCGCCATCTGGATGTAGTCAAAATCCTCCAACAGCAGCCGGTGCACGGCAAAGATCGCGGCGGCCTCTTCACCTGCCTGGGCGGCCACCTCCTCCTCCAGCTGTGCAAGCTGTCCCAGAGCCTCCGACTTCGCCCGCTCAAACCGTATCCGCTCCTCCTCAACCCCCGCTGGAACCGGATACGCCGGCATTTCCCGGCTGCAAACCGCGGCAGCGCCCCCCACGGCCCCCCCGCAGACCGTCCGTCCTCTGTATGTCCGCATATTCCACCTCCATCTTAACCGCCGGCCTTACCCTGCATCTTACACCATCCGCTTCGCCTTCTCCGTACAGGCCCTCATGGCCTCCATCACGCTGCCCCGGAATCCATTTTTTTCCAGGCTTCGCACCGCTTCAATGGTCGTCCCTCCGGGCGAGCACACCATATCCTTTAGTTCCCCCGGGTGCTTTCCCGTCTCCAGCACCAGCTTCGCGCTCCCCAGCACCGCCTGGGCCGCGAAGCGGTAGGCAGTGTCCCGCGGTATACCATCCGCCACCGCGGTGTCCGCCATAGCCTCAATAAACAGGAACACATAGGCCGGGGAGCTGCTGCCCACGGAAACCGCCGCATCCATCAGGCGCTCCGGAATCTGCTCCGCCCGGCCAAATCCGCCTAAAAGCCCCAGAACCCGTTCAAGCTCTCCCTGCTCCACATTCCGGTTGCAGCAGACCGCCGTCATGCCTTCCCCCACCATGGCCGGCGTGTTGGGCATGGTGCGGATGACCTTAGTCTCCGCCCCCAGACGTTTTTCCACCCACTCCGTGGAAATTCCCGGGGCGATGGTCACCACCACCTGACCGGACGGACGGCAATCCCTGATCTCCTCCAAAACCGCCCCGTAAAACTGCGGCTTCACCGCCACCACCAGAATCTCCGCCCAGGCGGCCGTCTTCCGGTTGTCCTCCGTCACCGTCACGCCCAGGGCCGTCCCCCGATCCCGGGCGGCGGCGCTTAAATCGCTGGCCAGAATTTCCTCCGGCAGGGCCAGCCCCTTGTCCAAAATCCCCTTTATCATAGCTGCGGCCATATTTCCGCAGCCGATCATTCCCAGTCTCATTCCGTCTCCCCGCTTTCCAACAACGATTCCATAAGCGCCGCAGCAGCCTGCCGTATCCCGGAGAACGCCGCGGCCGCCCGCCTTATTCCGGAGAACGCCGCGGCCGCCCGCCCCATCCCGGAGAACGCCGCGGCCGCCCTCATTCCTCCTCCCCGAAGCCGGACTCCACCAGCGCGGCCAGGGCCTCCACCGCCTGCTCCTCGTCCTCTCCATGGGCGCTGATCTCCACCGTCACCCCCTGGGAGAGGCATTTTGACAGTACCCGCATCATGGATTTGGCGCTGACGCCCTCGGCCTCCCCCGGCCTGCGCACCCGGATGTCCGAGCTGTAGCGCTTGGCGCAGCCCACGAACTCCGCCGCAGGTCTGGCGTGCAGCCCGGTCTTATTTTTAATCACCACTGATTTTACATACATAGCCTTGACTCCTGTCTCATTTTATGCCCTGTAGGTGATGTAGGTCAAATCCAGGGTTCCCCGCAGCTCCACCGGGCCGGAGTGGGCCGGGATAAAGAAGGACTCTCCCAGCTGTACATCACGCCCGTTTATACTGCCCGATCCGTTCACACAGGTGACGAAGTAAAATTCCTCCATCCCGAAAAATCCCCGCTCTCCGGCCGTCTGCACCCGCCCGCAGCTGTAAACGCCCGGCTCGTCGTGATACCGGAAAATCCGGCAGCCGTCCGTTTCTTCCGGCAGAGCCCGGTAGGGCTCCACCAGCTTGTCGGGGATGTTGATATTGGCGTACACGTCCTCCGGGTGGGTGGCTCGCTTTAACCCGGTATCCGGGTCCACCCGGTCATAGTCGTACAGCCGGTAAGTCACGTCCCCGTTGACGGAAAATGCGATCACAACCGCCCCCGGCGCGAAGGCGTGCAGGGTGCCGTGTGGGATGTGGATGTACTCCCCCTCCCGCGGCCTGATATACCGGCACAGCGCTTTCCAGTCCCTGGCCTCAGCTAACGCCTTAAATTCCTCCAGGGTTTTCGCAAAATGCCCGTGGAGCATGCAGAAATCCTCATCGCACTCCAGGACGAGGGAGCCTTCCGGCTTCCCCCTCATCCCTTCATGGGCCAATGCGTAACCGTCGTCCGGGTGAATCTGGATGGACAGCGGCTCCTTCGCGGCGCACATGATCATGCGCACCGGCATATCCGGTGTTTCACAGTCAAACAGCTCCCGGTGGGTGTGGTAAAACTGCGAGAGCTTCTCCCCTGTATCCGCCACCGTGCAGTCCAGGTGGCCCGGTATGGCGATCACATTGTACACCTCTGCGATATTCTTTAAATCCGACTGGTAGCCGAACCGCTCCCGCAGGCGCTGTCCGCCCCAAAGGCGCTCCTCGAACACAGGTAAAATCTGATAAATCTGATTCGGCACGGCATCCCCCTCTATTTCTCCACAAACAGATACCAGGTTGGATTGTAGGAAATGATCTCCTTGTAGCTCTGCAAAATCAGGTCATAAACCACCTTGTCATTGGCCCGGGTTAAATCCAGCTGGCAGACATCCACAATGGTTTTCTCAATCCCCTGCTCCCGGATCATTTCCTGGAGACGGCAGGCGCTTGGATCCTCCGGGTTGGTGAACACGAAGCCGTAGGCCGCGTTCCGGCAGATAAATACCGGCACGTCCCCGTTTTCCAGGCTCATGAGAGCCGGGCCGATGAAACGCTCGTTCCGGGACAGCTTGCGGATGGGGTCCGCGCCGATGCGCAGCACCGTGTCCTGCAAAGACGGGTTCCGGTAATAGGTCCAGATTCCCTGCCACTCCTTCACCGGACGGGGCATGGGAAGTCCCAGCTGCTTTGCCACCGCGTTGTAGGCCTCCTCGCAGGCATAGTAGGAGCATTTGCTCACATAATCGTTCACCGCGGCCTCGAAGGACGAGTGCAGGTGGTAATACTGGCCCAGGTAGGCGTAGGAACAGTGCAGGGTGTTGCCGATCCAGATTTTGATGATCATCTCCCGCTTCACATTGTCCACCATCTTAAAGAACTTCGGCAGCTCATGGCCTTCCCCGAACCGGAAGGCGTTTCGCTCCACCTCCAGGGTATTCAGGCAGTCGCCCTGGATCGCCAGCTCATCCACCTTTTTCTGTTCCTCCGTGGGATAGGAGCTGGCCCTGCGGATAATGGACTCCACCAGCGGCATATAGGTGTTTAAATACTCCCTCTCCTCCTCATTTAACTGATCCCCGATGCGTTTGCTGTAATAGTCGTACACGCCCACATAGTTGGCTCCCACCGTTATGGCCATGGGCCGCTTGATCCCCCGCTTCATGCGCTCCCGCAGCGCCTCCACAATATCGTCGGAAATGGCGTCGAACCCGTCCGGGAAGGTGGCGGTGGACACGTAGTCCGCCTCCACGATGGCGTCGATGTACGCCTTGTGGTCCCGGATCGTGTGAAGCGCCCTGTAGCCCGTGATCTTACGCACCTCCTCGCTCCCGTCCTCGTCGATCTTGAACACCGTGTAGTACCCCTGGCCGTTCAGCCGGTCCACCAGCTCCTGATCGATATCCGCGTATGTGATCTCATAGCCCTCCAGATCGTACAGCTCGCCCACATAACCTCTTCCGCTTCGGCCCGCGCCGATTACCACAACCTTTTCCATGTCGCTAATCTCTCCTTTTTAATTGTTCAAAACCATCAGATGATTCCCACCAGAGCCCCCAGAATGGAGAAGCCCAGTACCAGCAGCATGACCACCACCATGCTCACCCGCTTGCTGAGAATCTTATACAGCCCCAGGGTCACCAAAAGCGGCAGCAGCATGGGGAAAATGTCGTTCAAATAGTTCTGCAGCGCGTACACCTCACCGCCGATGGTCCACGAGACCGTGGTGTTAAGCGACACCATCATAGCCGTCATGGCGCCCACGATGGTCACACCCACGATATTGGCCGCCTTGGACACCTTATCCACGATGCCGCTGGTGCTTAAATCCATCAGAAGCCCCAGGCCTGTCTTGTAACCCAACACGCCGCAGTAGTAGATGCTGAGTACTCTGGGAATGTTGTTGATCAGAATGAACAGCAGGATTCCCAACCAGCTGCCCTTGGTGCACAGCGCGATGCCGATGGCCGAGGCGATCAGGCGGAAAGTGCCGAAGAAAAACGAGTCGCTGATGGCAGCCACCGGCCCCATGAGTCCCACCTTGATGTTGGTAATGATATTGGTGTCAAAATCCGGGTTCTGGCTGGCTTCCTCCTCCAGGGCCGAGCACACGCCGCTGACCAGCGTGTTCATAGGCGCGCCGTTGTTGTAGGGCATCATCAGATGTCTGGTCAGCGCCTTGGCCCGCTCCTCCTTTGTCTTGTAAAACCTGCGGATGGCCGGCCACATGCTTAAGGCGAAGCCGATGCTCAGCTGGAGCTGGTAGTTGTAGCAGGTGTCAAACAGATGATCCCAGAAAAACAGTTCCCGGACAAATTTTTTCTCATCCCTGGTCAGATTAGCACGATTCTCACTCATCAAACAGCCCCTCCTCATCGTCGTCGGCCTTCGCTTTCTGCGCGCCGCCGTTTTTCTGCAACTCAAATGTAATGATAAACGCGATCACACAGGCGATAATGGTGATCGGCACCGTTCCCAGGCCCATGTAGGAGACCAGGATAAAGCCCAGCAGGAAATACAGAAACGTCTCCTTCTTCAACATCGGCAGCAGCAGATACGCAAAGCCGACTGCCGGAAGAATGCCGGCGGCCACGTCCAGGCCGTGCATCACCACGTCCGGGATGGAGTCCAGAAACGCCTCAACGGCCGGAGCTCCCGCGTAGATGGCCCCGAAGGTCACCAGGAAATAGATGATAAACTGAAGGCCCAGTCCGCCCACGATGTCCACCATGATCAGGCCCTTCACATTGGCCTCCCTGGCGTACTTTTCCGCCAGCGGCATATAGTAGCTTCGCACCGTGAACATGATCAGCTTCAGCGTCGAGGCCGCCACCGCCACCGGCAGGGCGATCACCATCACGCTCTCCAGCCCCCTGCCGCTCATGACGGCCAGCGCCACGCCGATAGCTCCGCCCACCGTGGCGTCCGCGGGAAGGGAAGCGCCGATCTGGACCGCTCCCATAAAGGTCACCTCCAGCGTGGCCCCGGCCAGCAGGCCGGTCTGGAAATCTCCCAGCGCCAGTCCCACCAGAGGACAGGTGACGATGGGCCGGATGATAAGCGGCGCCGCCAGAATGCGCTCCGTCACCACAATCAATGCCACAATTAAACCAACGATCAATGCTTCATGCATAACATAACCCCCTTATCCATTTTGGAATTGCAGTTTACTGCCCGCCAAAGCGCAGCCGGGGCAAACTGCATTCGTTCAGAAATTCAGCCTCTCCACTGCCTTCTCATAGCTTGCGGCGGGCGCGGTGGGCACCCGCTGCAGGTTGATTTTCACGCCCATGTCCCTCACCCGGCGGATGGCCTCCGCCTCCTCGCGGGTCACGTGTACGCCCTTGGTCAGCTCCTGCCTGCCCTCCCTGGGCTTCATGTACCCCACGTTGAATTCCGGCCGCTCCGCGATCCCCTCGTACACCTTAAGGGCCGTCACCGTTTCCTCGCAGAGCACCATGGTGCGGTACTTTGAAAGGCGCGGGTCGTTCAGCATTTTAATGGCGTCCGCCACGCTGCGGATGGCCACCTTCACGTCCTGGGGACAGCCGATCCTCAGCGCGGTCTTTCTCATCTCATTGCCCGCCACCTCGTCGCTGACCACCACCAGCGAGTCGTAACGCACGGCATTTTTCCAGCTGTACACGATCTCCCCGTGAATCAGCCTCTCGTCCACCCGAATCAATACAATCATTCCTAACCCTCCCCAAAGAAATCATCGGCCTGGGCCTGCGGTTTACAGTGATCGTTCAGAAAAACCACCTGGCTCCTGCCCGTCTCCACCAGTTCCCGGCAAAATTCCTCCGTCACCGCCTCGTCCTCGCCCATGGAGGCCAGCTCCAGCGCCATGGCCAGGTTGAAACCCGCGATCACGAACACGCCGGGCCGTTCCAGATACGGAAATACCTCCTTGTTCACGCTTCCGCCCAGAAGGTCCGTCAGCACGACCACCGTGTCCGACTCCCCCACCCCGTCGAAATACTCCTTAAACTCCCGGGTGGGCGGCGTACCGTCCAGATACGCGTTGATCACGTCCATTTTCGCCGTGTCCCCCATAATCAGCCTGACCGCGCTCAACACTCCGTCCGCCATGCGGCCATGTGTTGCAAGCAAAATTCTTCTCATTCACATTCCCCGTTTCTACACGTTTTTGTAAGTCATGGCTCCCAGATCCACAGTTCCCCGGATGGACAGCGGCCCGAAATTGCAGGGCACGAACACCGTCTGGCCCTTCCTTATGGGCGTCCCGTTGATCTCGCCCTCCCCGTCGATACAGAAGAAGAACACGAACTCCGGCAGTTGGTAGGTCCCTTCCTCCTCCACCTGTACCCTAAAGGAGGTGAATACGCCCGGGATATCCACAAAGGTGGAAATACGGCAGCCGTCCTTTTCCTCCACCACCGGGTCCAGACCCACGTTCTTGTCATCGGGAATGTTCACGGTGTCGATCACCTTCTCCACGTGGAGCGGCCGGTTGTCGATGTTGCGGTCATAGTCGTACAGCCGGTAGGTGATGTCCGAGTTGGTCTCAAAGGACAGGGAAATGCAGTCGAAATCCGTGGGCTTATTGGGCGAGCCGTGGATGGTGCCCAGGGGCGAATAGGTGTACTGGCCCTTCTTGATCTCCACCACCCGAAGCAGTTTGTCCCACTCCTTCGCCTCCACCATGCGCCGGAATTCCTCACGGGTCTGGGCGTTGTGGCCCCGGATCGCCATGCGGTCGCAGTCCCCCTGGACCAGGATGGAGCACTCCACCTTGCCCCGCTCCCCCTCGTGCTCCAAACAGTAGGCGTCATTGGGGTGAAGCTGGATGGACAGCAGCTCCACGTTGTTCTCCGAATCCATGCGGATGGGGAAATCCTCCCGGTTGCAGCCGAACAGCTCCCGGTGATTCTCGTAAAACTGCGACAATGTCTCCCCGGTGCCCACCACCTCGTTGTCCAGCTTGTGGCTGGGCAGGGCGATCACATGGTACGCGATGGCGATATTGGGGATATCCGGGTTGTAGCCGTACCGGTCGCGCAGCGCCTGGCCTCCCCAGTATTTGGCCTCGAATACCGGATTTAAATAGTAGATTTTCTTTTCCACGACAGTCCCTCCTACGTGTTGGTTGGTTATTTGTTACTCACAGTATAGGAAAAATGCCGCCTTGGTTCAAATACAGTTCTGCACGATTAATCGTGCAATATTTATGTGTAAATTCGTCAGAAAAGGCAGGAGTCTCCCCCTGCCTTTCGTGATTTTATCTAATTTTATTGGAGATTCAGCCCAGAAACGGGCTCAGATCGATGAGCGGGTCGTCGTATCCATACCGGCACTCCAGCAGTATCCCGCTCTGAATCATATTTTTGCACCATTCCAGCTCTTCGTCATCCAGATAAATGTGAGGGCTGCACGCCCTGGACCCCCGGTGCTGGCGCACCGCCCCGATGCTCACCCGGCGGATTCCGGGGCAGCCTGCCGCGATCTGCCAGGCGTTCTCGATGCTGCCCACCAGCACCAGCAGATTCTCATCCCGGTGTTCCTCTGCCAGGCGCTTGATTGCGGCCCGGACGGTCAGAATCTCCTGCTCCACCCCGGCCGGTTTTGACAGCTTTAAGATCACCTGGCTGAAATTGTCTGCCACCAGGCGGTCGTCCGCGATGATCAGCCGGTCTATTTTCATTTTCTTGATCCACAGGTAGGTCACCTGCCCGTGGCAGAGTTTATCGTCCACCCGAAGTAAAATCCCCATATTCAGTCCTCCATCGGCTCGCTCATGAACCGCATCCATTCCCGGTCATCCCACTGCTTTTCCATGATGTCCTCGCCCTTGCAGTTCGTCATCCACTTGGAAAGGATATAGCACAGGGTCTGTAAATCCGGGTCCCGGCGGTCCGCCGTGTCGGCCATCACCAGAATCTTGGCCACCTCCATGTCCCAGATCACCGGCCGCTCCAGCACACCCAGGAAAAAGAAGCCTTTCCTGCACCTGTGTCCCGGATCGTGGACGAGGATCACGCCGTTGCCCACCTCCAGGCACTCGAACCCCGGCTCCTCCGGCCCCTCCGCCGGAAAAATGTCCCGCTCCGCCAGAATATCCCGGAGATTTCGCAGAATCTTTGCCGGCTCCCGCCCCTTTAAACAGGGCGTGACGCAGCCCGGCGGAAAGTAGGCCGCCCAGTCCAGACTGCGGGTCTTGTGCCGGTAAATGGCCTGGCGGATCTCCTGGATATAGGTCCGGTCCCGGATCATCACCACCTCCGCCCCGGACGGTTCCTCCAGGCTGCAGGTGCTGACGCAGATATCCACGGTTCCCCGCTCCCGCTGGAACAGATCCCCGTAATCCACAATCCGCACCTCGTAGTCCTCCTCCAGGAACGCGCCCCGGACGGCGTTAAAATACATCACGGTCTCCGCCCGTCCGCCTCCGTTGTACACGCCGATGCAGATCCGCTTTCCGCTGCGGCTCTTGAGCAACGCGAAGCAGAAGTAGATCGCCAGGTATTCGAACTCCTGGGCGTTCACCCCCACCTGGTAAAAGCGCCCGATCACGTCCGCCACAATGTAGGTCAGCTTGATGGAAAACAGGTAGGAGGAGGGTTTGTCCAGCACCTGGGGATAGCGGAAGCTCATGTGGTTTTTCAGTCGGATGATCATCAGCGGAATGTGCTGGTACAGGTAGTGGCGCAGCTCCTGATCCTGGGAAAAATCCACGCCGTACTCCTCGTAAATCTCCCAGAAACACTGGGAAATGCACTGGTTAATGCGCACCCGTTCCTGGTCCGTCAGCGGAATCTCATCGTAAATCCGCTTAACCCGAAGGTGCATGGCGTAATAGATCACCTCGTCGTCCGGGATCACAAAGTCGTAGGCCTCCTCCAGGGCCTCGGTCAGCCGCTTGGCTGCGGCGTACTCCACCGCGTCCCGGTATTCCGCCTGGAGGGCCTCGTCGGCCTCGATAAAGTTGTAAAACCGGTACCGGGTCAGGGCGATAAACACGTGGATCACCAGGTTGGACAGGGAGGCGTCCGATAGCACGATGGAAAACTCCCGGCAGACCAGCCGCAAAATGATGCGGATTCCCTCCACTTCCTGGCGGTTTAAGCCGTCCCGGAACACGTTCTCCTCCTTGCCGATGTGCTTTTCATTGTGGAAAAAGAACTCGGAGATGGCCAGCCGCTTGTTTAACTCGCTGCCCTCCAGGCGGACGTTCCCCTTCTTCTCCATCACCAGTTTCAGATTCCGCTTGGCCAGGATGATCCTTGCCTTCTGTAAATCCCGGACCACCGTGGGCTCGCTGACGTAAATCTCATCGGCCAGCTCCCCCGTCTCTAAGGGATAGTCCACCACCAAAAGCTTGCGGATCAGGTAGTAGATCCGCTCGTTGGCGTCCTGAGGCACCTTGTAGAAGCGCCGGAGCTCCGAATCGTCCATCATAAGGCTCAGCTCCGACAAATCCGCGTCCTCCCCCTGCTCCAGCCGGTAGCCCCGGTTGGGCACGGAGCGAATCTGCACGCCACAGTTCTCCACCAGCTTGTTTAAAGCCGCGATATCGCTCTTGATCGTCCGCACCGACGCCCCGGCAATGGCCGCCAGCTGCTGGGCGGTGATGTAGTCCTCCCGCTCCAGCAGCGTGTTCAGAATAACCGCTTTCCGTTTCTCCAGCTGCGCCATGGTTTCCCCCCACGCTCCTCTCACATTTTCTCAGATTACTATAACATTTTTTTGCGGAAAAGGACAGTGTTTCCGAAGGCGGCGGAGGCGGGTACAAAATCAGTAACAAAATTGACGCACTGCTCCGTTTGTGCTAAACTCATTACAAATTCATGTTTCAGACTGCCGACGGGCAGGAAGATAACAGGCATTCATTATGATTTAAAAGGAGAATTCCACATGTTCAGAGAAATGAGAAGAAAACGCCAGCTGCTGCCCCAGGAACAGGCCCTGGAGATTCTGGAGAACGGCACCTCCGGCGTGCTGGCCCTGTCCGGCGACGGCGGTTACCCCTACGCGGTGCCCATGAGCTACGTTTACAACGACGGAAAGATTTATTTTCACTGTGCAAAGGCGGGTCACAAGATCGACGCCATCCGCAGCTGCGACAAGGCCTCCTTCTGCGTGACCGGCCAGGACAACGTGGTTCCCGGCGAATACACCACCTATTTCAGAAGCGCCATCGCCTTTGGCAGAATCCGGGTGATTGAGGACGACGCCGAAAAGCGCAGCGCCATCGAGTGTCTGGCCGCCAAGTACACGCCGGACGACGAAAAAGGCCGTATGGAGGAGATCGACAAAGAGTACCGCGCCCTCTGCATGCTGGAATTTGTCATCGAACACCTGACCGGCAAGGAAGCCATCGAGCTGGTCAGAAAACGCGAGGCCGATACGCAGTAAATGCGGCCCGCCCTGCGAAAAATATTCACATCTCAGACGTACGCCCCATTGGCGTATCACGGCAATGGGCCGCAGGCTGCGCCAGCAGTCCATTTGATTCGGAAAAGGAGCCCAGCGCTGAAATAAATCGCGCCGGACTCCTTTTATAGTTCCATAATGGCATCACAGTTCCCCTACTACAGCCGGTTCAAAAATTCCTCCAGCAGTCCGTTCCATCTCTCCGGGTATTCATAGAACATCAGATGGCCGCCCATGACCTGAATCTCATAGCCGGGCAGCTGCTGTTCCACAAAGGGCCTTGCCACATCGGCCCAGTGCTCCGCGATGAACATCAGACTGGGCATACCAGCGCCCACCTCCCTGGCGGTTTCCAGGAAATTGGAAAAGATGGCGTCGCAGAACAGGGCTTTGCAGACCCAGTAAGGCGTCCGCCCGGAGATATCCAGCAGATATTCCAGCTCCGCGGGTTCCATCTCATGCTGAATCATCACGCCGGTGGCGTAATCGCTGAAAAACGCTCTGGAACCCTCGGGGCTTGTCAGGTACTGGGTCGCCACCTCGGACAGCTCCTCCATGGTCCCCTCGGTCCACCATGTGGGATCAGCGGACAGGGGCAGCGGAGACATGTCGATGGTCACCGCGCCCCTCAGCTTCTCCTTCCCAAACTGGCGGATGTAGCTCCACACCTCCAGATTTCCCGTGCTCCAGCCCACTAACACGGCTCCGTCTAACCCAAGGCCGTCTATCAGCGAGGCCAGATCCCGCCCGTGGGTCATATAATCGTTGCCGTCCACCGTCTTGGCCGACAGGCCCTGCCCCCGCGGGTCGATGGCGATCACCCGGTAATTACCGGAAAAATACTCCAGCTGGGCCTTAAAAATTTCCCCCGAAAAGGTCAGCCCCGGAATGAACACCAGCGGCCTTCCCTCCCCCTTCTCCAGATAGTGCAGCTCGATCCCCGGCGACACGCAGAAATACTTGCTCTCAATGCGATCCTTTGCCATATGTCCCCCTCCTTAACCTTTAGAATATACCTCTATTCTATCATGTTGCGGGGGCGGCCTCAAGGAAATCCTCACAGACTTGATCCATTTCCCCTCACTTCTTCCCCGGAGCGCCGCCGATCAGCTTTTTAGCCGTCCATTTCCCGCGCAGGAAATAAACGGCCCCCACAACCGCGGGCAGAACCGGCGACACGGCCTGGCCGATATACACCCCGGCAAATCCCATCTGAAGGGGAAATGCCAGCAGCCAGCACACCGGGAGGCGCAGGATTATGGCGTCCAAAAACGCGTTGCACATGGCGATATTGGCTGACCCGACGCCGATGGCAAAAGAATCGAAGGTGTACATGACGGCATAGACCAGACTGTTTACGCTGCAGCAGATCCGAAGGTAGAGCACCCCGTCCCTGACCACATCCGCGCTGGACGGATCGAACAGCATGATCAAATGTTCGGAACCGATCTGAACCGCGGCCACCGCCGCAAATGTCACGGCCAGGTTCAAAATCAGGCCACACTTTGCGGTTTTCTTCACCCGGTCCACATTTTGAGCGCCCATATTCTGCCCCGCCATGGTGGTGATCGCCTGCCCGATGGCCCAACAGGGCATCCCTGCCATGGTGTTGATCTTCAGCCCGATGCCGGAGGCCGCGGCCACCGAGACGCCGAATGTATTTAACATTCCCGTGATGAGCAGGTAGGAAATGTTCACCACCGCCATCTGGACCGCGGTGGGCAGTCCCACCTTTAAAATGACAGTCAGCTTTTCTTTTCGGACAGCGAAGCTTTTCAGTTTAAAATCGAACAGGAACTCTTTCCGCCTCAGATAGACGACGGATATGACCAGGGATACCCCCTGGGAAAAAATAGTAGCGTATGCGGCGCCCTCTGTCCCCATCCTCAGAGGTCCCACCAGCAGCAGGTCGAGAAAGATATTGACCGCCGCGGCCACCGCCACAAAATACAGCGGGCTTTTCGAGTCCCCCAGCCCCTTCATCAGAGCGCAGACCGCGTTGTAGCCGAACACAAACACGGTCCCGGCGCAGAGAATCCGCATGTACCCGCAGGCGTCCCCCATGGCCTCCGCGGGCACGCGAAGGAGCGCAAACACCGGCTCATAGAGAAACAGACCGGCGGCCGTGACAAGGATTGCCGCGATAAAGGACACGCTGAACAGAGTCCCCACCGTCTCCCTCTGCCCCTGCTCGTCACCGGCCCCCTTGTATTGGGCCGCCAAAACCGTTCCGCCCATGGTCAGGCCGATGCAGATGGAATTGATGATAAAGCCGATCATGGAGGCATTGCTGATCGCGGCAAGGCCGGTCTTTCCCACAAAACGCCCCACCACAACCATATCGGCGATGCTGTAAAGCGATTGCAGCAGATTCGCCCCAAACAGCGGCAGCGCAAAACGCAGCAGCTTCCCGGGAACATTTCCCGACGTTAAATCCTGATTTCTATGTTGCATTTCAAATAATCCTTTCAGAGTGTGATTTGGCACAATAGGGCGCAGGCGCCCCACTGCGGGCAGCAAAAAAACCGCAGACAAAACACTGTCCGCGGCCTTTGATCCAACCCTTTTCGATTATCTGAACGGCAACACAAATAAGGCTCTTAAATCCGTTAACTCCGGTTTAAACAGCCCCGCCTCTCAAAAAACATCTCAATCCGGTCGGGCTCCACACAATGTTCTGTCTGATTGAATTGTGCAGAGCCGGATACAATACAAAATTTTCCAAATAACACTGTGTTCACCCCTCTCTCATTCTTTGTTTCATTATAAAAATATTTCCCGCTATTGTCAACCGTGCCGCGCCGTCAATCCAAAATCCGCTCCGGCCGGAATTTCAGGTAATCGGAGGAGACCAGGCGGTACTCCACGCCCTCCACCTCGCCCATAAGACTGTCCTGATACCGGGCCTGGCCGTGGCAGTGGGAGTAGACCACCTGCTCTGCCCCGTACTCCTCCGCCATCCGCGTGAAGCCGCTCTCCATCTCCCCGATGCTGGTGGGCGGGTAATGCAGAAACATGATAAACCGCAAAAATCCCTCCGCTGCCGCCATCTCAAAGGACATACGCAGCCGCTCCAATTCCCGGTTCACCAGCTTCTCAAAATGCTCCGGCGTGTCCCGCCCCTCGTCGCAGTACCCCTTCGTGCCCACCAGGGCGCAGTCCTCATAGGCGTAAAAGTTGTTCTGCAAAAAACACAGCCGCCCGGCGTACTGTTCGTTCAGCCGGTAGGTCTTTTTGGCGTCCCAGAACATATCGTGATTGCCCCGCAGCAGAATCTTCCTCCCCGGCAGGGCAGCGATAAATTCCAGGTCCGCGGCGCACTCCTCCAGGTTTCTCCCCCAGGAATGATCCCCGGTCACCACCACCGTGTCCTCAGGGGCCACGCGCTTTTTCCAGTGCTTCTCAATCCTCGCCACATGGTTTTTCCACTCTGCCCCAAATACTTCCATGGGTTTATTCACAGTAAACGACAGATGCAGATCGCCGATTGCGTACAATGCCATTTGACAGTCCTCTTTTCTTACAGTCCTCTCTCCCCGCCAAGCGGGCCGGTGGAGCGGATGTCTCCCACTCCTTAGACAATCTCCGCCCCAAAGGGCATAAGCGCCAGCTTTGCTAGCTTAAACTGCTGCAGCCCAAAGGGAATCCCAATCACCGTGACGCAGAGGACCAGCCCCAGCGCCAGGTGCTCCAGAGCCAGCGGAAGGCCGGACACCAGCAGCCAGATCACGTTCAGCAGAAAGGACACCGCTCCGCCTCCGTAGCGCACCTCCTTGCCGAAGGGGAAGAAACTTAAAGACGCCAGCTTAAAGCACTGCATCCCCACCGGAATCCCCACAATCGTGATACACCACAGGCAGCCCGCCAGACACCAGCTGAGTCCGCTGATGGCGCCGCCGAATATAAACCAAAGTAAATTTCCCAGACAACCCATTAAAAAGCCTCCTTTCAGGCCGGACGCTCCAGGCAGAAGAGTTTCTTTCCCCCGGTGCCGCACTGCACCACCCGGAAATTAAACAGATTTCCGTCCGTCCAAAGCTCCATTGCGTCCAGAATCCTTGTGACCGTGGACCGGTTCATCACCCGGTCCTTGTCAAACGCGAAGGCCGCAAACTCCCGGTTTACAAAATCCGTGATCTCCGTGATCGTCAGCGGGTGCTCCCTGGTCGCATGATTTTCGAGTATATTCATAATCAGAAGTGGAAACATGGTCTGATGCATAGCTGGTCTACCTCACTCTCCGCATCAAAAAAGGGCCGCCGGGCCCCCGTGTTTCCAACAATCGGTCAGAGGGCGCCCTGGCAGTGATGAAAAGTTACGCCAATACGTCCGCTGCCGCAATACGATCCATAGGACCGACTGACGGCACCGGACTGTCCATAACTCGCCCTGTTTGCCTTGCATAATTTGACGATCATCACAAACGCTCTCCTTTCCGATTTCTTGCTCATAGTATACACAAAAACTGCCTTCCTTGTCAATCACGCAGATGGAAGGATTCGAACCTTCGGACCGGTTACCCGGTCAACTCCTTAGCGGGGAGCCGCAATCGGCCATCTCTGCCACATCTGCCCAGTGGAGAGGGGCGGACTTGAACCGCCAGAGTCCGTAGACACCAGATTTACAGTCTGGCCCGCTTCCAGTTACGGTTTACCTCTCCGTTTTGCCTTGCATGTGTTTGTCATGAACGTAATATAGCATGGGGAGGTGTGCAGATTTGCGCTATTTTTAATTATTTTTAAAAAATATTCCGATTTGACAGACGTGGGACAACGGATTAAACTGAAGATAATACATTACGAATCGTTCACATGGGAGGCTCTGGAAAATGGGTACTCTGCAAACACCGTGCCAGAACCACCTACGAATTTCCGGGCGGACACAGAGAGCCCTGCGAACGTATTTTGGATACCGCCAAACGGGAATTATATGAAGAAACCGGGGCAACCGACTTTGAGATCACCCCGGTATGCGCATATTCCGTGACGGACGGGGATCCTTTGAACGCCCGGGAAATCTTCGGAATGCTGTACTATGCCGACATAAAAACCTTTGAGGCGGAGCTCCACAGTGAAATTGAATCCATCCTCATCACAGAACATCTGGCCGATCATTGGACCTATCCGCTGATACAGCCGGAACTGCTGGCGGAGGCTAAACGCAGAGGTTATCTATAACTCTGCCGCGTGTTCCATATCCGTCTGCAAAATTCCCGTTCCAACCAACCGCCCAGGTCCGTTTTCCTACGAACACTTCACCGTCAACAAAACCTGTATATCCTCGAACTGTTCCGGCCCGGCGACCCGGTAGTGGATCCAGCCGCCGTCGCCGCAGGGATACTTGTGGTCGATCAGCTCCCGGGTATCGGCCCGGAGCTGCTCGTAGACGGATTTGTACTGCCGGTCCGAAAGGCGCAGCATCACAGTGAATCCGTTGTCCTCCGCAAACACATTGCACAAAAGCTTCCGCTTCTTCCGGTGCGCCACGCCCCATCCATACTGGTTCCCATAGGGGAATACAATCTGCTGCTCCGTTTCAAAAGTTTTCCCCAGCCATTGATTCAGCAAAATAAACCGTTCGCCATTTTCGCCGCAATAATCCGCCATCGCTTCCAGGCTCGGCTTGATCTGTTTGTCGAGCATTCTCTCATACATCGCTTCTCCTCCTCTGCGGGTTTCATCCTCATGAGCTCCAAAATCCCCGGCTTATGCCCTATTTTATCACAGAGACACGTTCCGATTAAGCGTTTTATTTATGAACGCGTTCATTTAATATTGACAAAACATCCTTCCGCGCATATACTATACATGAACACGTTCATTTATCAAATAAGAAGGTGATAGGATGAGAAAAAAAGACGACACCTTGCGCGATACCCTGCTGGACTGCGCGCGCTGCGTGGCGGACGCCGAGGGCATCGAGGCGGTCAATATCCGCTCCATCGCCCGGAAGGCCGGGATTGCAACCGGAACCGTTTACAATTACTTTGCAAATAAAGACGAAATCCTTCTGGCGCTCACGGAAGCTTACTGGAAACAGGCGCTGGCCGAGCTGGGGGACGCCGTCACCTCCGATTCCTTCTGCGGCCAGCTGGAAGAAATATTCGCCTTTTTGAGGGACCGGATCGACCGCTCCGCCGGGCGGCTCATGGGCAGCCTGGTCAATGTGGAGGCGGCGGGCCTGGGCCGTATGGAATCCATGCAGGCGGCTCTGGAACAATCGCTGGTCCGGCGGATGGAGCTGGACGGGCGGGTTCGAAGGGACGTCTGGAACAAAACCTTCACCAGGGAACAGTTCGCCCGATTTCTGATGATGAATCTGACCATGCTCCTGAGGATTCGGGCGCAGAATATTGATTTTTTAATAGAACTCGTCAAACGGACGCTTTATTAAAGGAAGGTGAATTCATGACCGCACAGGCAATCGCCGAAACTGTTTTTGACATTCTGTATCTCAGCTTTGCACTATTTTCAGGGCTTATTATGGCGGCAAAAGGCAGAAGCCCCATGGTGAGACGGGCGGGATGGATGGCCGCGCTTCTGGGCGCGGGCGACTCCTTCCATCTCGTGCCCCGCTCCTACGCCCTCTGGACCAACGGTTTGGAGGCAAACGCCGCAGCGTTGGGCTTTGGGAAATTTGTCACCTCCATCACCATGACCGTCTTTTACCTGATTCTTTATTATATCTGGCGGGACCGATACCAGATCCGTGGGCGGCGCAGCCTCACGGGAACCATGTGGCTGCTTTCCGCCCTGCGCATCGCCCTCTGCCTGCTCCCGCAAAACCAGTGGCTGGCCTACCGCCCGCCTCTTCTCCCGGGGATTTTGCGCAATGTCCCCTTTGCAATCATGGGGATCCTTGTGATCGTCATGTTTGCCCGGGAAGCCAAGGAACACAGCGACCCCGTTTTCCGTTTTATGCCCCTGGCCGTTGGGCTCTCCTTCGGCTTCTACCTGCCGGTGGTACTGTTCAGCGGAATCGCGCCGGTTGTGGGCGTGCTGATGATCCCAAAAACGCTGGCCTACGTCTGGATCGTCCGGATGTGCTGGCAGCTCTACCGGCAGCCCAACGGACGGCCGGCAACCATATGAAAGGAAAAACCACAATGATAAAACGCTATCTGAACACTGCTATACTGTACGCGATTCTCGCCATGATCTTCGGAGTCTTTTACCGGGAATTCACGAAATTTAACCATTTTACGGGCAAGACCAATCTGTCCGTCATGCACACCCATTACTTTCTCCTCGGCATGTTTTTCTTCCTGTTTTTGATGCTGCTGGAACAAAACTTCGGCTTTTCCAGCCAGCCGAACACCGGTAAGCTCTTGGTCACCTACCAGCTGGGCCTGAATATCACGGCCCTCGGCTTTTTGATGAGAGGGCTGACCCAGGTATGGGGAACCGCCCTAAGCCGCACAATGGACGCCTCGATCTCAGGAATCGCGGGGATCGGGCACATTCTCATGGGCGTGAGTTTGATCCTACTGCTGCTGAAAATCAAAAAACAAGTATCTTAACAACAGACTGCAGGCCCTAATCCGGTCCCACAAAATGGTTACCGGATCAGGGCCTGCTTTTATTTTACCCGCTTATCCAATCAAATTTCCGTCCCACGCTCTCACCATAACGTCCTCGCCGTGGATATCCTTCTCCCCGATAAACCGGAAGCCGTACTGTTCATACAGCCGGGTGGCCACATCATTTCCCTCGATCACGCTGAGATAGACGTCTTTTTCCGGATACTCCCGGGAGAGGCGTTCCAGCAGCGCTTCCAGCGCCGCCCTGCCGTATCCCCGGCCCTGAAACCGGGCGTCGATCAGCAGACGGTCCAGCCAGAGCCGCCCCTCGGGCGGGTACTCCTCCCGGAAAAATCCGTACATGGAAAATCCCACCGGCAGGTCCCCGTCATAGATTCCCACCGGCCGCCATCCGCCGTACTCCCCGGCTTCCTCCATACACTGGGCTACGGTCTCAATGTAGCCCTTCTGGCCGGGCAGCACGCCCAGACGCAGTATTTCCTCCCGATTTTGCGCTGTCACAGGTTCCAAATGCAGTCTCATCAATGATCATCTCCTTTTCCGATTCCATTTTCAATTCTGTTTCCCGGCCTCACCGCCGCCTCACAAACTCCCTGCCCTCGTAAATCCGCACCGGATTTCCCCGCTCCAGCCGGTTATGCTCCATCCAGGCCAGCTCCTTCTCTCTGCGGGCGCACTGCAGGTCGCGGTCCGCCAGGATGTCGCACAGCCGGTTTAAGGCAATCTGCTTATTCATGTGCTGGCTCCTGGCTTCCGTGGACACCACCGCGATGCCGGTAGGAATATGCACCACCCGCACGCCGGTCTCCACCTTGTTGACATTCTGGCCGCCCTTTCCGCCGCTGCGGAAGGTCTCGAAGCGCACCTGCATCTCCTTGCTGGTTCTGGGGATTTCTTCCAAAATGCTGACGTCGATGTACCAATTTTTCCGTTTATGCCCTGGCCGGAGCGTGCTTTTGCACACCCAAAGCACGCTGCCCTCCAGCCCGGACAAGTCCGCCTCCGCCTCCAGCACGACAGAGGAGAATCCTCCCCTGCGCCCTTTGACGCCGCTCACCATCTGAATGCCTTCCACCTCCCGCCGCAGCGCCTGATAAAACAGCCCCACAGCCAGCTCGCACTCCTCCGGCCCCTGGCCGGAACTGATCTGTATTCTCATATCCGCCACCTACCCTTTGAACGTAATCAGCGGGCGCAGGGTGGCGACCACGCGGATGAGGCCGTATTCCAGCAGGGAATCGATCACCTGCTCCACGTTTTTGTATGCCTCGGGCGCTTCCGCAAACAGCAGGTTGGTGTCGTGACAGACCACATGGCTCTTATATTTGGTGCTGCGGATGGAATTGCGGTCGTATTTCTGGTCGATACGGCTTTTGCAAATGCTTCTGGCCCATTTCCGGCCCGCGCCGTGGGAGACGGAGTCCAGGGAAAACGCCGTGTCCTCCCCGGGCATGCAGACATAGGTCAGGCTGCCCCGGGACCCGGGGATCACCACCGGCCCCTGTTTGGTGGACACGCTGCCCTTGCGGTGAAGCCAGCCCTCGGGCCGCCGCTCCACGTAATTGTGGCAGCTCTGAACCACCGGTACCACGGTGTCGTCCACCCCCAGATAATCCAGCAGCTTTTCAGCCACCGCCAGCCGGTTCCGGTCCGCCCACAAAAGGGCCCGGTCGTGCTCCGAACGATAAGCCAGAGCCTGCTCAGAGTCTTCCCGGATCCCCCCGGGATTATAAAACCGGGAGAGAATATCCTGGCCGTAGCCCCGGGAGCCGGAGTGCACCAGAAGGAATACCTGGCCGTCCATCAGCCCCAGCGCCTGGGCCATTTCCGGGTCCGGGGCATTTTCCAGGCACTGAAACTCCGCAAAGTGATTGCCAGAACCGATGGTGCCGAAGTCCCGGATCGGGCACTCCTCCCCGTAGGGATTCCCGCTTGGGATATCGGACAGCTCCCGGATGGAATTCAGCCGGGTCACGCACCGCTCCACCTTGAAGCGTCCCCGGCGGACGCCGGTGGAAAACAGGCTCATGCCGCAGCCAATGTCGTTTCCAATCAGGTGGGGATAAAACAGGCCCTGGCTCAAAACCGCCATGCCCACCGGGGTTTTTCCAGGATGGAGGTCCGGCAGGCCCACGGTTTTCACCACTCCGGGGAGGCGGCTCACGCCCGCCAGCTGGTCCTTGGCCGCCTGCTCCACCCAGTTTTTATGGTTGCTGATCAATATTAAATTTTCTTTCTCCAAATCAAGTTCTCCTTCATAAGTCTCAGGGCCAGGTCCATTTCCCGAAAAAAAGGGTACAAAAAAACACGACAACGAGCCGTGTGCAAAAAAAGCCTTCTACACCTGTCCCTGCCAAAATTTACGTGGTTATTGAATTTTTACCTCTCTTTTACCGTTTGCCAACATAACAACCACTCCTTTTCTTATGAAGGACTCGGGTCCTCCTTGATCTACGGTTTACTATATACGGAAAATGGGGAAATGTCAATCCTTAAATTGCTCGAGCATGGTGAATTTGGGCAAGGGCGCGCAGCAGCTTCGCTTGCGGAGCATTATTTTCAGGGCGGCAACAGCGGCCCTTGCCCGGGATTGCGTGTAGCGTTGTTATTCCTGTTGATACGGTCAGCTCTGTAATATTCCATAAAGATATTCCAGCAACTCTCCCTTTTTCAAAGGTTCTGTATGGCTTAAAACACAAAACTCGCAATTTGTATCCTCTATCATCATTATTAGTTTTTTTAACTTACGATGATCCATAAATCCCCCATTGAAAAAATCCTCGCTTGTCGAATCTCCTAAAAAGAGAACCTTTTCTTCCGGCACATAAATACATACCGCATCTTCTGAATGAGGGGATACTGTTTGAAATATTTTAGCAGTCAATCCGCCCAGATTTAATATAATCTCCTCCCTGAATTCGATGTCTGATAAAACAATATTCAACGATTGCTTATTATGATATTCCCTTTTAAAACAGGGATCCGCCATTTTCAGTTTATCTATATAATGCAAATCAACTGCTTTTTGTTGCTCCTTTCGCAAAAATTCATTTGTCCGGCAGCAGGCTATACTCGCGCCTTGAATCTGGTGCATTCCAAATGTATGGTCATAATGCCAATGGGTAATCGCTGTAAAGTCAGGCTTTTTTAATCCCGATTGGTTTAAATGTTCATAAAAATCATTCACATGATTGTCAGAATATCCGGCATCAATGGCTAATGACATCCTGCTTCCTTTTAAGTACGCAAGCATCGGACGATCCACTTCCGGTTGATGTGGGTCATAATAAATTTTATCGGTTAATTTTTTTAATCTCATTCTTTATACCTTTCATAAATTGCGCGTTTCGTTCTCACCGTTTCTGCCAGGCAAGCACATGCCGCTTCCGCATCACCCTTCCAACATACAACATCAACATAACGCCCCAGGACGCCGCCTCCGCGTATGCGATGATCATATTCCCGCAGGACGCCGCAAACCCGTAGGAAAACAGGATGCGCGAGATCAGGGCCAGAATTCCCGCCAGACTGGAATATACCACGTCCCCGATCCCTTCCAGATACCCGCGGATGGACATGCAGAACCCATACACCACGTAAAAACTCGCGATCCGCTGGAAAAAGTTCCGGCCGATTTCCGTGACCGCGGCGCTCACGCCGAACATGGCGATCAGGGGGCCGCCGGCCCGGATGACCAGAAATGTCAGGGCCAGTGAAACCGCCGTCATCATGACTGTGCCCGCCAGGACAACCCTGGGAATCTGCCGGTGTTTTCCCGCCCCGTAGTTCTGGGCCACAATAGTGGAGATGCCGGAGCCAATGTTTATCATTGGCAGAAAAATGATGGTGTCCACTCGGTACGCCGTGGTAATTGCGGCCACCGTCTGGGTGCCGAATCCGTTCATGAAATTCTGCAAAATCAGATTTCCGAAGGCGTTGACGCAGGACTGGACCATGGGCGGAAGCCCCAGATGAATCCCTGCCTTCACAGCCGCCCGGTCCACCGGGCAGCGGAAAGGATGAATCCGCAGGAATTCGTATTTTCTGCTGTAATAGATGATGTACCCCGTCATGGCGGCCTGGGAGACAACCGTGGCGATGGCCGCGCCCTTCACACCCATCTGGCAGAATGCCACCAGGATCACGTCCAGAATCACATTCACAACGGACGAGCACAGGATCGAGAAAAACGGCGCCCGGCTGTTGCCCGCCCCGCGCAGGGCGGCGGCGTAGACGTTGTACACCGCCATGACCGGGACTCCAGCCAGAATAATCTGCAGGTAATCCTCCGCCATAACGATGGTGTCCGGGGTAGTGTTCAGCAGGCGAAGCAGGGGATACGCGCACAGGATTCCGATCCCCGCCAGCGCCAGAAACACCACGCCCAAAATCACGGAAAAGGAGGACAGCGTGTTCCGGATCTCCTCCAGCCTGCCGCTGCCATAGCGCTGGGCAAACAGCACCGCCAGCCCCAGGGTGAAGCCGTTGACGGCCAGCAAAAACAGGCCGCTCACCGTGCCCGTGGCTCCGATTGCCGCCAGCGCCTCCTCACCGGCCACATTTCCCACAATAAAGGCGTCCACCCAGTTGTAAAGCTGCTGCAGGATTCCGCTGAGGATCAGGGGAACGCAGAATTTTACCAGTGTGGCGATGATATTTTCCTGTGTTGTCTCCTTATGGCGCATGAATGTCCGTTCCTCCTCAAAAACAGAGGCGTTCTTTCGCTACCATACGGCCTGGATGGCCGTACCACAGGGGTAACTTTCGAACGCCTCGCTACTTTTCAGATCAATTTATAATTTATTTTACTTTGTCAGCAGCCGCCAGGCTGATGATAAGGGATACGTTTCCTTGATTATAACAACGAATGTTTTGGGAGTCAATGGGAGAATTTCCTGCAAATTCACCTCGGTTCTGTGTCAACGCGAAGGTTCAACCCGCCCATATCACAAAAACAGCTCCGCCTCCCTGCGTTTTGCCGCATTTTTCTCAAGCATTGTCTTTGCCCCTTCCAAGAATCGCGCAGGCATGGAACGGGCCTTCCTGGGGCAAACCTGAATGCAGCGCATACAGTTGATGCATTTGTCCTTTGACGTCAGATTGGGTGTCTCCCGGGAAATCGCTCCCACCGGACAGGCCTCCGCGCAGCCCCCGCACCTGTTGCATCCATCATCTGCCGCCGGCCAGACAGAGGGCGCCTTTACAGCTCTATATGGAATATTTCCGGGTACTGTAACCGGGGAAATGCCTTGCGCCCCGTTTATTTTTTTCTGAATATCCGCCCCGAATTTTTCCGCCGTCCTGATATCCGTCTCGTCCGGCCGGCCGGACGCAATGGAGCGTACAATGGAGTGTTCCGCCACAAAAGCGCCCGCCGCCGCTACCTGAAAACCGTTCTCCTCCAGAGCGTTCTTCAGCTCCAGCAGCGCGTCCTCATACTCTCTGTTTCCATAGACCACCACCGCCACGGCATACCGGCCATTTCCCCGGATCTCCTTCAGCCGTTCCAGCGCCACAGCCGGAACCCGCCCCTGATAAACCGGGACCGCCGCCAGCAGAACTGCCGTTTCGTCCAGCCGGGCCACATTTTTCACAGCCTCTAAATCTGTCAAATCCACATCCAAAACAGCACAGCCTGCCCCTTCTGCGACCGCTTTTGCCACCTTCTTTGTAGTACCGGTGGGGCTGAAACTGGCAATCATCCATTTCATTCTGTATACTCCTCCTTTACCTGAATATGAATCGTTCCAAATCTGTCAACCATAAAACCATACACAAATATCCCAGCAGTCACAGTCAGCATAGCCACCTTCAGATCATTTGATATGAAGTAAAACACTCCGAGGACCACCGCCGCAACAGAGGACACCACCAGCACAAACCGGTATAATCCCACCGAAATCTTTAAACCACTCTTCTTCCAGCTTTTTTCAAAACGCGTAGGTACGGACATTGCATAAATATTCGCAAGCACTTTTGTAATCGCGCCCGGGAACAGACAGATCGTCGCCACATCCCCTAAATCCATGCCCAGAAAAATCGGCACTGCCCCCAGGAGGTACAGCAGCACTAAAACGTACGGCGCCCCTTTCTTTGTGGTTTTGGTCAGCACACCGGGCAGCCAGCCGTCTTTTGCAGACGCGATTAACGGCCGGTAACCGGATACAATAGCGCCCAACAGGGAGGTGCACAGCGCAAATAACGCGCCGCCAATGAGGAAAAACATGTAAAGGCCATTGGGCATAATCATCTGGGCAACGCCCCCTAAATTCATCCCGGCAATCTCACCGTAAGAATGGGTGTGGGTCGCTGCAAACCCAATCAGCGCGTAAATGGCCGCGCCCACCAGTGCGGACAGGCAAAATGCAAGCGGTATATTTTTTCTAGGATTGGCTGCCGACTTTCCCATATTGATCACGTACTGGAAACCATTGCAGGTGTAAGACATCAACGCAATAGCGGAAATCAGGCCTTTCAGGCCGTTGGGAAGCATGGGGTCCCCGGAATAGGCGGCCGTATCCATCTTCATAACGCCGTACACCACAAAAATGCCAAGGGCCAAATACATGCAAATGCACATGATATTCTGCACGCCCGCCGCGAATTTATCTCCCACCACCGCACAGAGAAAGGCCAGGGTCAGCACCAGAAACGCTACCAGCTTTCCATACGCGGAGATGCTTGGAAAAAGCTTCTCCAGATACTGCACAACCGCAATGGCGGTCACGGCCAGCGAGCCGGCTCGAAATAAAATATCTCTCCCCACCGCAAATCCCGAGCACATTTTGGGCATAACCAGTGAATTAATGGCATACTCCCCGCCGTCCACCTCGAAGATTCTGGTCAAAAGCGGAAAGGCAATGGACTGCAATACACAAAGTGCCATTGCGAGGAACAAGGCGAGCACGATCCCTCTTCCCGTATATGCAATTCCAACCCCCATCAAAGCAAATACCCCGGAACCAACAATACATCCAACACCAATCGAAATCAGATCAAACAGATTGAGTTTCTTTTCCATAAAAGTACCCCTTCCCCGAAATTTATCCTTTTACAAGTGCCGTTTCCCTTTCATATTCCGCAAACGCCTCTGAAATCCGATCAATGGCTTTCCGGATATTGGCTTTGGAACAGGTGACGCACAACCGCATAAACCCAGCCCCATTTTCAGGATCATGGGACGTCCCCTTCTGCAACGCCACATTGGCTTTCTGGTAAATGATATCCTGCAAAACATCATCCGAATAACCGAAATCTGAAAAATCCAGCCACAGGACATAGCTTCCCTGGGGCAGATACACCTTGACCCCGGGAATTTTCTCTTTTATGTAATCCACGGCAAAAGACATGGTGTTGTCCAGATATTCATTTAACTGATCCAGCCAGTCCTCGCTCTCGTTATACGCCGCAATGGTACCCGCGATGGCGAAAGGCGTGGGCATGGCGGGTTCATAACCATTCTGGAACTGCTTTCGCAGGCCCTCGTCCGGGATCACGCTGTAAGCGCAGTGCAGGCCCATAAGGTTAAAGGATTTATTCACGCCGGACACCATAATGATATTGCTGACATCTTCCGTCGCATCCAGAATCGGAATGTGCCTGACCCCTTTTCGGATCAAGTCCGAATGAATCTCATCCGAAACCAAAACCACCCCGTTCCTGCGGCAAATCTCCGCTACCCGGCATAGCTCCTCTCTTGTCCAGACCCGGCCCACCGGATTCTGGGGGGAACAGTGGACCAACACTTTATTCTCCGGTTGCGCGCAGACAGCTTCCAAATGCTCCCAATCCAGTTCGTAAGCCCCACCCCCGTGATTGATCATCTGGCAATTTGCGACGTGACGGCCGGTTTTCTCAATCACATTCGTAAAATTGCGGTAAATAGGCCGGCAGAGAATCACGCCCTCCCCAGGTTTGGAAAATGCCAGAATCGTCTGCTCCACACCGTCCAGGGCCCCGTTGGAATGGATAATCCATTCCGGCAAAAGCTCCATGTTGTGGCGCCGCCGGTACCAGTTTATAATCGACCGCTTATACTCTGCCGCCGAGTTGGACGTGGTATAGCCGTAATTCTCAAAATCCGCCACTCTGTGCATGGCCCTTGCAATGGCGGGCGCGCACCTGAAATCCATATCGGCCAGATTCAGACGGATGGTATCTTTGTCCAGCCGGAGCTTCGGAGTGGTGACCTTGAAAAATGCGTCGTCATCCCATTTCATACTGTAGGTTCCAAAACGCAAAACCTCATGGTCAAAGTCATATTTCATTTAATGTTTCCTTTCACAAGTCAAAAATATTATTTTAGTTGCTAAAGTATTTGGCCAAATAAGAGCAACTATTTTAGCTGCTAAAGTATTTATAACAAAAAAATGCTTACCTGTCAATACCGGAAAGCACTTTTTTTCGTCATTATGTACGGGTCAAAAATAATTTTCCCATCAATGCCTCATATTCGATCAGCTGCTTTAGATCTTCTTCGGAATACTGGCTTAAAAACCGGCTGATATAAGAAAACTCGCTGTGATCATACGCGATGTGTTCCGCGCAGAGAATTCTGCCTTTTTCGGTCAGGGAAACCGTGGTCACCCGCTTGTCCCCTGCGTCCTTGGCGCGCGCCACGTAACCCTTTTTCTCCAACCGGATGGCCATCTGGGTCACCGCCCCCTGGGTCACATTTAACCGCTGCGCCAGCTCTCCCATGGTCGGCGAGCCCTCCGGCCCAATCTCCACCACAAAATGAACCTCCCGCATAAATAAACTGTTGTCCATCCCATACTTTCTCGGTTTATCTAAAAAGCTCACGGTCACAGCGGCAGATCTTGTGTGCTCTTTCATAAGCTTCTGTATTAATTCGATGCGTTCCAAAACGATATCTCCTCCATTTCCCTGCGCGACGAATACACTGGCATTGTAACGCCGCCAGTGCGGTGCACTGATGTCATTTTATCGCAGATTTGGGGAATGGTCAATCGATAAACTTGGGTGGGACATAGGGGGTATGGATACTTTGGGCAAGGTGCTTGTGCTGTAAAGCCTATTTCCGTTTTTCTGATCACTCGGAGGGATTACCCCCAGCCTCCGTTCCCCCAGCGCCACCCTCAAAATCAGCCGTCCTGCTGCTTGCTATACGGTATCCCCGTCCCTGCCGTCTCTCTTCATCATGCGCCGGAAAAACCCGCACTCCTCATCATTGCACAGCTGTCCCTCCGCCTCCTGCACGGTCAGGTGAAATACGTGGTAGAGCGGGTGCTCCTGATCCCCGTAAAGCTTATACTCACAGTACACGCCAGCCTCTTTCAGCTTTTCCCTGAGCCTGGGCGCCTGATCCATACAGAAATCTCCCACTGCAGTCATGAGGTACACCGGCGGGAAACTGCTGTTTACGTGATCCGTCACATTGATCAAACGGCGCTCCCGCGGGGAGCCCTTCTCCGGCAGCAGATCCCCCATGAGTTCCAAATTCATAACCCCGCCCTCATGTTCCTCCTCTGTCAACGGCTCATACGCGCCGCAGTTCATCCCAATCGCCCTGGGGATAAATCCCTGAGGCGCCTTGAACGGATACCCGGCTGCGTACTCCGGAGAGGTGCAGATGGCGGTATACAGCCCCAGCAGATGCGCCCCGGCAGAATCCCCCACCATGAAAATATTGTCCATATCAAATCCGTAGGTTTCACAATTCGCATAAACCCACTCCATCACTCGGTTGGTGTCCTCCAGCTGCGCGGGAAATTTGGATTCCGGCGCCAGCCGGTACGAGAAATTCACCACCGCAAATCCCCTCCCGGCCAGCGACATACAATAAAACTGGTACAGCTCCTTGTCCCCGTATACCCAGCCGCCGCCGTGGATGCTCACAATCACCGGAAGCCGGTTTCCCCGCTCACTTATGGGGCGGTAAACATCCAGACGGTTCCAGACCGGATCCGGCCCGTAGGCAAGACCGTCGAACCGCTCAACTGTTTCCGGTGTGGTAAGCCCCGCGTCCCGCTTCGCATCGTTAACGCTCCATTCCACTCTCATTCGCTTACTTAATTCTGACATTATGTTCCCCTCTCTGATTCTGTTCTGAGCAATTCCTGCCTGTATGCCCCAATGGTTTTTCCCACGTTACGCTTGAACACCTTGCAGAAATACGTGGTATTGATATACCCGCAGCGGTCTGAAATATCCTTGACGGTGAGATTCTGATTCCGGCACAGCTCCTTCGCCCGGTCCATTCGCACCGCCGTCAGGTACTCCACAAATGTTCTTCCCGTCTTTTCTTTAAAAATATGGCTCAGGTAATAGGGACTGATGCCCACGCTCTCCGCGCAGGCCATCAGGGAAATGTCCCGGATAAAATTGCTCTCAATATATTGTTTGGCTGTTTCCACATAATCTTTTATCTTATCGGCATTATCCGCCGGCAAATCCGGTCGGTCCTTGTGGTCTTCCCTGAGTTTTGCGATACTCTCCCGGTAGGAGCGCGGCATATCGGAAAAGGACGGGTAGACAGTTCCCACCCCATAGAGGCATTCCGATCCCGTGCGCTCCATAAGCGCCCGGGCGATGAGCTCCGCCAGCCCCGCGCACCAGCTTCTCTGCTCCTCACGATCTGAACGATCGGGAGCAAAGAGCAGCACAACGATTCCGTCGGATGTGACGGTGGCCAGAAAGCCACAGATACCGTCCAGTATATTTCCTAACTCCCTATTCAGTTCCCTGGCCCCCATCCGGCCCGGCCTTTTGATGAGAAATGTCGCGATACATCCTCCGGAAAAATTCAGCCCATTGATGTCCAGGTAAACCTTAAAATGTTCCTCATCGCATTTTTCCGAAAATATCGACATCAAAATTTCACTGCCCAGATAAGGGTTCACCACTTGCAGCGCCGAATCCAGATTGCTCTGTCTGCTGTTTTTCTTCCGCTCAGCCTCCACAGCCTTGCACAGCTCCGAAATCGCCCGGATCTTCTCGTCCTGTTTGCCTGGTTTCAGGATATATCCGTCGGTTTTCAGGTCAAGCGCTTTCTTCACATACTCAAAATCGCTGAACGCCGTATTGATGATAAAACGGGTTTTACAGCCCTTGCTGCGCATAAGCTCAATCACCTCGATCCCGGACAATCCCGGCATCCGTATGTCCACCACTGCCAGGTCCGGCTCCAGACGTTCCAACAATTCCTTCAGCTCCACACCGTTTTCAGCCAGCCCGGTCACCTGGATGTGCGGAAAATTCTTTGCCACCAGCATCTCCAGGCTTTTGAGCACCAACGGCTCGTCGTCTGCAATCACCATTGTAAAATTCATAGGTCACCCTTCCCGCTGAAGCAAAATCACAATTTTCAGTCCCGGATCCATCGTCTCTATTTCAAATTTTGCATGCCCGTTGTAAAACAGCTGGATTCTGTGGTAAATATTCCGCAGCCCGATGTGCATGCCGGAGGATCCGTTATTTTCAAAATCCTCGTAGATCCGGCGGATCTGCTGGGGCGTCATGCCCACTCCGTTGTCCCTTACCTCCATGCAGATATGATCTTCGGTCTGGAACACCCGGATCCACACGCAGCCGCCGCTCATTTTCATGGCAATCCCGTGCTGGATGGCGTTTTCCACAAGAGGCTGGAGAATCATGCAGGGCATCTTAAAATCAAGGCAGCGTTCGTCCACATCAAAGAAATAAGAGTACCTTCCTCCATACCGGTATTCCTGAATGGCAACATAGTCCTTCAGATTTTCCATCTCTTTTTGCAGCGTCACGGTCTTTGAAATATTGTCCAGGTTATACCGCAAAAACGTGGCCGTGATCTCCATTAACTCCGCGCACTGGTCTGCATTTTCGATGCGCGCCAGGGAGGAAATCATATTCAGGGTATTGAACAGGAAATGGGGGTTAATTCTGGACTGCAGAAAATTCAGATGGCTTTTCTGAAGCTCGCTGTAAATGCGCAGGTTTTCAATCTCCAGGGCAGCCAGGCGCTCCTTAATATCGGCGTTTTCCTCAATCTTTCGCATCTGATCCCGGATAATCTCAATCATGTGGTTGAACGCCCCCGCAAACTCGTCGAACTCGTCATTGCTGCCCACCTGAATCGGTTCCGCCAGGGAAATATTCTCCCGCATGGAATTCACACCCGCCATCATTTTCCGGATGGAACCGGACACCTCACGGATCACCTTATACAGGTAAACACTGCAGATGAGTCCCATCATGGCCATCAGCGCCAGCTGAAACGCAGCGGTATATCTCTGCAGCCGGTCCAGGCGCGCTTCCATCGCTCTCAGAGTACCCAACTTTGCTGTATAGGTATTTTGAAACCGCAGATTGACATAGCCGTACACCTCCTGCAGCTCACCGTACTGCTGTTCCAGAGAGGTGTAATCCGCGTCCCTGCGTTTCTGACCGTTTAAATATTCTCCCAGATTCTCCATCAAGCTTTCACTTTTTTCGATGTACGTCTTGACGGTGTTGCAGGCATCGGACAGCTCCCGTTCAAAGCGCTGCTCAAGCTGAGCCTCGATCCCGGTTATCTCCTCCCGGACATTACCCGTTCCCCTGTCATAGGCTTTCGCTCCATCCGCGGAGAGATACAGGTACGCCAGGTTGACGCTGTCATTGAGATCGTTGACCGCGGTTTCCAAACGGTTGACCGCCACCAGCTCCGAGGTGGCCCGGGAGTACCGGCTGGAAACATAAAAATTTTCAAACAGACCGGACACCAGGAACACCAGCACGAAAAATCCCATAATGATATATCCCATGGCGTATTTTTTCGCCACCGTATTAAATAAGACGGATTTTTTCATCGGCTGACCTCGTCGTAATGATCGGCGGACAGCCAATGGCAGTCCGTATAGATAACGCCGCCCGTGTAGCTGCCCTCCGATACATAATTTGCAATCTCCTCCACGATGCGGCGGCCCATCTGGTTCGTATCCTGTTTTACCACTCCCGCAAGCACACGGCTTTCCACTCCAGTGTACGCATCAAAGCCAACCACAAAACGGTACTCCGTATCCGGCCCTGTGAAGGCATGGCTCAGCGTCTGTCCGCCCGTGCCCTCCAGGCACACCAGAATATCCGCCTCATCGGACAGGCTGTGGTACTGATTCATAAAGGTAAGCCCGTCGTAATGGCTGTAGTTCACGCTGGTGATCTCTATGCCGGGATACCCGGCGATCACATCCCGGAATCCCTCCAAACGCTGCTCCAGGTTTAAATAGCCGGGTTCCCCCGTCACCACCGCAGCCCTTGCCGTTCCGCCTGCCAGCCGGGCCAGGTTCTCACCCAGCATTCTTCCGGCCTCATAATTGTCGGTTCCAATATACAAGTTGCAAGGAAAATCCCGAATCGCCGTATCCACGCAGATGATCTGAATTCCCTGGTTCTGCGCCTCCAGAAGCACCTGGCGGAAGGTTTCGTCCTCATTTCCCTGGATCACAATCACATCCACCCTGGCGGCCACCTGCTGCTTCAGGATATCCGTCATCTGGCTGATATTGTAATTGAGCTGGGGAATGCTGATCTGGATATCAATATTGTAAGATTCTCCCAGCTCTGCTTCCGCCTCCTCAATTCCCTCCCGGATCAGACTCCAGTATCCGTCGTCATTGTGGGGAAGAATAACCGATACCCTTGTGACCGGATACAGGGCTTCCTCCCTCCCGCCACAGCCCGAGAGCAAAATCGCCGCAAGGAGGAACGTCAGCGTCAAAAGCCCCAATGGACCGCCGCTGCCTCTTCTGTAATCTCTAAACATTTCCTATTTTTTGGCGGAATACTTGCGCATATCCAGGGCCACCGCGACAATAATAATCAGCCCTTTTACGATAAACTGCCAGTAGGAACTCAGTCCCACAAAGGTAAGGCCATAGTTGATCACGCTGAAGATGATGACGCCGAGAAATGCGCCCGGCACATTTCCGATCCCTCCGGCGAAGGAGGCGCCTCCAATGATACAGCTTGCGATCGCGTCCATCTCATACCCCTCCGCAAACGCCGCGTTTGCGCTTCCGGTGCGGGCCGCCAGCATACAGCCTGCGAAGGCCGCCAAGGCGCCGGAGAGCATATAAACGAACATATCGATCTTAAACGCGTTGATACCTGCTACCTTTGCCGCCTCTCTGTTACCTCCGATCGCGTAGATATTTTTGCCGAGCGTTGTCATATTTAACAGCACGAATACAAATATCATAACAAGTAACGCTACAATTATCAAGTAAGAGATCCCCATAAAGGAGCCGGTTCCGAACTGTACAAAGGACTGCTTGTAGCCTGCCAACGGCTGGGAATTGTTCGGCGCTTTCTTCAAAAACAGCAGATTTCCTCCGTAGATAATCAACTGCATTCCCAATCCGGCGAGAAAGGCCGGAACCCGGAATTTTGAGATGATAATACCGGTGACTGCACCCACCATCAGGCCGGCTGCGACCGACACGAGCATGGGAACGATGATCGGCAGCTCCCCAAGCCCGGGCCAGAACTTCAGGTAATAGTCGGCCTGCTGCGCCAGCGTTCCTGCGATCACCGCACCCAGGCCGGCCAGACGGCCCACGGTCATATCCATACCGCCCGCAATGATCACCACCAGCATCCCCATAGCCAGCAAAATCTTGGGCGCGCTCTGGATCAGCACATCGCTCAGCACCCTGGCTGACAGAAAGGACGGCGAGATAACCGCAATTATGACAATCATAATCAACAGACAGATATATAAAATATTGTTAATCAAGAATTTTGAAATGTTTTCCGATTTCATGGTTTCTCCTTTACATCTTCCGCGGTATAGGTGCTGGCCAGCAACATGATTTTTTCATCCGATATCTCGGAGTGCTCGATGATTCCCGACATATGGCCCTCGCACATCACCATAATCCGGTCCGACATGCCCATCAGCTCCGGCATCTCCGAGCTGATCATGATCACGCACTTCCCGTCCTGGGCCATTTCCTCCATCAATTCATAAATCTCATACTTTGCCCCCACATCGATTCCCCGGGTCGGTTCGTCCAGAATCAGGATATCCGGCTCCGATAACAGCCAGCGTCCCAGAAGCACCTTCTGCTGCGTCCCTCCGGACAGCGATTCCATGGACGTTTTCAGGGTTGGGGTCTTGACGGAGAGCATATCCACAAACCGTTTTGCCTCCCGTCCGCGCTTTTTCTTGTCCAGGAACAGGCCGTTTTTCCGGTATCGCCCGGGATTTACGTTCTGATCCACCACCAGCATGTTATCCACCACGGAGGCGCAGCCGATATTTCCCGTCTTTCTCCTGTCCTCTGTCAGCAGGGCCATTTTATGTTTTATGGCATCCGCCGGGCAATGGTTGTGAACTTGTGTTCCATTTATGTAAAGTTTTCCGCTCTTGATTTCACCCAGACCAACAATAGCTTCCATGAGTTCGCTTCTCTGGGAGCCCACCAGGCCGCCGATCCCGAATATTTCTCCCCTGCGCACCGAAAAGCTCACATTCTGGAAGGAATGAGGACTTATGCTGGTCAGCCCCTCGACTCTCAAATAATCTTCGCTCCCGGGCTTGTGCGTCTTGGGCGGAAAGCGGTTATTCATCTCCCGGCCCACCATCCGGCTCACAATCGTATCTGTAGTCATTTCCTTTGCCGGCCAGGTTCCCACCAGCTTTCCGTCTCTCATAATGGTAATTTCATCGGAAATCTGAAGAATCTCATCAATTTTGTGGGAGATGTAAATCACTGCGGCGCGCTCCTCTTTAAGCTGCCGGATGATTTTAAATAATATTTCCGTCTCCGTCTCGGTCAGGGAGGATGTGGGCTCATCCATGATGATCACCTTGGCTCCGATGGACACCGCCCGGGCGATCTCCAACAGTTGGCAGTAGGAGGTGGAGAGTTCCGAGACCTTCTGTTTCGGGTCGATTTTGATGCCGATCCGCTCAAATACCTCCTGTGTATCCCGGACCAGCCGCTCCCGGTCCACCCAGCGCACCCCCGCCCGTTTCTCGTAGGGCAGGCGGCCGAGAAAAATATTTTCACTGACATTCTGGGTCCGCACCGGATGCAGCTCCTGGTGGATCATGGATATTCCCAGATCCATGGCATTTCTGGGGTTTTCTATCTCCACCTTCTCGCCGCTTATCCTGATGGCCCCCGCATCCGGGGAATAGATTCCGTAAATGCACTTCATAAGAGTGGATTTACCTGCACCGTTCTCCCCCATAAGGGCGTGTACGGTGCCGGGCTTCACGCGCAGCGAAACGCCGTCCAGGGCCTTTACGCCGGGAAAGGTTTTCGTAATATCAACCGCTTCCAAAACATATTCCGCATTACTCATGTTCATTTTCTCCTCTTATCATAAAAGATCAGGCATAAGGAACCTGATCTTTTATGGTTCATTGCCTCAGAACACAAACTGCCTGCAATTATCAGAAGCTGGTATCGTTGATATCATAGCTTGCCTCTTCCACATTGTCCTTAGTGATGGAAATATAGTCGATCAGGATTTTGTGCCCTTCCACATGGACTCCGTCTAATCCAATGCTCTCCGTAGTGACCGCCTCGCCCTTCTCCAGCAGGTACATCAGCTTGTAAATGGATTTAGCAAGCTTGACCGGATTGTTCAGGCTGGTCTCCAGAAGCGTTCCGTTCTTAATACTCTCGCAGCCGGCCACTGTGGCGTCCACGCCCACCACCGGAATGGTGTTGCTCTCATCTGTGAAATATCCATGGGCCTGAAGCGCCGCGATTGCGCCCAGAGCTTCATCGTCGTTATCCGCAAGAATGCAGTCGATATCGTCGCCGTAATTGGCAATCAGTGCCTCCACGTTCGTCTGCGCCTCGGAACGGGAGAAATTGCACAGCACGCCGTTGATGGAATCCCCGCCTTTCACGCCCGTCACGTCGTCTCCGCCGATGTTTTTGCCCAGCTCATATCCCGCGCCCTCGATGGCGGCCAGACTGTAGGAAGAGCGGTTAATGGTATCGCTGAAGGTCTGCATTCCCTGAAGGAGTATGAAATCCACCTTACCGTTGCCGTTCCGGTCCCAATTCTCATGGGTGTTAAAATACTCTACAATCGCATTTCCCATATTTTCGCCCGACTGGGTAGATACGGACGAGACGTACCACAGATTTTCATTCTGGGCAAAGGCGTCGTCGCTGGGGCTTGTGGTATTTGCAAAAATAGCCACGATACCATTGTCCGTACAGGTCTTTGCAATAGAATCGGCAGCCGGATTGTTGATGTTATTGATTACAAGATATTTGGGCTTCTGGGTCAAAAAATTGTTAAAATTGTTATCCTGGACCGTAATGTCGTTCTGGCTGTCTGCGTCGCTGATTTTAATGGTTCCGTCGGCCGCCGCAACGTTGCCCAGACACTGGCGGGCATTGGCGATAAAGGTATCCGCAAAGTTGTACCAGATCACACCTGCCGTAGCCCCGCCCGCAGACTCCGTACCTGCCGCTGCCTCAGCGCCCCCTGACGTGCCGGCCGGGGACTCGGCTCCTGCGGTTCCGGCCGACTCCGCTGTTTTCGCCGCTTCCGTAGCCGCCGTGTTGGAGGAGCCGCAGCCCGCGATCAATGCGGAAACCAGCCCCGCTGCCATCAGTGCCCCAAACATTCTTCGTTTCATTTTGTTACCTCCCTTTTGAGTGCTTGTTTTTATGATCTGAAAAAAGTATAGCACAGCGGGGTTGGGGCTTAAATTCAAGATACTTGCAGACGGGATTAAAATAATTGCGGTGAAGTCGGTGAAGGAATGAAACAAAAATGCACTTTTTTGCGAAACGCAAAAAAGTGCATTGAAAAGGGGTGTTGCAGCACTAGATGGATGATCTTTACCGGAGCAACAACGCAGACCAGCCTTGGAATTTTTATATGCCGAAGAACAATTTATGAAATGCTTATCTATTGCGTCTAAAACATTTTCGTCCGTTTCAAGAACCATATTTTAAAAAATGAAGGATGATAAAACCCGTTTATTTCATTCAATTCCATGACCATTTCCTACCTACGCTTCTCAAAAAAGTTCTTATTAAAATATCAAAAGCAAAACTCCTCCGTATTCTCAAACATTATCTCCACCCTGTCAACTTTCTTCACCGTATGATAATGCCCACAATACCACTTCTGGTAATCCAACCTGTCCTCAATCCCATCCAGCCACTCTTCCGTAGACTTATCCACCTTACTCTGATCAATCCCCTTCAGGAACACCTCCACTGGCTCATATTTCAACGGCGTGGTATGGCTCAGCACAACATCCACCTTCCATCTCAGTTCATCCAGTTTCCGCTCCACATCCCTTTTAATTTCTTCCGAAGGCTGCTCATCCGGCCACCACCCATACCCATACATGAGCCGTATCATCTTATCCACACTATAAGCCCCGCCCATCACAATGGCTTTCTTCCCATCAAGTTCAAACACTTCCCCGTCCTTCGCAAACAGCAAATCCGGGTACTCTTCCTCATAATACACCTTACCACCGTGCCACATCTTTTCCTTATATGTCTCAATGGTATACGGCCTCTGCTCATGATTTCCATGGATTGCAAATATTGTAATCGGCAACGATTCCAGCAGTTCCTTCTTCCTCAGGTCACGCCACCCACCACTAAAATTTATCCCTGCATCTCCAAGTATGATCAATATATCCTCACGGCTTGTCCCAAACCGCTCGCAGAACCGCTCCACCCGTTCAAACCGCCCATGTGTATCCCCTGTTATGTATATCACAATCCTTCTATCCTTTCCAGGTGCCACCCCTCTGGCAGACAGCCTGATTATACCATACGATCCCTGCTTTCTTCCGCATTACAGACCTACTCAATATCTTTATATGTCACTTTATAGTGAGCAATGAATTTTCCTCCTGCAATATTTTCCATCTCAGGGTGCAAATTTATTAACCATTCATAATTCTCATCATCTTTATCTTTTAATTGATTCAAAAAAGCCTGATACTCACTTGGCTCTTTTCCAATAAATGTTGCACCTAATTTTTGAAACAATCCCAAACTTGGTTCATTATTTGAATAAATTCGCGCCAGAAAATAATCTATCTTGCTTATAC
>ENA-UOJP01000620-UOJP01000620.1-human-gut-metagenome-genome-assembly--contig:-C102-NODE-620-length-61765-cov-8.546881_pt1 | contig 61765 bp, 47 predicted proteins | sample MGYA00242353_ERZ723900 | MGnify/ENA metagenome assembly ERZ723900 | reverse complement strand
TGTCTTTATTTATTTTATGGTTGGTATTTTTCAGCCGTTGATTGCAGTGATTACGGGTGGAGGTATTGTAAAAGCAATCCTTACTGTTGCTACCTATTGTTTTGGGATGAGCAAAGATTCCAGCACTTATTTAGTACTGTACCAAATTGGGGACGCCTGCTTCTATTTCCTTCCCATTATGGTTGCATTTACATGTGCGGCAAAACTTAAATGTAATCAGATGCTGGCGGTCATTGTTGCGGCTGTTCCACTGCTTCCGTCAATGACTAAGCTGATTGATAACGGAATGACGTTATTTGGGGCGACGATTCCCAATGTGGGCTACAGTTCACAGATTTTCCCTGCAATTTTATCTGTATTTGTGATGGCGTTCATAGAAAAATATTTTACAAAAATATGTCCAAAAGTACTGCGTGTTATCTTAGTGCCGGCAGCGTGTTTTTTAATTACAATACCGCTGGAACTCCTGATTCTTGGGCCGTTGGGCTATAATTTGGGAACTGGTTTTACGAACATATTATTAACTTTAAATGATTCAGTCGGATGGGTAGTTGTTGCAATACTTGCTGCGGCATTGCCATTTATGACGATAACAGGTATGCACAAGGCATTAATCCCATATGTCGCATCCGTGTACACGAATCCCGGATATGATATGTTAAATACACCGGCAAAGGTGGCACACAATCTGTCAGAATGCGGAGCTTGTTTTGCGGTTGCCATAAAAACTAAAAAAACAACGCAGAAAACGGTTGCGTTTTCCGCCTCTTTATCGGCGCTTTTTGGAATCAGCGAACCTGCTCTATACGGAGTGACAATGCTTAATAAACGAGCAATGACAGGTGTTGTGATTAGTAGTTTTATATCGGCAATGGTAATGGGAATTGCCGGAGTAAAATCCTATGCATCAATGAGTACAAGTATTGTGGGACTTCCCCGGCATCTTGATGCAAATAATCCGATGAACTTTGTATGGGCTGTTATAGGCTATTTGCTCGCTCTTGGAATTTCTTTTATCGTTACATTGATTATTTATAAAGATTCTGATGAAATGACTTCTGCTACAGAATCCGCAGACAATCGAATCGAAACAAAAACAGAGGATGTGGATGCAAGTATGAATTTTTATAGTCCGTTGAAAGGGCGGGCAATCCCTATGAGTGAGGTAAACGATGAAGTATTCAGTGCGGGCATTTTAGGTAAAGGAATTGGAATTATTCCCGAAGAAGGGAAACTGTATGCACCATGTGATGGAAAAATTTTTTCTGTCTTTCCCACAAAACATGCAATTTCTATGATAGCAGATAAAGCTGAAGAAGTGCTTTTGCATGTGGGGCTGGAAACCGTAACGCTGAACGGAAAATGCTTTAGTCCGAAAGTAAAAGACGGGGATATCGTAAAAGCAGGCGATTTAATTATGGAATTTAACATTGACGAGATTAAACGTAATAATCTGGATTTAACCACGTGTTGCGTCATTACCAATTCCGATCATTATGAAATTGATGTAAAAGTGAAGGGAAATGTAAATAAAAATACATTATTAATGAGTATAAATAATAGGTGAAACAGCAAGGAGCAATCATTATGAATCAAGAATTTCCTGAAAATTTTCTATGGGGATGTGCAACTTCTGCCTTCCAGGTAGAAGGAGCCTATAATGAAGATGGAAAAGGGCTTTCCCTTGCAGATGTACGCAGTATGTCTGTTGATCCGACTGAAGAACCAACGAAAGCACTGGCAAATGTAGGCGATGAGATTGCCGACAGTAAGATTGCAAGCGATCATTATCATCGTTGGGAAGAAGATGTTGAATTAATGAAAGAGCTGGGATTAAAATCCTACCGTTTTTCCATCGCATGGACAAGGATTTATCCCAATGGTGATGATGAACAGATTAATGAAAAAGGGCTTGCGTTTTATGATAAATTAATTGACCGCTTAAATGAGTATGGTATTGAGCCCGTCGTTACGATTTATCACTTTGATTTTCCCTGTGGCATTCAGAAAAAATACGGAGGTTGGCGTAACAAACAGTCAATAGAGGATTTTAATCGCTATGCATGCACCTTATTTGAACACTTTAAAGGGCGTGTCAGATACTGGCTCGTGAATAATGAGCAGAATGCAATGATCCGGCGCGATTCTTATTTGGGCATTGAGGAAAAAGATATCTTAAAGCGGGAGCGTTTAAGACATTTGTGCAATCACAACATGTATGTAGCTTGTGCAAAGGCAATAGCTTCCTGTCATCAAATTGATCCAGAGGCGAAGATTGCCCCAGTTATGGCATACAGCCCCACATATCCAAAAGATAGTAAACCGGAAAATATTCTTGCAGCAAAGAAGTCGGAGGATTTGTATCGCAATTACATGATTGACGTTCATTGTCGGGGAGAATATCCAGCATATTATTTGCGTTGGCTGAGAGATAATGGATGGGACTTTCCAATTAGCGATGAGGAGCATGAGATTTTAAAAGCCGGTAAACCTGATTTTTATGCATTTAACTATTATCGTTCGTCATGTGCGGAATATTGCCCCGAAGATGTATCTCCTGAGTTAGTAGAACGGTATCGGGTGGACGCTAAGCGGAGAATGCTTCCCGGCATCTGCCGGCATATTGATAATCCGAATATTGAGCCGTTTCCGATGAATCAGTGGCGGTTGGATCCGATCGGACTTCGTGTGGCATTTCGTAATATATATGAACGATGTCATTTGCCATTGATGCTGTGTGAGAACGGGCTGGGGGTTCCGGATATTTTAACAAACGACTTTAAAATTCATGATGACTACCGGATTGATTATCTGAAAAGTCATATTATTGCGATGAAAGAAGCTGTGAAAGATGGAATTCCAGTCATCGGATACCATGTTTGGACATTTATGGACGTCATCAGCACCAGTGAAGGTTTTAAAAAACGATATGGCCTTGTGTATGTAAACCGCGATGAGAAGGGCGGGGATCTGAACCGGTATAAAAAGGATTCCTTTAACTGGTACCGGGAGGTTATCAAAGAGAACGGAAGAAACTTATGATAAACTGTTTATTGTAGAAGCAAATCAAGCATAAGCGTTACATATCATATACGAACGGGAAACAGGCCAGGAGCGGTAGTGCGGAACGGTATATATGAGATAGAATCAATGTACCGGAGTACACAATCATCATTGACAAACCGTATACATTATAATAAAATAAAGACAGTTATCTAGTAAAACCGTATGCTTATTAAAGTATGCAAAAATCAGGAGGAAGTCGATCACAAATGATTTTCTCCTGATTTTTTTCTGCATGCAGAGTGAGGGTGCCGATCAATCAAATACTTTGATGATTTTGCCCCCGGGAGTGCGCCAGATGAAACGAATCTACTTTAAACGGCTATTTTTTGCATTTTTATTTGCGACCATTCTGCCTATCTGTCTCTGTGTGGCGGCCATCTCCTACGGCAGCTTCCATATGTCCCGGGAGCGCTACCAGGACAAGGTGGGCGCCATGGCTGCGGCCAGCTCCGGAAATATGCGGGAGCTTTTGGAGGAGTATGAGAAAATTTTAAACAGCCTTTCTGAGGAGCCTGCTCTGGCGGCGTACCTTGCGGGGAATGACCGGGAGGGGCTGGGGGAGCTGGTGCGCCCTCTCCAGACGGGCCGCGACAACCGCCTGCGCATCCGGGTAATCGACCCGGACGACCGGTATATTTACCCGGACAGCAGGGACGCGAAGCTCTACGACCCGGCGGTGTTCGGCGGCTGGGGAATTTTACACGAAATGACCGCGAATCCGGACCGGATCGCCGTCACACCCAGCGTCACCCGGGCGGAGAACGGCCGGAAGATCTGCATGAACATAGGCAGGGCGGTGCGGGGGCGGGACGGAACGATCGCCGGGTATGTGGTTCTGGACGTGTACCGGAACACGCTTCTGAACGCGGTCAAGCAGCTGGAGGACGAGAAGTCCTCCGTCACCCTGGCCGACCGCAACGACTGCATTATCCTGGACACCACCGGGCGGTTTACGGAAGGGGCCACCGGCGCGCCGGGCAGGGCGGAGAAGAATTCTGTTGCGGCTTCCCGGGAAAATGCCTACGGCCTGCGCATTTACGCCTACTACAACATCGAGGAGTTCAACGAGAACAGCCGCCTGATGATCTTTATCAGCCTGCTGGTGCTGGTCTGCATGGCGCCCCTGGCATTTCTGCTGGCCGCCGTGTTCGCCAACCGCATGTACCGCCCCATCGACACCCTGGTCAGCTCCATGAACCTGGTGACACGGGGAAATCTGGATACCAAGATTGAGATACGGGCCCACGACAGCGACGAGATGCGTCTGGTCAGCTCGGTGTTCAACTGGATGATTGCCCGCATCCAGACCCTGATCGAGAACGCCAGGGAGGAGAGCGAGCGCAAGAAAAACGCGGAGTTAAAGGCGCTACAGGCTCAGATCAGCCCCCATTTTCTCTACAACATGTTAAACGAGATCAACGCCCTGGCCCGGATGGGCCGCACGGGGGAGGTCTCCGGCTTTGTGATCCATCTGGGAAAGCTGCTGCGCCGGAGTATCACCTTCAAGGACGACTTTGTGAAGCTGAGCGACGATCTGGTTTTTGTGGAGGACTACATACGGCTCCAGCAGATCCGTTACGACCAGCTCTTCGACGTGGACATCCGGGTGGAGGAGGAGATCCGGGACTGCCTGATCCCCAACCTGATCATCCAGCCCCTGGTGGAAAACGCCATTATCCACGGTTTCACTGCGGGCAAGGAGGGCTACATGCTGAGTCTGCGGGGATACCGCAGGGAAGGGGACGTGTGCATTGAGATTTACGACAACGGCATCGGCGTGGATAAGGAATATTTGAAATACATCAACAACGTGGAAAAGGGTGTGGGCCTCTACGGGGGCCTGGGCGTGGAGAACGTGCAGAAGCGGCTGCTTCTGATCTACGGGATGCGCTATGGAATCAAGATGGAGAGCGAGAAGGGCCGCTACACCAAGGTGGTGATTCTCCTGCCGTACCGGAGAGAGCAGGTGGACAAGACATGAAAATGGGAATGAGTCGTTTGCTGATTGCACTGGCGGCGGTTGCGGCCGGAGGGGCAATCTTTGCCGCCGCAAGGCGGTATACGCCGGCCCAGGAAAATGCAGGGCGGGAGACGGTGGAGCTGAACCTGCTCATGTCCCTGGGCGGGGACGGCATGCGGGAGGAATACATGCGGCAGCGCCTGGACGCTTACGGCGAGCTGAACCCGGATGTAAGGGTTTCGGCAACCTTTGTGGAGTCGGACACCCTGGTGTTTTTGAAGCTGCTCTACGCGGGAAAGGGGTACCACTACGACGTGGTCTGCATGGGGGACGACTCCATGCTCTCCGCGGCCGAGCAGAAATTGATCTACCCCATGGACGAGTTCGTGATGAGGGATCTGGGCCTGGCCTGGCTGGACGCCGTGCCGGGGGCCTGTCTGGAGAACACGATGAGCGGAGGGAAGATTTACGGGCTGCCGTTTATTAAGAGCCGTCTGAAGGTGTATTACCGGGATGAGGGAGGTGGAGCCGGGGAGAGCGGCGGGGCCGGAGCGTATGGAGCCGGGAAGAGCGGCGGAATCGGGGAAAACGGCGCGCCGGGAGCTGGCGTGGCCGGGGGAAACGGAGCGTCGGGAGCTGGCGTGGCCAGGGAAATCCCCGCCCCGGTCAGCCTGGAGGCGCTGCTTCAAACGTCCGGCGGGAAACGCCTTGGTCTTCCGGTCAGCGTGCTGCTTCGGGACCTGCTGCTGTCCACGGACAGCTCCGGCTGGGACGCGCTTTTGGGGGAGACCGAGCGCTACCAGGTGGACCGCCCGGAACGGGCCGAGCTGCTGCGCGCCATGAAAGCCGGGCTGGAGCAGGGAACGCTGGTGGACGGGGACAATCAGACTCTGATGGAGGAATTTGCCGGAGGCCGTCTGGACGCGGTGGTGCTGGAAGAACTTTACGGGGAGGAGCTGGAGCGCCGCGCAGGGGAAACGCTGTCCGGCGCCGGGCTGTGGCGGACCGAGCAGACGCCCTGGCTATTACAGGGCTGCAACCTCTATCTGGCCAACCGGGGGATTCCCCACGACTACGGCCCGGCCTGGGAGCTGGTGGAATATCTGGTGAGGGACGGGGAATTCGACGCCCGGACAGGGGAGGATCGCGACATGGACTACAAGCGCACCCTGTCCAGAAAAAACACCAAGGCGTATCTGATCGTGGACCGCGTGATCGCGGAATTTCTCCACGGGGACGAGGACTGCGGCGAGCTGCTAAAAGGGCTTCAGAGCCAGCTGGACACAGCCCTTGGCGAGTGAAAATGAATCCGGAAAGAGGTTAAGAAATGTATCAGGTTTATATAGTGGACGACGCGGTATTAACCCGCAAGGCGCTGGTCATGACCATGCCCTGGGACCAGTGGGGCTGCGTGGTGGTGGGGTCTGCCGACGATGGGGAAAAGGCGTTTGAGGACATCCGGGAGATGGAGCCGGACATTGTGATCACGGATATCCGCATGGTGCATGTGGGCGGCCTGGAGCTGATCGGGCGCTGCCGGGCCCAGGGAATCCGCTCCCAGTTCATTATCATTTCCGGCTACAATGAATTTGAGTACGCCAAGGCGGCGCTGAGAATGGAAGTGCTGGACTATATCTTAAAACCCATCGACGACGAAGAGCTGCACGGTGCGGTGGAAAAGGCCGTACAGCGCATCGGAGAGTCCAGGGCCATGATGGCGGACCACCGGGAACAGGACGGGGAGAGCAGGTCCCTGCTGCTGGAATATGATGAGAAAAATATAAACGCCTACCTGCGCCGCGCTCTGGAATACGTGCAGGCAAACTACGGCAGGGAGCTGTCCATACGGGACGTGGCCTCCTATCTGGCCATCAGCGAGAGCTACCTGGCAAAGCTCTTCAAGGTGGAGCTGAAAATCACCTTCCTGGAGTACCTGACCCGGGTGCGTATGCGCCGGGCCATGGAGCTCATGCGGGACAAGAACATGCCGATCTACGAGGTGGCCGAGCGGGTGGGCTACCGGGACTACCGGCATTTCAGCTCCACCTTTAAGAAGCTGGCAGGCGTGGGGCCAAAGGAATTTCAGATGCGGTCGTGAAATGCGGGCGGCGGAGGGCTAACCAGTCCGCGCAAAATACCCGCGCAGTATCCCCGCTTAAAACCCATGTTCCGCCGCCTTCCGGGCGAACTCCCAGAAACAGTCCGTGGCCGCCGGGAGCACCTGGTGGCAGCGGCGGACCATCAGCAGATTGGACAGATGTTCCGGGTTTACGATGCGGCGGCAGCACAGCTTCTGCGGATTCATGGTGTAGCGCACGGATTCCGGGCAGATGGCCACGCCGATGTTGCCCTCCACCAGAGGAATGATGCAGGAAACCGTATTGTACAGGCAGAAAATATTGCGCTCCTCGGAAATGTGATTGAACCAGTTGTTGATCTCGTCCTGCATCTCGCTGCGGGCCGGGATGATCAGGGACTCCCCGGAGAGCTGCCCCAGCTCCACCGTGTCCTCCGTGCCCTGGGCCAGGGGGTGGTTCACGCTCATGAGGGCGATCCAGGACTCCTGTTTAATAAAAATGTGATCATATTTTTCTGTATTAAAGGGCTCGCGGACGATGCCGATGTCTGCCAGGCCCTTTTCCAGTTTTTCCCTGATCTCGTCCCCATTTCCGCACCACACGCTGTAGCGGATGTTGGGGTACTGGCGGTGGAAATCGCCGATCAGGCCGGATAGGATGCTGGCCCCGCAGGTCTCTGTCACGCCCAGGGCGATCGTCCCATGGGTGGAATTCTTGATCTTCCCCAGCTGGTTCTGGGTTTTCTCCACCAGGGTGATGATCTCCTCGGCCTGCTGTTTTAAGAACAGGCCCTCCTCGGTCAGCCGGATGCGGCGCTTGCCCCGGATGAAAAGGGTGACGCCCAGTTCTTCCTCCAAAAGCTGCATGCTGCGGCTGAGCGGAGGCTGGGCGATACAGAGCTTTTCCGCCGCCCTGGTGATGGTGCCCTCCCGGGCCACGGTTAGAAAATATTTCAGTGTTTTTACGTCCATAGCGGATACCAACCTTTTTGATAGGATAAGCCGGTGGAGCCGGCATGTAAGGGGGCGTTGAAAGATGAGAGGTGGTTGAAATGTGCGGGGCGGTAGAAATGTGCGGGGCGGTTAAAATGTGCGGGGCCGTCGAAAGGTGAGGGGACGTTAAACGGTGTGGGGCCGCCGCCGCATGTAGCAGCCGGTGGGCGGGGGACAGAAGGCCGCCCGGCTAAGGGTACCTCCACAGGCGGCCCGAGCTGTCTCTGTGGACGATTTCCGTAAAGCTGCCGTTGAAAATATAGGTGTCAAAGGCCACGGCAAACAGATCGTCCCCTCCGTTTGGAAGCGGCCCTCCGCCCCACGCCACGGCGGGAAGCGCAGCGTCATCCCAGACAATATACCAGGTCTGATCCGTGCCAAAGTCCAGTTCATCCACCGCCGCCGGGCGGGACCCTTTAATGTGCCCGTACTCATCGAAGGAAAAACGCCCGCACATGGAGCGGATCAGCCCGCGGGTCTCCTCAATGGCTTCGATCAGCCGGGCATTCCCGAGGGAGCGGACACAATCCTGAAAAAGTTCATGCCCCTCCCATGTTTTCCGGCGGACAAACGCTCTGTTTTTCTCCTTCAGCTGTTCCAGTCTGACTCTGTCCATAGTTTCCTCCGCATAGCCAACGTTTTCCTTTATTTTAATGGCCGTGTGGGGAAATGTCAAATACGGCGGGGAGGGATGGAGCAAATCCTGCTTCTCCATTGTGGCCGCTGCCCCGCCCTCTCTGCCCGCCTACAGGTGCTCTCAATGTGCAGTTACAACTTCAATGTTGCAGTAAGAATTTCAATTAACCCAGGTGCTCTCATATCGATTGTATCATACTTTTAAAGTATTGTAGTCCATATACTATATGTATTGGGAAATGATAAATTTCCATGGTATAATCAGAAAAGCAATGCGCCCGCCGCCCGCGAAAGGGTTGGCGGCGGCCGCTCAAAAGAATCGGATATAAGAGGTTGATGGGAGGATCATTGAGGTGAGAGAGGATCAGGCAGAGCGGTGGCTGCACTATGTCATGTCGCTGACCGGGGGATTTCTGGGCGGATACGCGATATTAAACCGCAGCGGCCTTTTGGGGGCGGCCCAGACGTCCAATATGATCAACACGGTATTAAATCTGGCGGGAGGAAGCTTTAGTGGCCTGGCCATCCGCCTGGGAGCGCTGGTCCTGTACGTGTCGGGGATTGTGACCACGGTGCTGATTCCGCGCTGCACCAGATGGAATTTAAAAAATGTGAGCCTGGCGCTGGACGTGGCGGCCGTGCTGGTTCTGGGTTTTCTGCCCCAGGGGATGGACAACATGCTGGCGCTCTACCCGCTGTTCTTCGCCATGTCGGTGCAGTGGTGTACATTCCAGGGCTGCGGGGGTTACGCCAGCGCGACCGTCTTTTCCACCAACAACCTGCGCCAGTTCGCCACCGCAGTCACGGCGTTTTACTTCGGCCGCGAGGAGAAGATGCGGGAAAAGATCAAATTCTACGGCGCAACGCTGACGGCGTTTCACCTGGGGGTTGCGGCCTCCTGGCCCTGTTGTAATCTGGCGGGAGTGAAGAGCGCCTGGATCTGTCTGGCGCCGCTGGCCGCTGCGGGATACCTGGCCGCGGCCGGGCGGCGGGAGGAAAGCGTGAAGATCTGCGAATGCCGGGGCGAGGGCGGAAACGTCCGCGGGCTGGCCGGGTAGCGGCCGCGCGGTGGCAGAGAAGTGCGGGCAGAGGTGCCAAGGCAAGGAAATTATGCAAATAAGCGAAGATACAGATGGCAAAAGAACGGAGTCGCAACTTCGATCTTTTGCCATCTGTTCTATTTTATGCTCCCGAATTTCGTTGCTCTAACGCCAGATCAATCAACCGGTCTGTCTGGTCTGCCATAAATAATGGGATATTCAACACATCGTCATCCAGCTTCAGGTTATCTGACGAAAAACGGACACGCAGCTTTACCTGATCCGGGAAAAGCTCCTTAAACTTTTTTAGACTTTTGCCGGTGGTATTGGTCCCGGACTTGACCTCAACAGGGAAAATGCCATTCTCCCGCTGGATGAGGAAATCCACCTCGTAAGGAGGATTGTTCTGCGTCCAATACCGGGGAACCACTTCTAACTGCGTAATTAAAGTCTGCAGCACAAAGTTCTCAGTCAATGCGCCCTTAAACTCAGTAAACAGACGATTTCCTTCACCAAAGGCGGTAGGCGCCAAATGTGCCAGACGGCGGAGCAAACCCACATCCACAAGATAAATCTTAAAGGCAGAAAGGTCGTCATAAGCCGCCACAGGCAGCCTAGGCGCTGAGCTTCGGTAGATTTTATGCACCAGACGGGCAGCGACCAGCCACTGTAAAGCATCCTCATATTCACGGGCTCTTGCCCCCTCTTTGACTATTTTGTAGATAAACTTCTTGTTTTCCCTCGCCAGCTGAGACGGTATGGACTTCCAAATCATCGAAATCTTCGGGTACTCGCTGATATTGGGCTGCTTGGCGAAGTCACGTTCGTATGAGCCGATGATCCCGGACAGGGCTTCCTGCATGGTGGAAACATCCCGGGCTTCCGTCCACATCAGAACGGATTCCGGCATACCGCCGGTGACATAGTACATTTTGAGTTTTTCATAAAGCGGATTAAAGAATGCGTCGGGGACCGGCTCAAGGATGCCCACAGTTTCCAGATACTTTGCCAGATTCTCATCGTCGTTGGCAAGCAGAAACTCCGTAAAGGTCATAGGATTAATCCGCATGAAGTTTACCTTGCCAACAGGGAAAGACGAAGGCTTCGCCAGTGCAAGTCCCAGCAGTGAACCGGCGCAGGCAATATGATACTGCGGCGCATTCTCACAGAAATACTTCATGGAGTTGATAACCTTGGGGCAGTCCTGTACCTCATCGAAGATGATCAGGGTCTTTTCAGGCATAATCTTCTGACCGCTGGCCAGCATCAGATTCTGCAATATCCGGTCCACATCCTTGGTGGTCTCAAAGAACTGCTTATATTCCTCGTTTTCATCAAAGTTAAAATAGGCGGTATTTTTGTAATAGCGCCGGCCGAATTCCCTGAGAGTCCAGGTCTTTCCTACCTGCCGTACTCCTTTCAGGATCAACGGCTTGTGGTAGGGTGAATTCTTCCAATCCAACAGATTCTTTAAAATCAAACGTTCCATAGATACGCCCCTTCACACTTTTCATGGGTTATTTGTGTTCCGCAATCACACTTTTTTTATATGCTTTTTGAGTTGAGGTTACAACTCAAATCACATAATTATTAAGATTATTGGTCTGATTTACCACATTTTTAATGCAACAGACTGCCTGCCCACTTTAACCACTATGAAATTTATTAGTAACTTATAATTTAATACCTGTCTTGTAAATCCATAGTATTTTTTTTAGAATGACACCGTGTTCAAGTCTGTTACAATAATGATTGAAGGGGGATTGCTTCAATGCAGATCGCATATCTGGGAATTGTGTTTTTCATCATAATCGGGCTGCTGGCCATGCGCAGGCCGTTGTACCAGGCCATTCTTGGCGGGGTGGCAGCCACGGCCTTGCTTTACCAGATTCCGCCCATGCAGTTTGTCCTGCGAACGTCTATGGTGATCACCAAATGGTCGTCTTTGTCCGTTCTGCTGTCGCTTTATATGATTACATTTTTACAGCGGATTCTGGAGTCACGAAGTCAAATCATGCTGGCACAGCGGGATCTCAACGGAATTTTTCATAATCGGAGGATCAATACCGCTGGAGCAGCCTTATTTATCGGGCTGCTCCCATCTGCAGCTTCTATGATCCTATGCAGCGAGATCGTGAAGGAGGCCACGGACGGATACTTAAAACCAAAGGAGCAGGCATTTGTGGCCAGCTGGTTCCGCCATATTCCCGAGAGCACGCTGCCCACCTACACGGCAGTGCTGCTCATGCTCAATCTGTCGGGAGTGGAGATTTCTGGATTTCTGGTGGGGATGATCGTGCCGGTGGCCACCTTGGGGATTTTGGGATATGTCACGTATCTGCGGCGGATTCCCAAGACTCCGGGGGATTCGGCGGGCGGCTCATGGGCCAGGAACGCGCTGCGGCTTTTATCCCATCTCTGGTCTCTGCTGTTGATTCTGGCTCTGATCCTCTTTTTGGGATTTCAGGTGGTCACAGCTGTGCTGATTTCCATAGCTGCCGCTGTGCTGGTCTACCGGGTGAGACCTGGGGAACTGAAGCTTATGTTCGGCTCGGCTTTTGAAAAGAAGATGCTGTCCAATACCTTCCTGGTTCTGGTATTGAAAGAATTGATCGATGATACCGGAGTTTTGGCCCTGCTGCCAGAGGCCATGTCCGCGTTTCCGCTGCCGCCTTACCTGATCTTTGCCCTTCTGTTTTTTACGGCTACGGTGATCAGCGGCGCGACGGGAGCCATCGCCATGGGAACACCGCTGGCGTTTGCAGCCATTCACGGAGGGATGCCGCTCATGGTCTATTTAATGTGCGTCACCCACGCCGCCAGTCAGATTTCCCCGACCCATGTGTGCCTGGTGGTGGCCTCAGATTATTTTCATGTGACTCTGGGAGATCTGGTTCGGAAAACGCTGCCGGTATCGCTGCTGTTCTGCGTGCTTATGACCGCATACTACCAGTTGCTGCTGTTGCTTTGAGGCATTCTCGTCTTGTTTGTTATAGAAAGGTGGTAACCGATGAATTTTCAGACTATGGAATACTTTATTGTTTTGGCAGAGGAGAAGAACTTTACCCGGGCCGCTGCACGGCTGTACATCACCCAACAGTCCCTCAGCTCCCATATCGCGGCGGTGGAGCAGGAACTGGGCTGCAGGCTGATTATTCGCCAGGTCCCGCTAGGCCTGACCTACGCGGGGGAGACATTTCTCCGTTACGCCACCGGCTACTGGAATAGCTATCTGACGATGCAGCACGAGTTTTGCGACATTGCCAGAAACCAGACTGGAGTTTTGCGGGTGGGTATATCCTATACCCGCAGCTATATTTTCATGCCGGACATAATCGCCGATTTCCAGAAGAAGCGGCCCAACGTACAGGTGAAGGTCTACGAGGATTCCGATCTGATCAAACAGCTTACGGACGGCAATCTGGATCTGGTCATTACCAACTTAAAGGACAACCTGCCTAAAATCGAGTTCAGGGACTTTTACGAGGAGACAATCGTCATGGCAATTTCCAGAAAGCTGCTGGAACGCCTGGATTTGCCTGAGAACGAGATTTCCGCCGCCATACGGGAGGGCCACTTAAACCCATTGAGGCAATGCCCCTTTGTGATGAACGAGGCGGGAGGCCTGGCTTTCAGCGTGGCTCAGGAGTTGCTGGCCCACTCTGATTTCCAGCCCCGCATCAAGTGCTCCCTCGTCAACATCCGGACCATTTTGCAGCTTTGTCTCCGGGACGTGGGCGCCTGTTTCGCACCTGAGAGTATGGTCTATTCCATGCTGAGCCCGGAACAGCTTTCCGGGATCGCCGTATTTCCCATCGACAGCAGTCTTCGCTGCAGGATCCGGTTCGGATATTTGAAACGGGCCTATCAGTGGAGCCTGATCGATGAATTTATACAGACCGCGCTGGCGTTGTATCCGCAGGTCATACACGCCTCCGGCCCCGGCAACTCGTAAAGCCATATCCATGCCGGGCCGGTTCTACCGCAAGAGAGGGCAGCAGCCGGTTCCGCCGTCAATCTCATCGGCGCGTCTGCCTTTTTGCCGGGGAATCATATCCCCGGCCTTTATGATGGTTAGGCCGCCCAGAAATAGCGAGACAGCCATAAATCCGTACAGCAGGTTAAAATTGCCGGTGATATCGCGGATGAGGCCGGGAAATAGACTGAATGCGGCGGTTATGAGCTGGGCGATGGTGATGTAGACCGAGCTGACGGCGCTGAAATTTTCTACCCCAAAGGCTCTTAAAACCAGGGTTTGTGGGCCGATCACCGTAAAGCCGAAGGAGAATCCGAACAGCGCTCCAAAGCAGTAGGCGGCCGTCGGGGACGATATGAAGGGAACCATGGCGCAGGTTGCGGCCAGGAGCAGGATACTGGCGCTGTACACATATTTGGGGTTCCACCGTGCCATGGCCACGCCGGACAACAGACGCGTGAAAAAGTTTACAAAGGCGTAGATGCTTAGAACCATGGAAGCCTGGGTAAGGGACATACCTTTCTCAGTAAATGTAGTTACGGAGTAGGCGGTCACGCAGTTGAGGCTGAAATTAGTGCAGATATACGCGAAGACGATGGCACAGAAAATGGGCGTGTGCATAAATTCCCGGTTTTTCCAGATCACGGCTCCCGAGCTGCCCGTTTTTATCTCTGGTTCTCTAGGTTTTATGCCATCGGGATAGGTTCCCATATCCTCCGGGCGGTCGCGCAGAATCAGGATGGAGAGGAAAATGCTCGTCACGCTGCCCGCCAGGATCAGCACCCAGACAGACCGCCAGTTTCCCGTGTACTCCATCAGAAAGCTGGTCAGGGCCGGAAAAATGAATCCACCCACAGCGCCGCTGGACAGCAGGATTGCCAGAACCATGCTGCGCCTGCGCTGGAACCAGTTGGATAAGATGGCCTGGGAGGCCACGCCCGATCCGAAGGTGGCCATGGCGGAGAGCAGCATGGTGCAGCAGAATATGTACCGAGGCATGGTATCCACGTACCAGACCATCATCGCGCTCCCGATCGTCCCGGAGATGCCGCCAAGAATTATCACCAGTTTAGCGCTGTATTTAGAAATAATCCACCCCACGGCCAGCGCCAGCAGAGCGCAGGCGAAGGCGTTGCTGGTTTTTGCTACGGAGGCCATGGTCATTGTGCTTCCGAATTCGTTGATCATGGAAGAGAGCGTGGTGCCGTACGTGTAGAGCCATCCGCACAGCAGAACAAAATGCGTGAAGCAGAGATATACCAGAATAATCCATCCGTAAAACATCGTATTGTTCCTCCTGAGGTTCCTTGTTGTAGGAATCCGGCTTCGGATACCCTTTAATTATGAAAACCGGCTGCAGATCCGCAGCCGGTTTTCCGTTTTACCGTGTCAGGTTGATGCGCTTTTTGGCGTTGCTGAAAGTTTCTCTACCGTGGCGCGGTTCATGGCGGTGGCCCGCTCGTCCTCAGCTTCGTCGCCCGACCAGACAGAGGTGCGGATGCTCACGTCGGTTCCGCTCTTTCCGCGGATATAGGATGCCAGACTGAGTACGGCGATTACGATAATGTTGCCGGCCGCCAGCGCGGGAGAAAGGGACAGGCAGGTCTTCCAGATGGTGATGCAGGACACGAACAGGGACAGGCAGCAGCAGCCGTAATATACCGGGTTGGGTACGTGAAAACGGGCACGTTTCCAGGCGTTGGGGTACAGCTTTGGCATACGGATAAAGCCGAAGAAGTTTAACAGCATGAAGAACGCCACAATCAGCTGCACCAGATTCGTGAGCGCCACGATGGACATCTGGAAAAGAATGGGGATTACGCCGATGATGTAGAAAAAGGTCAGGGCTGTAGCGGGTGCGCCGTGTTTATTTTTGCGTCCAAGCCACTTGGGCAGCCAGCCGTCGGTGCAGCTCTGGCTCACATCCATCCCGCGGACCGCGAAGCTGGTGTTCAGGGTGGAGAGGAGGGCCATAATGGGGCCGGCGATGATGAATACGATAAAGACAGCCGGCGGGAAGATGCTTCTGGCTGCGAAAACCAGGGTGGTGGACTGGCCGTATTCTTCCAGCGACAGCGTGCCCACCGCCGCGATGGCGGAGCCGACGTAAACCAAAATCAGGGTTGGGATGCAGGCCAGCAGAACCAGCGGTATATCATGCCGGGGATTTTTTGCATTGCGCCCGTAACCGGTGAGGGCGTAATAGCCGTTGCAGGAATAGATGAACAACAGCACGGCCCCGAAGAACCCACCGGAAATCAGCCCCTTTTCATTGAAGGTAACTCCCCAGCCGTTGATCAGCCAGTTGGGATCATTGAAATCAAAGATGGGCAGCTTGATTTTTGCGATGCCGACCACGGTGAAGAGCAGGAGGGCGGCGATCAGCAGCCAGACCATCAGCTTCTGTACCTTGGCCATGATATTCATGCCCATCAGGTTGACCACATAAAAGAAGGTGAGCAGGGCCACGCCCATGACCACACGAGCTCCGGAACTGCCCAGGATGGGAAAGATATCGCCCAGATACGCCGCAGCGGACGTCCCAAACAGGGAGAGCCCGAAGCACTGGGTCAGGCATAAGAAGGCGTACATGCCGCCCAGCCGGGGGCCTCCCAGCCCGTTTAACAGCGAGTAGGCGCCTCCTCCCATGCGTAGGGTGGAGGAGATAAAGAAATAGGGCAAAATCATGCATACACCCATAAAAATTGCGAACAGGTAAGCCAGCCAGGCGGAATAGCCGGTCATTTTGATGGCGGGCACGATCAGCGTGATGACGCCGGAGCCGATCACCGTGCCGATGGCGATTGCGTATAGCTCGGGTTTTCCAAAATCCTTACCGGGAGCCGGTTCCTTTTCGTTAAATACCTTGATTGCCATTTGATTGCTTCCTTTCTGTTTCGTAACCCCTGAAATTGTGTGTCATTTGTATTTGTTTTACTGAACTGTCACCACATGGCTGCACCGGTACGCTTCCTCGGAAATCTCGTTGCCGATGCCAGGCAGATCCGATACAATGAATTTGCCGTTGACCGGTTCCTCGTTGCGCACCGCCAGATTGACCAGATTGGGCAGCATGCAGTTCACATTGTGCTCATGGATGGTGAAATTGGGGATAGCGCCTTCAAATTGCAGGGAGGCTGAGGTGACAATGGGTGTCCCGCAGCAGTGGATCTGAACGGTGGACTCGTAGATATAGGCCAGGTCGCAGATTTTCTTAACCTCGGTGATCCCGCCGCAGGTGCCCAGATCTGGCTGGATGACCTGAATTGCCTCCTGCTGCAGACATTTATTGTACTGCCAGCGGGTATAAATCCGCTCGCCGCTGGCCACGGGCAGGCCGGTTTCCCGGTGTACATAGCTGAGTAAATCGGCGTGGGGCGTGGTCGGCTCCTCATAGTAGAAGATGCGGTATTTCTTGGCCATATTGCCCATCTGTACTGCGCCCTGGGCATCGGTGTAGCAGTGGTTTTCCAGGATAATGTCCACCTTGGGGCCGACGGCCTGGCGGGTGGCGGCTATGCGGGTTTCCAGAAGCTCCATACGCTCCGGGTCCAGCAGGCCGGTCTGCTCCGTATCCGGGTAGCGCGTTCCGTCCTCCCGGTACATAAGATAATCAATTTTGATCGCGTCGAAGCCCTGTTCCACAGCCAGCAGAGCTTCCCGGGCGTAATCCTCCGGGGTACATGCATTCCTGCGCCCAACGCCCTGGCCGTTTTGCAGCTGGCTGGCATAGGCTCTGAGCGTACTTCTCTGTTTGCCGCCCAGCAGCTCGTGGAGGGGAGCCTGATAGACCTTGCCCTTGATATCCCACAGCGCAATATCGATGGCGGAAATGCCCCCGAATACGATGGGACCGCCGTTGATCCCCCAGAAGCACGCCTCCCGGTAAAGCTTCTGCCAGATTACTTCATGCTGTAAAGGATTCATTCCGATGATCTTTCCGGCCATCTCCTCCACCATGCTGAAGGCGGCTTTCGAGGCGTTGCCGTAACCCAGGGCGACTTCGCCGTCACCGTAGATCCCCTCATCCGTGTGAACCCGGATCAGGACGGGATGCCAGGAATTTTCGTTGGGGTAGGCTCTGAGTACGTCGACTTTGGTAATTTTCATATAATATCCTCCATTCTTTCAGCCTGTGCCAAATGTCTGTGTGCGATTGTCACAGGGAGCTGCGGGTTTTGTGATCTCATTATAGTAAATATGCCTGAAAAAGTATAACTGTTGAGATTTGTAGTTTCCACAAACAGAACCTGTGGCAGCGGTCGCTCCGGTGCATCCGGCAGAAAATTATTTCATATAAGGCATACGCCGTGCAACGGTCACAATGTTTGCCTTTGCGATGCACTCCTCTGTGGGTTCCTGCCCCAGTCCTGGCAGGTCTGGGACCTGGTAGACTCCATTTACCGGCTGGTAGTCGTATTTACAGGTGGCGCGGTTGGTGGGATTTAAGGCCCGCTGATGGTGCTCATGAATCAGAAAGTTGGGGATCGCCGCTTCGATCTGCAGCGCCGCAGCCTTGGAAATCGGGCTTCCACACACATGGATCTGAACGCTGGCGTCGTACAGCCAGGCCATATCGCAGATCTTTTTGGCCTCGGACAACCCACCGCACAGGCAGAGATCCGGCTGAACCACATCCAGGAGCCGCTTTTCGAAGAACTCCCGGAAGCCCTGCCTCGTATAGATCCGCTCGCCTGAGGCGATGGGAATTCTCGTTTTCTTTTTCAACTCGGCAAAATTCTCCGGGTTCAGCGGATGCACCGGTTCCTCATAATAGAAAATGCGCAGGGGTTCCAGGGCCTCCGCAATCTGGATCGCCGCCACGGTGTCCGTGTTGGAGTGCATCTCGATGATGATGTCCAGTTCGTCGCCGCCTGCTTCCCGCATGGCGGCCACCCGGTCGTAAACCGTGCGGATCACGTGCTTTTGCAGGGGACCGCGGATATTCCAGGATTTTCCTGATGAATCCGGAATGATAATGGGATCGACTTTTACGGCGTCGTAGCCCTCCTCCATGGCGCGCAGCGTCACCTGGGCGTACTCCTCAGGCTCCATGAGCTCCTGCTTGGTCAGATTGGATCCCCAGTTGAACTGAACCTGACTGGCATAAGTGCGCAGCTTATGGTTGGTTTTCCCGCCAAGCAGCATGTAGATGGGCACACCCAGGGCTTTTCCCTTGATGTCCATGAGCGCGATGTCGATGGCGCTCATGGCAGCGGAAACCACCGTGCCGCCGCCCATGCCCCAGAAGGTTTTGCGGAATATGGATTCCCAGACATCCTCCGTATTCAGGGGATCCATGCCGATGATCTGCTCTGCGAAATCCTGGATCATTCCCAAACCGGCCCGCCAGCCCTTTCCGTAGGCCAGGCCGGCCTCCCCCCAGCCGCAGATGCCTTCATCCGTATTTACCCGGACCAGAACCGGACTCCAGGCTCCCCGGGTGGTGGCTCCGTTGTTGCCACTGGGAAGCTGCATGGCATCGATACTTGTGATTTTCATGAATTCTCCTTTTCTTTGTGACATTTGTTTTGACTTATTCAGGAATTAAAGTGTGCGCACGGCAGATTGTACAAAGTTTCTGTACAACCTACTGATACCATGGTATAATACTAACGCATTTTATGGAATTACTTTCTTTTTTAAGACCTGTTAGCCTTGCGCCTAACGGCGCGCACAATCTTAAACGGAGGCATTATGGAACTACTTCAGCTGCGGTATTTTGCGGAACTTGCTTACATGGAGCATCTGTCCAGGACAGCGGAAAAGTTGATGATTTCTCCACCGTCCCTGAGCAGCACCATCAAGAAGTTGGAGAACGAGCTAGGGGTTCAGCTTTTTGACCGGTCCCATCAGCAGATGCGCCTCAATCAGAATGGCCAGCTTTTTTACCGCTATGTGCAAAACGCGCTCAACAGCCTGGATTACGGCGTCACGGCGCTCAGACAGACCGGACGCCCCGTGCTCAAAATTGCGATGACCAGCTATCCGGTGTGGATTGACCTGATCTACGCTTACGAGCAGGCATATCCCGGCGTGCTGCTGGAGTACGCGGCGATCTCTCTGGAGGAGCTTCAGGCCCAGCGCACGCCCTTCCCGTGGAATTTTTTCCTGGGGATCACGGAGGATATGGATCCGGCTTATTTTCAGTACCGGAAGGTGTTTCCGCCGGAACGGCCGGTTGTCCTGATGTCTGTAGACCACCCCCTTGCCGGCCGTTCCCAGATCAGACTGGAAGAGCTAAAGGACGAAAATTTTGTCTCCGTGGGAAAGGCGAATTCCTCGGCCCACAATTATATGATGTCTCTGTGCCGGCTGGCGGGTTTTGAGCCTAAGAAAATCTATTACGGGGATTATCTGATGCGGGTTAAGCTTATCGAGCAGAACAGGGGCGTCAATATCACCACCAAGCTGGGGGCCACGGTAAACGCAATTCCTCTGGATACGGTCACCACCATTCCCTTGTCCTCGCCGATCATGACGCGGACCCAGGCAGTGGGTTGGGAAAAGGACAAGCTGTTATCCAAGACGGAGCGGGAGTTTATAGATTTCGTAGGCCGGTATTTCAGGGAACATCCTCCCATGGATCCTGATATGCTGGGATAACGGAACGTCATAAAACGTAAAATACCAATACCAAATGAAATGGAAACGGAGCGAAAGAGCGTGAAATACGAGCCTAAAATAGAAAAAGAGATTATGTGTCCCATTGAATACGGCCTTGATATTTTTGGAGGAAAATGGAAATCCAGAATTATCTGCGTCCTCTCATCCCAGGATGCGATGCGCTACAGTGAAGTGAGGAAAGAACTGAACAATATAACAGACGCAGTGTTGGCCGCTATGTTGAAAGAGCTGATGGAGGATCGGATCATCAGTCGGACCCAGTACAATGAGATCCCTCCCAGGGTGGAGTATTCCCTGACGGATCAAGGTCGGTCCGCGCTGCCTATTTTGCAGAGCATTTGCGCCTGGTCCCGGCAGCACACTCCAGAAAGTTTGGAGAAGAAGCTGCCGCCCTGCCAGACGTGTCCGCAGCTATGAAAATTAGTAGCGGCTCATAAAAAACTTAATATATTGTCCATGATGAGCGGCTTTGTTAGAATGAGCGTGTAGTCGAAATATGGAATCATTTTAACGGAGGTACTCAGATGAAGGTAAATGCTTATCTTGAAATCACAATGAAAATCGACGAAATCAACCGTCCCGCAGCTGCAAAGGTATATATGGATTACCGCGGGCCGTTTCTACAGACAATTTCCGGGGCACTGACCAAGGAGTTGCTGATCCGGAATGAGGATGTCCAGGTGCTTCACGGATTTGACAGCACAGAGCACGCCCAGGCCTATCTGGAGAGCGCAATGTTTCAGAACGACGTGTTTGTCGGTTTGAAGCCCCTTTGGTCGGCAGAGCCGGAAGTGAGGATTTATGCGGTGGCGTAGTGTGTTTTAAGAAAAAGATTCGTTACGGATGAAACGCCTGTGCGGCAGATAACCGCATGGGCGTTTGCCATATGGTGCCTTGCAGTGGTGAAGCTGGTGCCGGGCGTTATGCGGACCGCCTGTTTCCGTTGCATCCGTCCCTTCCAGATGCTATAATAGACCGATCACAGCCACCCGCGTTCCTTCAGGGCGCGGTGCATCAACCGATCAACAGGGGGGATAACGCACATGAAATTACAAGTCCTTGTGGACAACAACACGTTTATAGACTGCTATTATCTGGGCGAGCCGGGAGCCAGCTACTACATAGAGGACGGCTCGGCGAAGATTCTCTTCGACACAGGCTACTCAGACATTTTCATCAAAAACGCACAGGACATGGGAATAGACCTGGGAGCGATCACCCACATCGTCCTGTCCCACGGACACAACGACCACACCGGCGGGCTGAAAGCCCTGGCGGAGCGCTTCGACCTTTCCCAAACCCGTCTCATCGCCCACCCGCTCTGCTTCGCGCCTAAATGGGCCCACGAGGGCTACATCGGCGCGCCTTTTGACACCGCGCAGGTTATGGAAAAATTTTCCTGTACTCTGACCCGCGAACCATACTGGATCACGGAAAACTGCTGTTTTCTCGGGGAGATCTCGGAGTCCAACGACTTTGAGACCCGGCGGAAGCTGGGGGAAATGGACGTGGACGGCCAGAGAGTGGACGACTTTCTGCTGGACGACACCGCCATGGCGGTCCGCACCGGGGAAGGGATTTTCATCATCACCGGCTGCTCCCACAGCGGAATCTGTAACATTGTAGAGCAGGCGAAAAAGGTGTTTCACACCGAAAAAATCGCCGGAATCATCGGCGGCTTCCACCTGTTTAAGACAGATGGACGGCTGGAGCGGACCATCGATTATCTGAGCAGCCTCTCCGCCCCCCATATGTATCCCTGCCACTGCGTTTCCCTGAAAGCCAAGGCGGAGATGATGAAACGGATGGACGTGGAGGAAGTGGGGGTGGGGCTTGCACTGGAAATGGAAACAGCGGGTAGATAACCGCATACCACTCCCACACCCCGCCAATCAGACAACAAAAAATACCCGATTTTACCCAATACCCACCCGCAGCGGCTTGTTTGCCGCAGCGGGTATTTTTTATCCCTGCCCCCATCCCCTCCAATCCCCTCAAAATGCATCAAAGTTGCAACAATTCCGCTACGATTCTGCCACCAATCCCCATAAACCGACGTCCTCCTGCTAATATAAACCCAGAGCCGGCACACATCCAAAGGCTGCGCCTGGACTCAATATCAATAAGGGAAGGTAAAATGTATGAAAGGTGAGACATTCAAAAAGTATTTTCTGTTGACTGTGATTGCACTGGGGGCTGGTGTGATCTACAAGGTGGCCTACATGAGGGAGGCGTTTTACGACGCCATGCTGTCGGGATTCCAGATCACCAACACGCAGCTGGGAACCATCAGCTCCATCTACGGAACGGTGGCGCTGATCAGTTATCTGCCGGGCGGGATTCTGGCGGATAAGGTGTCGTACAAAAAGCTGTTGACCATCTCCTTTATCGGAAGCGGCCTGTTGTCGCTGTGGTGCTCCACCATGCCGTCCTTTGGCATGATCAAGGTTATTTTCGGGCTCATGGGCGTCACCACGATCCTGACATACTGGTCCGCATTCGTGAAAACCGTGCGCTCCCTTGGAAATGACGAGGAGCAGGGAAGAATGTTTGGACTGGCGGAAGGTATCCGCGGAGTTAGCGGTATTATCGCAAGCTTTATCGTAATGGGAATCATCCAGGTTGCCGCCACCGAGGTGGGCGGAATGAAAGGAACCCTGATCTTTTACGGCGTGATCTACATTGCGGTGGGCATTATCACCATGATCCTTCTGCCCAATCCCAAGGAAGTGGGAACAGACCGGACCTTTGTGATGGGGGATCTGGTGGCGGCTTTCCGGCACAAAGGAACCTGGCTGGTATGCGCTCTGGTGTTCTGCTGGTACATGGTTTACTGCACCACCTCCTACGCAATTCCGTATCTGACCAACGTCTACGGCGTGTCCTCAGTGGCGATCAGCACATTGAGCATCATCCGCGCCTACGGCATCGGAATCGTGGCCGCTCCACTGGCAGGTTTCCTGGGCGACAGGATGAAATCCTGCTCCAAGACCCTGGCCTACGCCTCCATCATGGGCGTGGCCCTGATGGCCGTATATCTGATCACGCCCATCAAACCGGAATTTCTGATGGTTCCGGTGGCCCTGACATTGTTATTCAGTTTCCTCGTATTCGCAGCCCGCGGAATTTACTTCTCGCCCATGGCGGAGGCCGGTATTCCCCTTGCCCTCACAGGCGCCGCCTCCGGTCTGATCTCCGTGCTTGGATACGCGCCGGATATGTTTATCTTCAATATCATGGGCGGATGGCTTGACAACCTTCCGGGCGCCCAGGGCTACCGCTATATCTTTATCCTGGCAATCGTATTCCTGGTGTTGGCCACCGCGGTGGGCTTTTACATCTGCCGCTACGGCAAATCCTTAAAGGCGCAGGGAAAATGAGAACGGCATAAGCAAAGGAGATAAATGTGATGGGAACATATAATTTTGAACAGCAGAAACACATGAAGGGAACCGACAGCTGGAAATGGGACAAGGAAGGTAAGGAATGCCCCTATCCCCTGGGCGTGGCGGATACGGATTTTCTGCCGCCGCCCGAGGTGACGGAAGCGGTGATGAAAAAGGCGGCCCAGGGCAATTTTGCGTATGGGGTCATGCCCCAGGCATTTTACGATTCTGTTTCCCACTGGTATGAAAAGAGGCACGGCGCTGAAATCCGGCCGGACTGGGTGACCTACTCGCCGGGCCTGATCGTTGCGATCAAGATGCTCATGGAGGCGGTCACCCACGTGGGCGACAACGTGATTATCCAGTCGCCGGTGTATTTTAACTTTTCGCTGATCATCAAGCGCAACGGAAGAAATATCCTGGAAAATACACTGCTCTATGAAAATGAAACCTACCGCATCGATTTTGAGGACCTGGAGCGAAAGGCAGCCGACCCCAGAACCACCATGCTGATCTTCTGCAATCCCCACAACCCCATCGCCCATGCGTGGAGCAGGGAGGACGTGGAGCGGGTGGCGGAAATCTGCAACCGCAATCACGTGTTTGTGGTCAGCGACGAGGCCCACAGCGATATCCTGTTCCAGGGCGTAAGGCACATCCCCTTCGTATCCCTGGACCCGCAGACCGCGGCAAACAGCGCTTCCATCAACTCGGCCGGTAAGACCTTCAATACCAACGGACTGTATGTGTCCTACGCCATTATCCCCAACCGGCAGGTACGGGACGCATTTGAAAACGCATACGCCAACCACCATTTTGACTTCAGCATGATCGGAGTTCCGGCGCAGATTGCGGCTTACGAGCACGGTGATACCTACACGGATGAGCTGAACCAGTACCTCTGGGGTAATATCACCTGGCTGGAGCAGTTCCTGAAGGAGAACATGCCGGATGTGAAAATGGTAAAACCCAACGCCACCTACCTGATGTGGCTGGATTTCCACGGATGGGGCATGAACAGCGAACAGGTGGACGCCTTCTTCCGCTCTGCTGGCGTGGCGCTGAACCGGGGAGATATCTATGGAGACGCGGGGGACGGCTTCATGCGGATCAATATCGCGTGCGCCAGGGAGGTCCTTCAGGCGGCCATGGAATCCGTGTGCGTCAGATACCGGGAAATGTTCCGAAAAGACCAATAAAAGAGGCTTACAGGGGCGGAATGACTCCATATTCCGTCCCACCAATGTTTCAACATCTGATATAATGAGTGTATGATCTGAACATAAAGGAGTGGGGGCATGAAAACAATACTCATTATAGAAGACGACATCTCGATTGCCAGATTAATCAAGACTTATGTATCCTTTGCGGGGTACGAGGCGGCCATTGCGCCGGACGGGGAGCTGGCCCTTGTGATGCTGGGGGAAGAGAAGTACAATCTGGTGATTCTGGACCTGATGCTGCCGCATGTGGACGGGGAAATGGTTCTGGAGACCATTAAAAAGCTGCGGCTGCCGGTGATTGTGGTGTCGGCCAAGTCAAGCCTGGTGGACCGGGTGCGGCTGCTTCGGGCAGGGGCGGACGATTATATCACAAAGCCCTTTGAGAGCGCGGATTTGATCGCAAGGATTGAGGCGGTGCTGCGCCGGACGGAACGGTCCTTCGGGGTGCTGGAATTCGGGGATATTGCGATGGATATTGACCGGCACGTAGTGCGAAAGGGCGGGAGGGAGGTCGATATCACACCCAAGGAATTTGATCTTCTGCAATATTTCCTTGAAAACCGGAACAAGGTGGTCAAACGGGAAGAGCTGTCCGCCCATGTGTGGGGGCAGGAGTACCTGGAGAGCAGCCGCACGGTGGAAATCCACGTCCAGAGGCTGCGCAAAAAGATGGGGCTTAACGAGGAACTTCGGACTGTGACCAAGGTGGGGTATATTTTGGAGGACAAGAGGGAACCGAAATGATTTATAAGATGAAATTGTGGCAGAAAATATGCATCAGTTCCCTGATCGCCAGCATCCTTCTGTTCGCCGTCTGCGGCATCATCACCACGGTTTCCGGGCACAAGCGGAACCTTCAGGCGGAGGAGAACCAGGCAGTCTGGCTGGCCGGACAGATGAAGGCGGAGGTGGAGCGCGCGTACAGGGAGCATAAGGACCTGACCGCGCCCTTTCTCAATCCGCTGATACCGGAGGACGTCTGTTTCCAGGTATACCAGGGGGAGACGCGGCTTTACGACGGCTTTGGCCGGGAACCGGAGACGCCGCGCTACGATTTTGGGTATGAGATCGCCAGGGAACCCCTGGAGCTGGTCACCATCCAGAAGGTGAACTATTTGTTCGCAGAGGAAACGCTGGATCTGGAGGGCGGGGCAGCGGAGAGCGCCGTGAACGGGAAAGCGGCGCCCGGAGCCGTGGCCGCCGCGGCCAAAACCGAACCGGCCAGGCTTGTGCTGGTCAAGGACTTGTCGGACGTGTACGCCCGCTGCAACGCCCAGCTGCAGACCCTATTTCTGCTGTGCGGCATCCTGTCCGCGGTCTCGGCCCTGATCATGGTGACGGCTTCCCTCATCATCACGGTGCCCATCAAAAAAATCAACGAAGCGGTTAAAATTGTGTCGGATGATTATTACGCGTACCGGCTGCCGGTGACGGGCACGGACGAATTAAACGAGCTGTCGGCCAACTTCAATGTGATGTGCGAGGCCATTGAGAACAATATCCGAAACTATAAATTTGCCATAGACAATTTTATCCACGAGGTAAAAACGCCTCTCACCTCCATCATCGGCTATGCGGACATGCTGAAGTCCTACGACTGCACCGGGGAATGCCGGGAGGAGGCCGTGGACTATATCCTGACGCAGTCCCGCAGGCTCAACTCCCTGGTCAAAAAGATCATGGGATTTCTGGTGATCGAGTCCAAACAGGTGGAGAAGAAATTTGTGCGGCTGGACGAGGTGGTGAATATGGCGTGTATTTCCATCCGGGTCCAGGCGGAGATGAAGGACCTGCGCATCGAGTACCAAAACAGGCCTGAGGCCTATATGTACGGGGACGAGGAGCTTCTGGCAACCCTGCTGGTCAACCTGCTGGACAACAGCATAAAGGCCTCCGGCGAGCACTCCCAAATCCTGATCGGAGCGGTGCTGCGGGAGGACGCGGTGGAGGAACTGTCCGTGCGGGATTTTGGCATGGGGATACCGGAAGAGGAGCTGGACAAGCTGACGGAGCCATTCTATATGGTGGATAAGTCCAGAAGCCGCTCCCAGAACGGGATCGGGCTGGGGCTTTCCATCTGCAAGTCCATTATCCAGGCCCACAATGGGCGGATGGAATTTTCCAGCACGCCCGGGGAAGGGACCACGGTCCGGGTGCATTTCCCATATGAGGATTATCAGTATTTAAGGCAGGCGCAGGATGAACTTTTCGAAAAAGCGGACATAGAGGGGTAGGCTTATGAACTATGGTTTTAAGAAAATAAGCACGTTTATGGCACTGGTATTCGGCCTGGCGCTCATTTTTGAGCTGCCCTATATCCGAAACAGCTTTTACGTCCCCATCTGTCAGGCCCTCAACCTGACCAACCAGGAATTCGGCGTGTTGTCCAGCATCTACTCCCTTGTGAGCCTGGTCATGTACATTGTGGGCGGGTTTCTCTCGGACCGGTTCAATTCCAGGTGGCTGTTGTTTCTGCCCTTTGCGGGAACAGGGGCGCTGGGCTTCTGGTTCTCCGGCTTCCCGGAATACGGGGAGTTAAAGATCATTTTCGCCCTGATGGGCATTACCACGGTGATGACCTTCTATTCCACCGCGATCCGCATCCTGAAAGGGCTGGGGAACCGGTACGAACAGGGGCGCATCTTCGGATGGATGGAGGCCGGAAAGGGCATCTTTGCGGGGCTGGCGTTTTTTGTGATCCAGCTTTTGTTTGAATCTCTGGGAGAGGGAAGGTTTGGCTTCGAGTGGGTCATCAAGGCCTACGCGATCCTGAATATTATGCTGGGCATCGGCGTGGTGCTGGTGGTGCCCGACGAATATCTGTATGTGGAGCGGAAAATGACGCTGCGCCAGGAGATACGGACCGTTTTATCCAACCCAAGGGTGTGGATCATGTGTCTGGTGGTATTCTCGGCCTACTCCATGTATGCGCTTCTGAGCTTTGTGCCGCCGTTTTTCCTGAAGGCCTATAATTCCTCCATGGAAGTCAGCAGGTCGCTGTCCACATGGCGGTACGGCATGCAGATTGTGGGCGCGATTCTGGCGGGTTATCTGGCGGATAAGGCCAGGTCCAGCTACAAGATCATTTTCGGCGGATTTATCATTATGCTGGCGTCGATTCTGGTATTTATCATTCAGCCTTATGACATATCCTCCATGATGCTGGGGTTGTTGGGATTTATCGCATTGTCCATCGCCGTGTACGGGATCAAGGGCCTTTATTACGCCATGATATCGGAAAATTCCATCGATACTTCCTGCATCGGGGGAACCGTGGGAATCGTGGCGGCCGTCGGATACCTGCCGGACACGTTTATGCACAGCATGGTGGGAAACTGGATCGATTCGGGAATGGACGGTTACTATAAAATGTTTTCGTTCGCGGTGATTGTCATCCTCATCGGGACGATTGTGACAGGGGTTGCGCTGACAGGGCTGATCCCTGTGGGGAAAGGAGGAAGGAAACAGAAGTGACGAAGAAAAAAGCTGAAACAAGCAGGCTCAGGAAGTGGGTGTTCTGGCCGCCGTTTCTGGTACTGCTGCTGGTGCTGGTATTGGGTTTTGTGTCCCAGGACGCCTTTTTGAGCGTGGTTAATAATATCAAATCGTGGATATGGGGGAATTTCAGGTGGCTGTTCTCCGGCTACGGCATGGTGGCCGTGGTGGTCTGCTGTTACGCCTGTTTTTCTAAATTCGGGGATACGGTGATCGGAGGAAAGGACGCCAAGCCGATCCTCAGCAAGTTCAACTGGTTTGCCATCAGCCTGTGCACCACTATTGCGGCGGGCCTCATGTTCTGGGCCGCGGCGGAACCGCTCTATCTGATGAGCGATCCCTCCCCCTATTTTGGGCTGGAGCCCAACTCGCCCCAGGCGGCTGTGTTCGCAATGGCCCAGATGTATCTGCACTGGGGGATTACACCCTACGCCATCTACGCCCTGGCGGCCACGGTGTTTGCCTTTGTGTACTACAACATGAAAAAGCCTTTTACCCTGGGGGCCTGCATTTATCCCCTGGTGGGGGAGAAGGCCATTAAGGGAAGGCTGTCCGACGCCATCGACGCCCTGTGCATTTTCATCCTCTGCGCGGGTATGGCCGGGTCATTGTCCACCGGAGCCTTCTCCGTGGCAGGGGGTATTTCCAATATTACGGGTATACCCAACAGCAGCGTCATGCTGATTCTGGTCATGACGGCCATTATTCTGGTGTACACCATATCCGCGTCGTCGGGACTGATGAAGGGGATCAAATGGCTTTCCAGCTTTAATGTGTACATATTTTCCTTTCTCATCCTGTTTATCTTCGCCTTTGGACCCACCAAGTTCATCCTGAATTTCGGGGTGGAGTCCGTGGGGGAGATGATGGACTCGTTCTTTATGCGCAATCTGTTTACGGATTCCATGGACCTGGGGAACAGCGCGTGGTCCAGCCTGGCCAACATGAAGGTCGGATACTGGGCCAGCTATCTGGCCTGGGCGCCGGTCACAGCCCTGTTTCTGGGAAAGCTGGCCAGGGGCTACAAGATTCGAGACTGTATCATCATCAACCTGTTTGTGCCCACCGTGTTCTCCATGGTCTGGGTGGCCATTTTCGGCGGAACGGCGATCCATATGCATATGCAGGAGAGCCTGCTCCCGCTGCTTGAGACGTCGGGCGCGGAGTCCATTGTATACAAATTGTTCGAGGTGCTGCCATTGAGACAGCTTTGCGTGCCCGTTTTTGTCCTGGCCACCTTCATCTCCTTTGTGACGGCGGCCGACTCCAACACCAACGCCATCGCGTCGGTGTGCACCTCGGGAATGTCCGAGGAGGAGATGGAAGCCCCGGTTTCCATGAAAATTCTGTGGGGCGTGATCATCGGGGCCATGGCGGCGGTTATGGCGGTATTTACAGGCGTTGGAGGAGCCAAAACCCTGGCGAGCATCGGGGGATTCCCGTCCATGTTTTTGCAGATGGCTTCCTGCGCGGCGCTGATCAAAATCATGCATAATCCGAGCAAATATGATAAATTTGCCGGGAAGGGAGGAACGTCATGAAGATTACAGGGATTGAAATCAAACAGTATGCCAAACCGCTGGACCCGCCGTTTCTGGCGTCCTGGGACCCCAATCCGAGGGTGAAGTTTGCGTCCACCATCGTGTATGTGCATACGGACGAGGGGATCACAGGGGTCGGATCAGGGGATTTGATGACCGGCTTTGCGGGGCATGAGAAATTTTTCATCGGCAAGGACCCATTTGAGATCGAGAATCACAACAAGGTGATTGACAATATCGACTTCCACTATGGCAGGTGCTGGCCCCTGGATATCGCGCTGTGGGATATCATCGGCAAGAAATGCGGACAGCCCGTCTATAAGCTGCTGGGCGGCAAACAGGATAAAATGAAGGCATACTGCTCCTGCGGAGCCCGCATCAGCGCTGAGGAGCGGGCCGAGAAGGCAAAAGAGTACGTGAAAATGGGATTTAAAGCCATGAAGATCCGCTTTCACCACGAGGACGTCCGGGAGGATATCAAGGTGGTGGAGGCGGTCAGAAAGGCAGTCGGGGATCAGATGGAGATCATGGTGGACGGCAACCAGGCCTGGAAGATGCCCTGGGACGTGGAGCGGATCTGGGACCTGAAAAAAGCCCTGAAGGTGGCGAAGGAGCTGGAGCACTATGACGTGTACTGGCTGGAGGAACCCCTTCACCACGCGGATTACGACAATCTGGCAAGGCTGCGGCAGATGACGGGGCTGCGCATTGCGGGCGGCGAGATGAACCGGAGATGGCATGATTTCCGGGATTTGGCGGACAAGGGCAGTTACGACGTGTACCAGCCGGATACGGTGCTCTGCGGCGGCTTTACGAGAACGAAAAAGATTGCGGATTATGTGCAGGCCAAGGGCGCGGTATTCTGCCCCCACACCTGGTCCAACGGCGTGGGGCTGCTGGCCAATCTCCACATGGCCTGCGCGGTCAGCGATGCGGAATATCTGGAGTATCCCTTCGACCCGCCGGTATGGACTGTGGACCGGAGAGATTATATTATCCGGGAGGAGGACCGGGTGCTTGTGGATCAGGACGGCTATATGCACGTTCCGCAGAAACCGGGCCTTGGATTCGAGCCGGATGCGGAGGCGCTGAAGGAAATGAGATCAGGGATTTTTATGTAGGGGAATAATATAGCGAAATAAACGGTTTCCGGCTGATCTTCCGCCGGAGACGCGAGGCGGCTGCCCGGATTTCTGTCCAGGCAGCCGCATTGATGTACACCGGCATACGCCGGCTGCTATTTCTCCTCATCCAACACCCCATCATACTCGTCCTCCGGCATTGGCCGGTAGAACACATACCCCTGGACATAGTCGCAGCCGATCTGTTTCAGGTACTCCACCTGATCCATGGACTCGATGCCCTCGGCCACGGTGCGCATGTTGAATTTCTTCACCAGCTCCACGATGCTCTCCACCAGCGCCATATCCCGGTTGTGGTCCGAGCCGTCGGCGAAGAAGAAGCTGTCGATCTTCAAAATGTCCACGGGCAGGTCCTTTAACAGGCTCAGGGAGGAGAAGCCCTTGCCGAAATCGTCGATGGAGCAGGTGAAGCCCGCCTCCTTGAGCTGATGGACCGTGCGCAGCAGCAGCGAAGAGTTGTCGAAAGCGATGGATTCCGTGAACTCCACCTCGATCAGCTCCGCAGGTATATGGTAACGGTCCCGGATGGCCACGTAGTTTTCCACAAAATTCAGGTCGTTGAACTGAAGCCGGGAGACGTTGACGGATACCGGCAGCACCCGCTTTCCGGCGTCCAGCCGGCTTTTGAGCCACCGGCACACGTCCTCGAACACGTACTGGTCCAGCCGGTCGATCATGAATTTCCGCTCAAACACGGGGATGAAGCGGTCCGGCGGGATGACGGTGCCGCCCTGGGAGCGCCAGCGGACCAGGGCTTCCGCGCAGCCGATGCGACCGGTGCGAAGGTCCACCTTGGGCTGGTAGTAGACGGTAAATTCCCGGTTTTCCAGGGCGGCGGACATCCGGCTCTCGATGTCCTTCTCAGCCCAGAGATGGCGGCGGATGCTCTCGTCGTAATACGCATAATTGGTATTCTCACCGGTCTTGACGGTTTTGCGCGCAAAGTTGGCCCGATCCAGAAAACCGTCAATGTTCAGGGGCTCGACCACGTCCTCCACGCAGCAGATGCCGCAGCAGGTGGGGAGAAGCTGGCCGTGGTGGGCGCTGTTCATAAACTTGAGAATCTCCCGGTCCGCGGCCATCTGGCGGGCCGCCAGCTCTTTGCGGTCCTCATAGCGCAGCAGCAGCACAAAGTTGTCCGCGGATACGCGGCCGCAGATTTCATGCTCTCGCAGGTCCCGGAGGATGATCGCTCCATACCGGGAAAGGAGCTCGTCCCCGTAGTGATAGCCGAAGACGTCATTGACGTATTTGAAATCTGAAAAATCCGTGTAGACGATGGCAAATTTGTCGGGCACGGTATCCAGCAGCCGTTGGGCTTCCTCTTTAAAATAGTCGATCCGATAGACTCCGGTGAGCGTATCACGGCGGGTCAGATCGCTGAGCTTCTCATTTTGAAGCTCCAGTTTCAGCAGGTTTTTGGAATTTGCCCAGAAGATAAAAATCCAAGTGAGGGACATGATTCCCACCATCACCAGGCAGATGGCCAGCAGAAAATGCATCTGCCGCGCCGCGTAGGCATCCGCGGAGAAAACCGTGTTGTTGGCCTGGTCGAAATACGCCTCGCTGAGGGCCAGAAGCCGGTCGCTGTCGCCGGTTCCCTGGCGGTAGTTGGCGATCTCCGTCTTGATCTCTCTCCAGGTCGCTTCCAGTTTGGACAGATCGCTTAAGTAGGCGGGATCATCGGGGACCGGCAGCCCGTATCTGGCTGTGCCGCCCTGAAGCTCCGCCAGGATGCTGTCCAGATAACCGATCAGGGTGTCGTTGGGTTCGCCGGCCAGCTCCAGCTTCACCAGACGCTGGGTCGCGCCGCGGACAATGCCCACATAGTTGATGAGCCGCCCGTTGGTCTGGGATTGGAGTAATGTGTGGATCGTGAGACCGCTGAACAGAAACAGCAGCAGAAACAGGGTAATCAGCCCGCTCTTAAAAAAACGCTTCATCAGAATTTGCCTCTCACAGCCGGAGCTGTCTTTCGTAAGAAATTGACCGGATTCAGGACCGGCCGCAGAGTATTACAGAGCTGTCGGCTTCGTTGCTTGTCAGGTATTCAAGTATTTTCATCCGTGATCAGCAGGCGGATCGAGGGGGTCAGGCGCAGCTCCTCAGGCTGCAGCCCGCAGCGCAGCAGGTACCCCTCAGCGGTGGAAAAACGCTGTGCGACCACGGTTTTCAGGGCGTTCACGCAGCCCTCCGTGTCGTTTTCACGAAGATGTTTGACGATGGACTCCGTGAAACGCAGGATGGACGGGATGGGTTCAGGGCCGTTTACCAGTGAGGCTTTCAGGGGATAACCCCAGAGAAACAGGCCGTAAATATTTTTGTAGACCGTGCGCACCCCGTGCAGCCGGCTGTGGTTGGCCATAAACAGCAGGCACTGCCAAAGCGTCAGATCGGTGTTCCCCGTCTCAATGGCCTCCTCCAGCTGGCTCAGAAGTTTCCGTTTCTCACCGGGAGCGGCGGCGTCCAGCGTGTCCCGCATCACCGCCTCGCAGGAGTAAGCCAACAGCTCAAAGGCCTGGAAAAAATAGGCCAGATTGCGGCGGACGGACGGGCTTTTAAGGTCCGGGACCCGGCAGGGTTCTCCGATCCCGAAGATTCGGGTGCCCTTGCCGTTGATGGACTGGGCGGCCCCCAGCTGATTGAGGGTTTTGACGGTGCGGCGCACGGTGCTGACCGAGACGCCGAATTGTTCGGATAGTTTTTCGTAGGACGGGAGATAGGAGTCCTCCCTAAAGCCGCCCACATAGATCTCATGCAACAGGCGGGAGGCCAGGCTGTAGCAGACCTGGGGACGGTCCCGGTAGATCCGCCAGACAAAGGGAATCTGTTCCTCGTCCGCTGACGGCGAAATGCTCCCCGCCAGCTTTTCCAGCGCGTTTCCCACGGAAATCTGCCGGAAGTCCCGGAGCTGTCCGTAGAGACGGCACCAGTCCTTTGCGCGGGCCAGCTCAATGCAGCGCCTCATGCCCTCGTGCATGAGAGGGATGCCGCTTAAATCCTTCTCCCCGCCCTGTTTCAGGAAAAGCAATCCCCAATAAATGGAAGTCTCCCAGTACAGATTCATGGCCAGAGGGTTGTCGATCTGCTGCAGCAGAAAGCAGAAGAACTGGAGCACATCATCGGCGCTGTTTCCGGCCGCCAGCCGGGACAGACCGTCCAGAGCCTCGGGACCGGCCTGGTGAAATCCCTCCAGCATAAGCGGCATGATGATCAGCCGGGTGGACTGATAGAGGTCCTCAAAGCCCTGGATACGCCGGGAGAAATAGCGAATCATGGCCTGTCTGGCCCGCTCCGGGTCCTGCTCAAAAATAACCTTTGTGGATCTGCCGTTGTGCATATCGATATAGCCCTCCGCGCGCAGGCGCTGCAGGGCTATTTTTACGGTCTGGGCGGACACGCAGAATTCCCGGCAGAGATTGTCGATGGAGGGGAGATAATCTCCGCAGTGGTAATAACCGAATTGAATCCGCATAAAAAAGTATTCGTAAATAAGATTCGAATACTGCTGTTCACTCTGCAATCGTGTCTCTCCTTTGTAAACGGTAATCTGATTTCTATTCTAACATTTTGGCGGAGGTTTTTCCATAAGCGATTGTGTTTTTTCCGGAAATGCATTATAATGGCTTAAACAAACTAATATGAACAAGGATGAAAACCGGCACGGTTCCGGCCGGAGCATCCGCGGTTCAGCGGTACCAACGCAAAGTTCGCTCTGTGCGCGGCCGGGATACCTGCGGGTTATGAAGGAAAGCATGCCTTGGCACAGAACGAGTGGGAGGAAATGAGAGAATGACGGAACACAACCATGGGAGCGGATCGGAAAACGGCGTTCTCCAATTCACGCCCGCTGAGTATGAGTACAACACGCTGATGCACCTGCTGGGGGTCAGCGTGAGCAAACATCTGCTGGATGAGCATTTCACGCTGATCTGGGCCAATGAGTTCTATTACGAGCTGATCGGCTGGCCTAAGGACGAGTACGAGGCGGTATTTCACAACCGGCCGGACCTTTACTACCGGGAAGAACCCGAGGAGTGGCAAAAACTCTCGGATACCGTGCTGCAGGCGCTGGCCGCCGGGCAGGAGGGATACCGGCTTCTCTCGCGGATCCGGCGGAAAAACGGCGACTATGTCTGGGTGCAGTTTTCCGCCCGGTTTGCGGACGAGTACATTGACGGCTGCCAGGTGGCCTACTCCGCGCTCACCAACGTGGACGATCTTGTGAAGATGCAGAGGGAGCAGTCGGTCACCTACGAGAGCCTGCCGGGGTTTGTGGCCAAATACCGGATTGAAAAGCTGGACAGCGGGATGGAACTGACTCTGCTGTCGGCTAACCGCCGTTTTATGGAATATTTTGGCGGAAAAAACAACCGGGCGGCCGATTCTCTTTACAACCGGAATGTTCAGGAAAATATGGAAATGATCGAGCGCCAGAAGTCCCGGATACGGGCCGGGGAACCGCTGCATTTTACCATGCACGTGAAAAGCAGGGACGGCCAGGCGCTGTGGCTCCAGGTCAACGCCACCTGTGTGGACTGGCAGGAGGGCTGCCCGGTCTATCTGGTGATTTTCATCGATATCACCGATGTGACGGAGCTCCGGGAGATGCAGCGCAAGCTGATCGCCCAGACGGAAGCGTTAAAGGACGCCCTGTCCGTGGCGGAGCAGGCAAACCGGGCGAAATCGGATTTCCTTTCCCGGATGTCCCATGAGATCCGCACGCCCATGAACGCCATCATCGGCATGACCACCATCGCCGCAGCGTACATAGAGGACCGGAAACGGGTGGAGGACTGTCTGGAGAAGATCGGTTACTCGTCCAAGCATCTGATGACGCTGATCAACGATGTGCTGGACATGTCCAAAATCGACGCCGGAAAAATGCAGATTTCCCATGAAACCTTCAGCCTGGAGCGGACCCTGGAGTCCATTACCTCCATGGTCTATCCGCAGGCGGCGGACAAGGGGCTGACCTTCACCGTTCCCCCGGTGGACTTAAGCGATACCGTTCTCACCGGCGATGAGCTGAGGCTGAATCAGATACTGATCAATCTGCTGTCCAACGCCGTCAAATTTACGCCGGAGGGCGGTACCATCCGGCTGGAGATCCGCCAGCTGTGGCGCAGGCCCGGACGGGTGAGGCTGCGCTTTACCGTCAGCGACACCGGCGTGGGCATGAGCGAGGCGTTTCTGGGCCATATATTCGATCCCTTTGAACAGGAGGACGGCAGGCGGGCCGGCGGCGGAACCGGCCTTGGGATGCCGATTACCCGGAATCTGGTGACGCTGATGGGGGGAACGATTTCTGTAAAGAGCAGGCCGGACCAGGGTTCCACATTCACGGTTGAGCTGGACTTTGACCTGCCGGATCGGGAGAACGCGGCGCCGGAGCAGAAGCTTCACGCCATACAGTCCTTAAAGGTGCTGGTGGCGGACGACGACCGGGACAGCTGTATTCACGCCTCCCTGCTGCTGCAAAACCTGGGAATCGACTCCGACTGGGTGCAGACCGGCCGGGAATGCGTGGAGAAGGTGCGCGCGGCCCACCGGTCCGGGACGGATTACGACGTCTGCCTGGTGGACTGGCGGATGCCGGACATGGACGGCATCGAGGCAACGCGCCGTATGCGGGAGGCGGTGGGGCCGGATACGCTGATAATCATTATCACGGCCTACGACTGGGGCGCGATTGAGCAGAGCGCCCGGGCCGCCGGGGCCAACGCGTTCCTCTCCAAGCCCATTTTCGCCTCCACGCTCTACAATGCACTGCTAGCGGTGACCGGCATCGAGAAAGCGGTGTTGTGCCCCAACCCAGGAGGCAGCCTCCGGCGCCCGCAACTGGCGGGCCGTCATGTCCTCTTGGTGGAGGATAATGAGATCAACCGGGAGATCGCAATGGAGCTTCTGAAAATGGTGGAGATCACGGTGGATTACGCTGGGGATGGCCAGGAGGCGGTGGACAAATTTCTGGCGTTTGGGGATAACTATGATTTAATTCTGATGGATGTGCAGATGCCCGTGATGGACGGATACCGGGCCACACAGGCCATCCGGAGATCCGGCCATCCCAGAGCCGGGTCCATTCCCATTATCGCCATGACCGCGGACGCTTTTCACGAGGACGTGGTGCGGGCCGCGGAGGCCGGGATGGACGGACATCTGGCCAAACCCATCGATCCCGAGCGGCTCTATCAGACGTTGGCGGAACGACTTGCGGAAGATAAATGAATACCGGCCCGGGCGGGGGAACCTTCGCCCGGGCCGTTTTGCGCCGCGTGGGAGGAAAAACTCGCCCGGGCCGTTTTGCGCCGTATCGGAGGAACCCCCTCCCGGGCCGTTTTTAGCGCGCGGCGGACTTGAAAATGGGGAAAAGTGAGGCTTGCCATTTGTGCCGGGGTTTGGTATACTGAAACATATTTATTTCTGGTCCGCCGTTCTGGCGGGCGGTTTGTTTCAGTTCGGTGGTCATGTTCGAGAATCTTTTAACCCCCTTAGACAGTGTGATAAAATAGGACCAGAGCAGGGAAGGAGTTTGAAGTTACGGATGGATAAGTATGAGGTATTAAAACAGTATTTTGGCTATGACGCGTTCCGTCAGGGCCAGGAGATGCTCATCGACAGCATTCTGGCGGGGAGGGACACGCTGGGGGTCATGCCCACGGGCGCGGGAAAGTCGATCTGCTACCAGGTGCCAGCTCTGATGATGGACGGAATCACCCTGGTGATCTCGCCGCTGATCTCCCTGATGAAGGACCAGGTAGGCGCGCTGAACCAGGCGGGCATCCATGCCGCCTACTTAAACAGCTCCCTGAGCTCTGCCCAGTATTTTAAAGCGCTGGAATTCGCCCGGGCGGGACGTTATCCCATTATCTACGTGGCTCCGGAGCGCCTTTCCACGGACGCCTTCCTGGATTTCGCCCTCCACGCCAAGATCGCCATGGTGGCGGTGGACGAGGCCCACTGTGTGTCCCAGTGGGGTCAGGATTTCCGGCCAAGCTACTTAAAGATTGTGGAATTCATCGACCGGCTGCCGGTGCGGCCGGTGGTCAGCGCCTTTACAGCTACGGCCACCAAAGAGGTGCGGGACGATATCATCGATATCCTGATGCTGCGGGACCCGGCGGTGGCGTCCACGGGTTTTGACCGGCCCAATCTGTATTTCGGGGTGATGTCACCCAAGGACAAGTACGCCACGCTGTTAAACTACCTGGAGCGGCACAGGGGGGAGAGCGGCATCATTTACTGCCTGACCCGCAAGAACGTGGAGGAGGTGTGCATGCGTCTGATTAAGGACGGTTTTCCGGCCACCCGCTACCACGCGGGCCTCAGTGACGCCGAGCGCCGGACCAACCAGGACGATTTTATTTACGACCGCAGCCCGGTGATGGTGGCCACCAACGCCTTCGGCATGGGCATCGACAAGTCAAACGTGCGGTTCGTGGTGCATTACAACATGCCAAAGAACATGGAGAGCTATTACCAGGAGGCGGGCCGCGCCGGGCGGGACGGGGAGCCCGCGGAGTGTATTCTGCTCTACGGCGGCCAGGACGTGGTGACCAACCAGACGTTTATCGAGTACAACCAGGACAACCAGGAGCTGGACCCGGTGACCAAGCAGATCGTCATGGAGCGGGACCGGGAGCGTTTGAAGAAAATGACCTTTTACTGCTTCACAAACGAATGCCTGCGGGACTACATTCTGCGGTATTTCGGGGAGTACGGCGGGAATTACTGCGGCAACTGCTCCAACTGTCTGAGTCAGTTTGAGGAGGTGGACGTGACGGAGATCGCCAGGGGGCTGATCGGCTGCGTGGAGAGCAGCCGCCAGCGCTACGGTGTGAACGTGATCATGGACACGGTGCACGGAGCCAACACGGCCAAGATCCGCAACTACCGCATGGACGGGAATCCGTACTACGGGGAGCTGGCCAAGGCGCCGACTTACAAGCTGCGGCAGGTGTTCAACTATTTGTTGTTAAACGGCTATCTCTCCTCCACCAACGACGAGTACGCCATTGTGAAATTGACGGAGAAATCCGGGGAGGTGCTGCGGGGGGAGGAGCAGGTCCTTATGAAGATGGCCAGAGAGCAGGATCACCCGGCCAAGGTGAAAAAGGAGAAGAAGGGCCGCAGAGGCCCGGTGGCCGGAGCGGAGTTTACCCAGGCCGAGGAGACCCTGTTCGAGAAGCTGCGGGCCCTGCGGGCCGAGATCGCCCGGGAGGAGAAGGTGCCGCCCTATATCGTTTTTTCGGATAAGACGCTGACCCATATGTGTATTTTAAAGCCCGGGACGAAGGCGGAGATGCTGGAGGTGTCCGGCGTGGGGGCATTTAAGTATGACAAGTATGGGGAACGGTTTTTGGAGTGTGTGAAGGCGGAGACAGAAAGGATGGGGGAGCGGAAGGAGACGGAAGCGGCCGCGGTCGCAGACAGGGGGTTTGCGGCGGAGTTGAGCGGCGGAACTGAGAGACGGACGGCTGAGGCACGGCATGGGGAGGAGCGTAAGGAAAGAGGACGGGAGGAAAGCGTCCGGCGGGCTGGGGCCAGCCGGAGCTCCGATTCAGCTGACGGCCGGGGATATGAGGACGGCGGTCTGCCCGACGAATCCTATTATGAGCCGGACGACCTTTACTTTTCCAGCGACAGCGACGAATACGGCGACTGGACCATAGACGACGCCATGGCGGCGTGGGAGAGCGCGGCCGCGGAGCCGGCCAGCCCCGGGCAAGCGGGTGCTGTGCGGCGCGGAGAAGCTGGCGGTGAGACAGGTGCTGCGCTGCGCGGAGAAGCTGCCAATGAGTCGGGAACTGTTGGGCGCGGAGAAGCTGGCGGTGAGACACACGCCTCACGGCGCGAGGCGACGCCCGCCGCCTCCCCGGCCAAGAAGAAAAAGAGCAAATCCGCCAAGGTAGAGTTCGCCATGACCCGGGAGTTGGCGGAGCAGGTCCATTTCTCAGAGCGGGCCACCTTAAGCGACTTTGTGGGCCAGATCAACGACCTGCGCGACGAGGACGCCATGAAGCGGCTGACCATCAAATCCGTGGAGGAGAAGCTGAACGCGGACGGTTATTTTGAAGAGCAGTTCCTTGGCGGAATGAAGCGCAAAAAGCTGACCGGGACCGGGGAGACCTTCGGCATCGTGGCGGAGAAGCGGCTGAGCGAAAAGGGAAACGAGTACGACGTGTTTTATTATACGGAAAAGGCCCAGCGGGGGATTGTGGAGTGGCTGTTGGAGGTGTGAGAGACATGATATCCAAAAAGGGAAAGCGCAGGATGGAATGCAATGGCGCGGTTTATTATTGGTTTGTGAGGAAAAACCGCGAGGGCGTTCCAAGAATCCACATCCTGTCGGAAGATAAAAAGGTCAATCTGGAATTCCCTCTGTTTGACTCTGAGGTTTCCACCACCCGGCAGGAGATCGAACGGCTTTTAAAGCGGCATATCCATCCCGATGATCCCGGTTGACTCGGTGGTCTGGCTCCCTAAAGGGCTGTCCGCCCCGCGCCGTAATACCGCTGCACAAACTTCATGAATTGCCGGACATAGGGCTTTAATATCCGGTGCTTGCTGTAGACAATATAAAAGATGCGTTTGTGGGCAGATTCTTCCAGTGGAAACAGGAGAATCTGCCTTGTCTTTTCCAGGTCCTTCACCGAGCAGGCGGAGACAATGGAGATCCCCAGACCGGAGACGATGGATTTCTTGATGGACTCCAGGTCGTTCATGTACGCCACCACATTCAGGTCCGCCACGCTTGTGCGGTGCTTCTCCAGAAACAGGTCCATTTCCTTTTTGGTGCCGGAACCGCTCTCGCGCATGATAAAGGGTTCCCCCCGGAAATCCTCGAAGGAGGCGGAACGGTCCTTCAGGTTCAGGTAATGTTCGCTGACCGGGGTGGCAATCACCAGGTTGTCCCGGCAGAAGGGGATGAACTCACAGGAATCGCCGTTCATTTTCTGGCCCACCAGGCCGAAGTCCACCAGACCCTGCTCCACCTTTTGAACCGCCTGGGCGCTGTCGGACTGCCAGACATGGAAATGGATGTCCGGCTCCGACCTGGCAAATTCGCTGAGCAGCTCCGGGAGCATGTAGGAGGAGGGAATGGTGGAGGCGCTCAAGTCGATCAGCTTCCGCTGGGCCCCGGTGAATTCCTCCACCAGCTGCCTGCGCATATTCAGCATGTGCACGGCGCACTCGTAGAGTTCAAGCCCCCGCTGGGTGACCGTGAAATTCCGTGTGGTTCGGATAATCAGGCGGGAATGCAGCTCTTTTTCCAGCGCACTCACGTGGGCGCTGACCGTGGGCTGGGTCAGGTAGAGACGGCGGGCCGCCTCGGTAAAACTGTTGTAATCCACCACGGCAACAAATGCCTCCAGCTGCTTGAATTCCATTTTTGTACACCGTCCATTTCCCATTTGATGGGTACAGTATATCAAAATTTATAGATTTAATCTATAAATGAGTGATAAAATTATCAATAAATAATTGGCAAAACCCGCGATTCCCATGGTAAAATAAGGAAACATTATACGGATAACCGTTGCGGAGATCGGCGCAGAGACGGCCGTAACGCCAAATGAGGTGCAGGGGACAGGTGAAGGCATGTATCAGGTAGGAATCGACGTTGGGTCCAGCGCGGCCAAGGCCGTGGTTATGGAGGGGAAAACCATTCTGAAAAAGGTGTTGCTGAGCACGGGATTTTCCAGCAGGCAGACAGCGGATCAGATTTATGATCTGCTGGCGGAGGCGGGCTTTACAGAGGAAAATGCCCGGTACGTGGCCACCGGCTACGGCCGCGTGTCCGTCCCCTATGCGGATCAGACCGTGACGGAGATCACCTGCCACGCAAAGGGCGCGCAGGTCCTGTTTGGGGGCGACGGGACAGTGATCGATATCGGCGGACAGGACACCAAGGGCATCGCGCTGAAAAACGGCCGCGTGATGAAGTTTATTATGAACGACAAGTGTTCCGCGGGCACGGGGAAATTTCTGGAGGTGATGACGAACCGTCTGGGACTGACGCAGCAGGAGCTCTCAGAGCTGGCGTCCAGGGGCAGGCACATTTCCATCAGCTCCATGTGCACGGTATTTGCGGAGTCGGAGGTGATCAGCCTGATCGGCAGGGGAACGCCCAGGGAAGATATCGCCTTCGGGGTCATCGAGTCCGTGGTGACAAAAGTCACACAGCTGATCGCGCAGATTCCGGGGGAGACCTATTTTCTCACAGGCGGTCTGTGCGAGGACGAATATCTGATCGGGCGTTTGCGTATTGCATTAAAAAAGCCGGTGATCAGCGCGCCCATGGCCCGATACGCGGGGGCGGTGGGGGCTGCGGTGCTGGCGGGAGAAGAGAGAGGAAACTAAAATGGGATGTAATGAGCTGCCAAAGACATTTGACGAATTTGTAGAGACGAGAAAACAGGGGTTTATGAAGGCCAAGGAGTTCAAGGACAGGGGCGGGAAGCTGGCCGGATGTCTCTGTTCCTACACGCCCCAGGAGCTGTTGGACGCCGCGGGGGTGGCCACCGTGGGGCTGTGCGGCACCAGCAACGAGACGATACCGGACGCGGAGAAGGTACTGCCCAAGAATCTGTGCCCGCTGATCAAGAGTACATACGGCTTCGCCTGTTCGGACAAGTGTCCCTATACCTATTTCTCCGACATCATCATCGGCGAGACCACCTGCGACGGCAAGAAAAAGATGTACGAGCTGTTAAATGAGATCAAGGAGACCTATGTCCTCCACCTGCCCCAGAGCCAGGAACGGGAGTATGCGAAGGATATCTGGTATGAGGAGATAAAGCTGTTCAAGGAAAAGCTGGAGCAGAAGTTCGGCGTTGAGATCACGGAGGAGAACCTGCGCAGGGCGGCCCATACCAGAAACCAACTGCGGCGGGCCCATCTGGAGATGTACCGGCTGCAGGAGAACACCCCTCCGGCCATGAAAGGCACGGAAATGATGATCGCGCTCCAGCAGGGAACCTTCACATTTGACGTAAATGAGCAGTTGGAAAATGTACGGGCGCGGGTGGCTGCGGCAAAGGAGGCTTACGCGGCGGGTACTCGTCCGGTTCCGGCGTCGGCCAGGCGGATTCTGCTCACCGGCTGCCCCACCGGGGGCGTGATCCAAAAGGTGGGCGCGGTGGTGGAGAACAGCGGGGGTGTCATCGTCTGTCTGGACGATTGCAGCGGCGAGCGGACAAACATGATTCTGGTGGACGAGGAAGCCGGGGATATTCTGCGGGCCATCTCGGACCGGTATCTGGCGATCAACTGCTCGGTTATGACGGCAAATGCAGGGCGGCTTGACAATACCAGGGAGATGATTTGCAAATACAAGGTGGACGGCGTCATTGAGGTGGTGCTCCAGGCGTGCCATACGTTTAATGTGGAAGCTTTTCAGATGGGGCGCATGGTCGAGGCGCTTGGGGTTCCTTATATGAAGCTGGAGACCGATTATTCCACCGCAGACTGCGGGCAGATTGAGACGCGGGTGGCGGCGTTTATTGAGATGTTGTAGTGGAGTGAGCGAAAATGGACAGGGCCGGATTGTGATTCCTTCATGATCCGGCCCGATTTTTGTGGAGAAGGAGGGCGGTTCGTGGTAGAATACAGACAAAACCGGATTTTATGCCGGAGAACCGCGAAGGAGGAACTGCTGTGTACGATATCACATTAAAAATCAACGCCCGTTTGCAGCCCATTGACCGGGGAGATGAATATGAGGATCCCATCGGGGAGGCCCTGGAGAGCCGGGGGCTGGGCGAGGTGACCGGGGGCGGGACCATGCTGGAAAGCACCGGAGAGGTGAAATATTGCGAGGTGGATCTGTCCCTGGAGGACGGCTCGGAGCAGACGATGGAGGCGCTGCTGCAAATACTGGATGAGATTGGGGTTCCAAAGGGGTCTGTGCTCCAATGGGAATGTCATAAACAGCCGGTGGGGCGGCTGGAAGGGATGGGCTTTTACGCCAACGGCACGGAGCTTCCCCTGGAAGTATACCAAAACTGCGATATCAACGTGGTGATCCGGGAGATGGAATCTCTCATGGAGGGAGTGGGAAGATTCTACAGTTACTGGGAGGGCCCGGAGGACACGGCCCTGTACTTTTATGGGACGTCCTTTGAGGAGATGAGGGGGCGTATTGAAAAATTTGTGGAGGAATATCCGCTTTGCCATAAATCACGCATTGTCCGCATCGCATAGTGACTGGGGAAGGCCCGCAGAGCGGCGGCAGGTGGAAGAAAATGGAAATAAAAATGTATGGCAGAATATTGACCGGAGGGGGACGTTTCTATACCTATCTGGGGCCGCTGTTTGCGGCGATTGGGCAGCGGCAGGAGCAGTACAACTGGTTGATCACGGATTTTGAGGGCGGATTTCCTCTGGAAGAGCGTGTCCGGCTGAACCGCCGGAACCTGCGGGAGCGGTACGCCTGGATCGACGGCGGGACCCTTACGCGCCTGGCCGGGCAGGGGAAGGCGCAGTGGAGCTGGGGCGTTTTTTCCGGTTTTGACCGGTCGGTGACGTTGAAGCAGGCGCTGGAATATGACCTGCCCTGGGCGGACGGCAACCCGGGATTCTGGAAAAATCCCGTCTCGGTCCAGCACCCCCTGGCGCAGATGGAGATCGTGGCCTGGGACAATGCCAGCACCATTCTGATCAGCCGGGATCAGAAGGCGGTGTGCGAATTTGTGGCGGCGTTTCCGGACAGTATGGATTTGGAGCGGTATAACGAGGCGGAAGCTGCGCCGGATCAGTCGGCGGGTTATGAGGCGTGGCTTCGCAGGAATGAGGAGCGGTAGCGGGCGGGGGAGGCAGCGGTGCAGGTTAGGTGGCGGTCCGGTGTAGATAGGGTCCAGGGCAGGTAGCAGCCAGGGGAATATAGTGATCTGTTGAAGGAGGCGGTCTGGGGCGGGACGCGATTCGGTGCAGGAAATGGTCCGGCGCGGGAGGCGGCCTGGGTCAGGCGGTGATTTGGCGTAGGAAATGGTCCGGGCCAGGCGGTGATTTGGTGCAGGAACTGATCCGGGCCAGGCCGCGTTTTGTTGCGGGAGGTGTTCCGGGCCAGGCCGCGATCCGTTGCAGGTCGCAGTCCAGTCCATCACCCCCGTAAAAAGCCTTGACCCTTACGCAACGTCATAGCTTATAGTGGAGTCATCAAAAAACGGGAGGCGATTTTAATGAAAACGGTAAAAGAAGTCTCAGAGCTGACCGGTGTCAGCCCGCGCGCGCTCCACTGGTATGACCGGATCGGGCTATTAAAGCCAACGGCGCACAGCGAGGCGGGCTACCGGCTCTACGATGACGAGGCGCTGGAAAAGCTGCGGCAGATTCTGTATTTCCGGGAGTTCGGCATGCCCCTTGGCGAGATACGGGCGGTTCTGGAAAGCCCGGAATATGACCGGAAAGCGGCGCTGCGGCAGCAGAAGCGCCTTTTGGAGCTCAAGAAAATGCGTCTGGAACGCCTGATAACCAGTATCGACGCGATTCTCGCCGGGGACGACAAGCTGGATTTCACGGTATTCGATCAGTCGGAGATCGAGGGCATTTTACAGAACATGATTTCGGAGCTGGACGATCAGCAGCGCGACAGGCTGACAAATCGGTACGGAAGCCTGGAGGCGTTCCGGGAAATGGGGATCAGGAACTTTGAGAAGCCGGAGAGCCGCCGCTTTTTGCAGAAGCTGGTGGAGTGGTACGGAAGCAAGGAGCGGGCGTTGGCGCGGATGTACGAGGCGCCAGACCCGAACGTTTTGATGGAGAACGCCCAGCGGATTCTGAATATGTACGAGAAGCTCAACCGTCTGCGCCTGCAAAATTGTCCCCCCGGAGGAGGGCCGGCCCAGCAGGCCATGAAAGAGCTGGAGGAGGTGCTGTTAGACACCTCCGGGATGGAACAGGTGAAGCCGCTACTGCTGGAGGAGGCCGACGGCCTGCTTGCAGGCGGCGGGGCGGTGCAGAGGATGGATGAGAAGTACGGGCAAGGCTGGAGCGAATTTTACGTGCAGGCGGTGATGGCGTATTGTAAATGACAAATCCGGGGAAATGTTCCGCTGTAATTTCCCGGAATCCCGGCCAGTGCTTGTGTTCTCCCCAATATTTGGGGTAAAATGGAATGTAAAGGCGGAATTTACCCGTAAAAATTCCGCTGTCGTGTAATAAGATGGAGGCGGTTATGCAGCAGGACGTACTGGAACTTTTTTCACCCGCAACGGCGGAGTGGTTTACAAATACATTCGGAAAGCCAACGGATGTGCAGAAGGCGGCCTGGCCCGCCATTGGGGCCGGGAAACCGGCTCTGGTCAGCGCGCCAACGGGAACCGGAAAGACCCTGTCCGCATTCCTGATTTTTATCGACCGGTTGAACGCCCTGGCCCGGGCGGGGGAGCTTAAAGAGGAGCTGTATCTGATCTACATTTCCCCCCTCAAATCCCTGGCCGGGGATATCAGGGAGAACCTGCGGCGGCCGCTCCTCGGCATCCCGCGGGAGGAGGGGCAGGAGGAGATCCAGGTGGGAATCCGCACCGGGGACACGCCCCAGAAGGACCGTCAGAGGATGATCAAGCATCCGCCCCACATCCTGATCACCACCCCGGAGTCCCTGTTTCTCATGCTGACTTCCAAAAATGGACGGTCCGCTCTGAAAACGGCCCGGGCGCTGATCATCGACGAGCTCCACGCCCTCATCGACACCAAGCGGGGAGCGCACCTGATGCTCTCCGTGGCCAGGCTGGACCGCCTCTGCGGCACAAACCTACAGCGCATCGGCCTGTCCGCCACCATTGAACCCCTGGAGCTGGCGGCCGCCTACCTGTCCCCGGAGCCGGTACAGATTTGTGCCCCGTCCATGAAAAAACAGGTCAGGATTCAGGTCATCGGCACCGCGCCCGCGGTGGGGCGGAGAAAGGACCCGGTCTGGGAGGAACTGGGAATGGCGGTGTACCGGCAATGTCTGGAATGCCGGAGCGTGATCGCATTTTCCGAGGGACGCCGCTATGCGGAAAAGCTGGCGTATTATGTAAATCTGCTGGGCGGAGACGGCTTCGCCCGGGTTCACCACGGCAGCCTTTCCAAGGAACAGCGGGCGGTGGCGGAGCAGGACCTGCGGGAAGGACGGCTCCGTCTGCTGTGCGCCACCTCCTCCATGGAGCTGGGCATCGACGTGGGCGACGTGGAGCGGGTGCTGCAGGTGGGCTGCCCCAGAACCATTTCCAGCACTATGCAGCGGCTGGGCCGGGCCGGGCACAATCCGGGACGGGTCAGCGAAATGCTCATGTATCCGCGCACCGCTTCGGAGACCGTATACTGCGGCATGACCGCCCAGGTGGCCAGGCTGGGGGGCGTGGAACAGGCCCGGCCGCCCAGGATGTGCCTGGACGTGCTGGCCCAGCACCTGGTGTCCATGGCCGCCGGGGAGGGATACAGCGTGGAGGACGTGCTGGAAATCCTTAAGCGGGCCTACTCCTTCCGGGACGTGACCGCGGAGGATGTGCGGCAGACGCTGGAAATGCTGGCCGGGGATTATGAGCACGACCGGGAAATCCCCGTGCGGCCCCGAGTGCTGTACGACCGGATTCACGGTCTGGTGGCCGGGGACAACTACAGCCGCATGCTGGCAACGGCGGCGGGCGGCACCATACCGGACAAGGGCCTTTACGTGGCCAAAACCGAGGACGGGGTTACCCTGGGAGAGCTGGACGAGGAATTCGTCTACGAGTCCCAGATCGGGGACAAGTTCATGCTGGGCTCCTTCGGCTGGCGGATTGTGCGCCAGGACAAGGACTCTGTGATCGTCACCCAGGCCCCCGCGGAGGGGGCCAGACTGCCCTTCTGGAAGGGGGAGACCAAGGGACGTTCCCTGCGGACCAGCCTGGCATTTGGAAGGATTTTGCGGGAGCTGGAGCGCGCGGAGTCGGAGGGGAAGCTGCCGGAACAGCTGGGGACCCTGGGATTGGACGAGGCCGCCACGGAGCACGCCGCCGGGTTTATCAGGCGGCAGATTCAGGCAACGGGCGGCCTGCCGGACGACAGGACCATTATCGTGGAGCATTTTAGGGACAGCACGGGCAGCCACCAGGTGATGGTCCACGCCCTGTTTGGGCGGCGGGTCAACGCGCCCCTGTCGCTTCTGGTCCAGCGGGCCGCCGTCACTATGACGGGGATGGAAGCGGGGTGTGTGGACGAGGAAGAAGGCTTTCTTCTGTACCCTTACGGAAAGGAGCAGCTGCCAGAGGGTTTGCTGTATCAGATCGACCCGGAGCGCGTGCGCCCGGTATTGGAGGCGCTTCTGCCGGAAACGCCTCTGTTTGCCATGAGCTTCCGCTACAACGCGGCCAGGGCCCTGATGATGGGAATGCGCCATGCGGGCCGTCAGCCCCTGTGGATGCAGCGGCTGCGGAGCGCGGAGATGCTCAGCTCCCTGATCGAAACGCCGGACCACCCCCTGATCCGGGAGACCAAGCGGGAATGCCTGGAGGACCAGTGGGACATCGACAGCGTGATTCAGATATTAAACGACATCCGCGCCGGCTTGATTGCGGTGCGCGAAATCCACGTGGACATCCCCTCGCCCATGTCCCTGCCCTTCCAGTGGCAGGTGGAGACGGCGGAAATGTACGAGTATTCCCCCACCACCTCCAAAATACGCCGCGCCGTCAGCGAGGAGCTGAAACGGGCGGAGCTGGTGAAGCCGCCCGCCGAGGAGTTATCCAAAAAATGGGAACGCCGGAAGCTGCCGGAAAATGAGGAACAGCTCCACGCCCTGCTGATGATGGAGGGAGATTTGGCCGCCGGTGAGCTGGAAGTGCCCGCCGAGTGGCTGGATAATTTGGCCAGACGCGGCCTGGCCTGTTACCTGGAACCGGGAATCTGGGTGGCGGCGGAGCAGAGGGAAGAGTATGAGATGGCTTTGGGGGCGGGGAGGAATGAAGGGGAGATAGAGGCGCCGGACTTGGCTGGGATGAAGAGGGAAGACGTGGCGGAAGCGCGCGGGACAGCACTGGGTTTGGCTGGGATGAGCGGAGGCGATGAGGGGAAAGCGCGTGAGACAGCACTGGGTTCGGCTGGGATGAACGGAGGCGATGAGGGGAAAGCGCGCGGGACAGCACTGGGTTCGGCTGGGATGAACGGAGGCGATGAGGGGAGAACGTGCGGGACAGTGTTGGACTCGTCTGGGATAAACAGGGGAGACGCGGCGAAGGGATGCGGGCAGGCGCAGACTTCCCCGGAGGAGCAGGCTGTGCGCCACATCGTGCGTCGGCTGCTTTACTACCGGGGCGGGCAGACCGCCGGGGCGGTTCAGGAGCGGTATTTCCTGGCCGCCGGAGTTTCCGAGCGGATATTGAACGCGCTCTGCGCCTCCGGGGACGTGGTGGAGGATGGGGGCGTTTACTACCACGGAAAGCTTTATGAGCGGGCCCGGGAGGGATACATCCGCAGCCTGCGCACCCAGACCGCCACCCAGCCGCCGGAGCATTTCGCCGCCCTGGCTGCCCTCAGGGCAGTTGCGGCCGGGCCGTCCGAGGAGCAGCTGAAGCAGACCGTGGCCCGGTACTGTGGGCGGATGTTCCCTGTGAAATATTGGGAAAGCGTCCTGTTCCCCAGGCGGATCAGGCGCTACAGCGGGGCCATGCTGGACAAACTTTTGGCGGAAGGGGATTATTTTTGGCGGATGACGCCGGAGGGGAATCTCTGCTTCTGCCGGTATGAGGACATTGACTGGGACGCGCCGCTGCCAAAGGGCGCGGAGAGCCTGGAGGGCGACGAGCTTCTCATGTACCGGGAACTGGCGCGCAGGGGAGCCAGCTTCTTAAAATTCCTCACCAGTGTGCCCAAGGAGGACAGCGCCCAGGAAGTTCTGCTGCGCCTGGCGGAAAAAGGGCTGGTCTGCGCGGACAGCTTCGTGCCGGTGCGCCAGTGGCAGAACCGGGAAAAAGTGAAAAAAGCCACGGCCAGGCAGCGGGTAAACGCCCGGGTCATGGCCCTGTCCGCCGGCCGCTGGGACGTGGTACGGCCGGTAAAGCAGTGGAGCGAGGAAGCGTGGCTCGAAGCATTTTTCACGGAAAATGGACTGCTTTGCCGGGAGACGTTCCGAAAGTCTTTGGCGGAGGTGAACGGTTCGCCGTATCTGGCGGGCGGCGCTGAGCGCGGGGGGAGTGGAGAATGTCAGGAGAAAGGGGAGCGGCCGGCTCAAATGCCGGATCACATGCTGTATCAAACCGCGGAGCCCTTCAGCTGGAAACGCGCTCTGGAGCTGCTGCGAATCTGGGAGTACACCGGGCGAATCCGCCGGGGATATTTTGTAGCCGGTCTGTCGGGCGCCCAGTTCATCCGTCGGGAAGAGTACGACGGCATAACCGCCGCCCTGAAGGACCCGGCAAAACAAATCCTGTGGCTGAACGGCACCGACCCGGCAGTTCAGTGGGGCAAGGCCCTGGAAATGCCCGCCGAGCAGGGATTCCTGGCAGTTCCCGGAACCGCTGTGGCGTTGAACACAGGCCGCCTGGCCGCGGTGATGGAGCGCCAGGGGAAAATCCTGCGGGTATACGAGCCGGACTGCCTGGAAGAAGTTTTGACTGAATTTGTGCGGGATTACCGGCAGAACGCGCTGTTCGTGGAACAGAGGCGGATCACGGTGAAGGAGTATCCGCGCGAAGCGGGGGAGACGCTGCGAAGGGCGGGATTCATGCAGGAGATGGGGGATTTTGTGTTGTATCGGTAAATGTGAGAGAAAATGCTGCCGGCCGGGAACGTTTTGGGTTCCGGGCCGGTTGTTTTTGTGAGGGGCGGGAGTGGAAATGGGGGAGGCGGCGGGAAGAGGATCAGGGCTGTTTGAGAATTGGGTATTAAACTTGGCTGCTTCGTGTACTAGCCGGTCGTGGGGCTGTGTGATAAAATGAGGGAAACGGGAAAATGTTGTAAGGAAATTTGAAAATGGGGCCTGAGGCATTTTACATGACCGATATGAGAGCAAGAAGGCAGGAGGAGATGGAGATATGGGGGCAGAGGTATTGAAGGAAGCACAGAGGGAAGAAAAAGCGGTGGGTGAAAAGCTGGCCGGAGGAAAATTACGGGAACCATACTGCTATCGTGTGCGATATAGGGACGCGGGGCACGACTGCCAGGCGGATATTTGCGTTACAAAATCCCACGGATATGGTTACGACCTGCGTCTGACGTTGGGCGGTTACACCTTCGTAGGCTCCAACCTCTGCGATTTTGAGTTGGAAGACCCTTCCCAGGCGGAGGCTGCGGCCCGGGAGTTCTGTCTGATGAAATGGGGCGGCTATGTCGCATATGGAGACCGGACTATGCCGTACGCCTACGCCTTGCAGAGATACAGCATGGAGGTGGAGATTCCGGTGGAGGCAGAGCGTCGGGAAAATGGGGAGCGGGTTGCAGGTATGATCCGTTTTGCCTACCGGATAGAGGCCTGCGATTCCTCCAGGGCGCGCAGCAGGTGCTACTGTGATGACAGGGAAATTTACCTGGACGACACGATTTGCACGGAGTTCAGTTTGGCGGTGGACGGACATATTTATAAAGCGGACCGTCCCACCACGTATTTTGAGCAGGCATTGTCGCAGATCTGCAGGAAATGCGGCCGGGAATACCTGCTCCGCTGCTGCTTTACCTGCCAGTATTCCGACTATTCGCCTTACGGGTGCGACGATTTCGGGAGTATGCTGTGTTATAGAGAACACAAGGAGGTTTACCTGACCGTGAACGATAAGGCAGGGTATTTTGATCGGTTGGAAGGACTGGATTGTGAAATCGAGCAGGAGACTAATGTGTGCAGGGAGTTTGAGGAGCGGACGCGGTGCGAAGGGTATCGGGGGATGGTGGATGGGATTGGGATTATTGGAAAGTGAGGGATGAATATGGAGTTTGAGATTTATAAGCATATCGCAGCGATCTCCAAGCCGAACAACGGATGGACGAAAGAATTGAACTACATTAGCTGGGACAGCCGCGAGCCGGTGTATGATCTGAGAACGTGGAACGAGGATCATACGAAGATGGGGAAAGGAGTTACGATTACGGCGGGGGAGATGGTGAGGTTGAAGGCGGTGTTGGAGGGGATGAGGGTGTTTTAGACTGGCGAGAAGAAAGTGAAAGGGAGGCTCGCATTTAAGCCTCCCCCTCGTTTTCTACTACGCCATACGTGAAAATATAATTTTTTCAATCCTCAGAATATATCTGACGATTAATTTTATCATATGGATCTGACGATGTAAATAATAATCTGTCAATATTAATGTTTAATTAAATTTTAACGTGTGAATGAGAGAAAAAATCTGTTGACTATTTTATAAGGGCGTGCTATTCTTTATATAAGCTAATTTCAACATCGTATTATCTAGGACATTAAGTTTTTCAGTAGGCAAATAAGAAAAAATTTACAGATCGAAAGAACACAAATCCCCTCATTTCATAATTATACCACAAATCTTTGTAACCGTCTCCCGCCATTTTCAAAAAAGGAGTGTGCAAATGAACGATCCCGATCCCTATATCGCCCACAAGTTTCCCGACAACTCCAAAACCCAATCCGTCTCATGCCACAACCTTGGCACATCTTTTATTGCAAGTAAACGCTGCCCGCTTCCGGAACTGGTTCCTATCATCAAACTTGGCGGAGACTTCCATGATGCTGGAAAATGCAGTGATAATTTCCAAGAGTACATCATTCAAGGCGAAGATTCCCCACTCCGCCGCGGAGATGTAAACCATGCCACAGCGGGAGGTCTGCTGATCAACAAGCTGGCTCCAGGCAGCTTACTTTCTGAAATGCTCCAAATTGCTATTTATTCCCACCATGGCCTGTACGATTGTATCAATTTAAGTAGCGGCGAGGCGCTGATTGAAAAACGGCAGAGCGCAGAATACCAAAGCAGGGAAGGCGTTTCACTGGACCTGGTGGAGGAACGTTTTTATCAATATACTGACAGAAAAGAAATCGCAGAGCTGTTCATCCACGCGCGTTCATCGCTAGAAAAGCTGAGCGCTGGCATCATGGACTTCGAAAAGCAGGACTTAAAAAATCAGTACGGCAACAGGAATTTTTACCTGGGCATGTATGAGCGCCTGCTGATGTCGTTGCTGATCGATGCGGATCGCAGCGATACCGCAAACTTTATGAACGGTGTACAAGAAGTAGAAAAATCAGACCAGCGCAAGGAAGACGTAAAGAAGCTGTGGCAGAGCTGTATTACCCATTTGGAAACCCATATATCTACGTTGAAAATTAGATCCAAAATCGATGATTACCGCAAGGAGATATCCACAGCCTGCCGGGACGCGGCATACATACGGCAGAATCTGTACCGTTTGACGCTCCCAACCGGTTCCGGCAAAACACTGAGCGTCCTGCGCTTTGCCCTTCACCATGCAATGGAATTCGAGAAGCAGCGTATCCTCTACGTCGCGCCCTTCAACAGTATTTTGGAACAGAACGCTGAGGTGATCCGTGATTCGCTGGGGCAATCGGAGATCGTGTTGGAACATCACTGTAACGTGATACCTGAAACAGAAGAATCGCAGAAAAAATATGACCGCTTAACCGAAAATTGGCTAAGCCCGGTGGTGGCTACCACGGCCGTACAGTTCCTGAACACCTTATTTTCCTCCAAAACCGGCAGCGTCCGCCGGATGCACAGTCTTTGCAACAGTATTGTAATCTTTGATGAGATACAGGCTTTACCGGTCAAAACCATCAGCCTGTTCAACCTGGCGGTGAATTTCCTCACAACATTCTGCAACACCACAGTGATCCTTTGCTCCGCCACGCAGCCGGTATTTGACAAATTGCCCTGTAACCGCCTGCTTCCGCCCAAGGAGTTGATAGAAGATTATATCCGCTATGACAAAGCGTTCCGCCGTGTGACAATGTTTGACCGGACTGGACTAAATCCAGGCGGACTTTCCATCGAAGATCTGGGGAATTTTGTATTAGAGCATTTCCCATCCGAGCAACAGATGCTTGTGATTGTCAACACAAAGAGCTGTGCCAGGAAATTGTATGACTATCTGAAAAAGCAGAATCTTCCCGACCAGACTCTGTATCATCTGAGTACAAATATGTGCGCGCTGCACCGCCGCGATGTTTTAGATAAGGTAGGGGAACTGCTGGAAGATGAGAAAAACCCTAAACCGGTGATCTGTATCAGCACCCAATTAATCGAGGCGGGCGTAGATCTCTCTTTCCGCTGTGTGATCCGCTCTCTGGCTGGACTGGACAATATCATACAGGCTGCGGGGCGCTGTAACCGCCATGGCAGTCAGGATAATGGAAATGTTTATATTGTAAAAATGTCGCCGGAGGCCGAAAAGGTATCGTATTTGAAAGACATTAAAAGAGCTCAGGAGGCAATGACTTACATATTAGAGCGATATAGGAACGATCCGGGGAATTTTGATCATGACCTTCTGTCGGCCCGGGCAAAGGAACAATACTATATCAAATATTTACAACAACAGGAAGCAGAGGTTGATTTTAATGTAACGGTACACGGCGAGCCGACCACCTTAGTGGAATTGTTTTCACAAAACAAGCTGGCCCAGGCGCGGTATCGCACATGCCATCCCGGACAAAAGTCCATGCCTACTCTGAAACAGTCATTTAAAACCGCAGGTGATCTTTTCGAAGTGATCTCCGAGGCGGGCAAGGTAACGGTAGTAGTAGAATACAATCAGAAAATAACAAATCTGATTGCAGAACTCCAGTCGCCATACACATTCTATGCCAGACAAAAGGAGATCCTTAGGGAGCTGCAAATGGCCTCTGTAGGAATCTCCGAACAGATGAAAAACAAGCTAGGCAGGGCTGTTGCGCCGGTTTGCGGAGGTCTGATCAATGTATTAAGCAATACTTATTACAGCATGGAAACCGGCGTCAGCGAAGAGCCGGTGGGAATGTCACTGTTGAATTTTTAACCATTTAAGGAGGTGAATCCTATTGAAATACCGAAACACAGTAGAATTTCAGGTAAGCGGTGATTACGCGCTGTTCTCCGATCCGGTCACCAGAGTTGGCGGGGAGAAGTGTACCTACCATATCCCAACCTACGAGGCGCTCAAAGGGATTTTGCAAAGTGTGTACTGGAAACCGACCATTATCTGGGTGATCGATGCGGTGCGGGTGATGAATCCCATCCGAACCGAGACGAAGGGAATCCGGCCCATCGCCTACAACGGCGGAAATGATCTTTCCTACTACACATACCTGAAAGATGTCTGTTACCAGGTCCGCGCTCATTTCGAGTGGAACGAAAACAGGCCGGAGCTGGCGGCGGACCGCAACGAGCACAAACATCACAACATTGCCAGGCGGATGATCGAGCGTGGCGGGCGAAGGGACATTTTCCTCGGAACCAGAGAGTGTCAGGGATATGTGGAGCCCTGCGTGTTCGACCAGGGGGAAGGGGCCTACGACCAGCTGGAAGGGGAGATCGCCTATGGGTTTATGTACCATGGGATTACCTATGCGGACGAGGCGGCTCTGCCCGAGGACAAGGGCAGGATGACCGTTCGGTTCTGGCATCCGGTGATGCAGGAGAGGGGAATTATCGAGTTCCCGCGTCCTGAGGAGTGCAGGGAAAAACGCCATATCAGGGAAATGTCAATTAAAACGTTTGGCGCGGATAACTTTATTGGATTGGCAGAATTTTCGGACGAGGAGGCAAATGCGTGAACTGGGCAAATGAACTGTGTGATTTATATGACAAGAACCAGGAGCATGCCGGAGAGATGACCTATTTTACCAGGGAGACAAAGGACGGACCGGTGGAAATACCGCTTGTCCTGCTGCCCATTTCCCATACCACAGTGCTCGCTCAGATTACGGTCACAATCGACCATGAGGGCAATTTTCTCCGCGCGGAACCGGAGGCGGGAAATGACCGGCTGACGATCATCCCGGTGACAGACAAATCGGCCAGCCGCACAGCCGGCACAGAGCCGCACCCATTATGTGATAATCTGAAATATCTGGCCGGGGATTATATGAACTATTACGGAGGCAAAGAGGGAAAGGAAAAGGATTTTTCCCAGAACTATGAGAAATACATTGAATCTCTCCGGCAGTGGTGCGAGTCGGAATTCTGTCATGAAAAGGCCAGGGCGGTTTACCAGTACCTGAGGAAGGGATGTCTGATCAGGGATTTGGCAGCGGCAGGCGTGATCAAGCTGGATGAGAACGGAAAGATGGCAGAAAAGGAAAAAATCCAGTCGATCCCTCAGACAGATGCTTTTGTTCGTTTCAGGATCGAGCGCCCGGAAGCCCTGGACGAGCAGGTGCTGGCAGACCAGACTGGGAGAAGCTTTTTTGAGTGCTGGAAGGATAAGACGCTTCAGACAAGCTTTATTGAATACTACCGGTCCATATCGACTGAGCGCGGCATTTCCTACTTGTCCGGCAATGTGGAGGCCCCGTCGTTTTTGCAGCCGAAGAAAATCAGAAACGAGGGGGATGGTGCCAAGCTGATTTCCTCCAATGACGAACATAATTTTACTTACCGCGGTCGATTTGCAGATAAATCGGAGGCGTTTTTAATCGGCTATGAGGATTCACAGAAGGCGCACAACGCGCTGAAATGGATTATCCGCAAACAGGGATTTAACTGGGACAGCTTTTGCGCGGTGATCTGGGAATCGGGTATGAATCCTATGCCTGATCCGCGGATGGATACGGAGGCAATTTATACTGAGTATGAGGGCTGGGGGGAGGAAGAGGCTGAGGAAGTCCCCGTTTACGGAGGTACAAATGCAGCGGAGGCTATGAAGTTTTCCGCAGCGCTGCGCGGCTATGGGAAGTTTCTGGGAGCGTCCTCCAGAACGGTTCTGATGGCATTTGACTCCGCCACGCCTGGACGGCTGTCTCTCACGGAGTATCAGCAATACCGATCCAGCAATTATCTGGATAATATCCAATATTGGCATGAAAGCTGCGCCTGGCGGCACGAAAAATATAAAAATGGGCGTAAGACTGCATTTGAAGGTATGGTTGGCGTAGGCGATATTGCGGAAGTGCTTTATGGAACGGAACAGAACGGGAGGCTGACGCTGAGCGGAAAGACGAAAATGTACGGGGAAGTATTTAAACGGCTGTTCCCATGTATATCCCAGCACCAGCCGGTTCCCCACGACATGGTGAGGCTGGCTGTACAGAAAGCCTCGTCCCCGGTGACGTACAAGGAGTGGTACAACTGGGAGCGGGTGCTGGCGGTTGCGTGTTCCCTGGTCAAGAAACAGAGAATGGACCACAATTTAAAGGAGGTTTGGAACGTGGCATTAGATAAAAATTGTAACGACAGAAATTACTTGTACGGCAGGCTTTTGGCGGTGGCAGACCGGGTGGAGTACCGCACCTATGATAAGGACGACCGGCGCGAGACAAATGCGCAGCGGTATATGGCCATATTTGCTCAGAGGCCGATGCACACATGGAAGGTTTTGGAAGAAAAACTTCAGCCTTACTGGGTGCGTCTGAAACCGGGGGAGCGCATCGTCTATAAAAAGCTGATTGAAGAGATAAACGACAAGTTTACAGTGGAATCATATGAGAAGGACGAGAGCCTGAACGGCCTCTATTTGCTGGGCTTCCACAGCCAGGCACTGGATTTAAGACAGAAACCGGAAAGCGAAACTGCACAGGGAGAAAAGGAGGAATAGAACATGACAAATTTAAAGGGTAAAATTGACTTCGCACTGATTATTTCCGTAACCAATGCAAATCCCAACGGTGATCCCTTAAATGGAAACCGGCCGCGGGAGAATTTCGACGGATATGGTGAAATCTCGGATGTGTGCATCAAGCGCAAGATCCGTAATCGTTTCCAGGATATGGGGGAACGCGTTTTCGTGCAGTCTGACGACCGGTCGGATGATTCCTTTACCAGCCTGAAGGACCGGGCGGAGGGATGTGCCGAGCTGAAGGCTGAGATGGACAAGAAGAAAAAAGCCAACCGTGACCGTTTCAGCGAGATCGCCTGCAGACAGTGGATCGACGTGCGCGCATTCGGCCAGGTGTTCGCCTTCAAGGGGGAGGAGGTATCCGTTGGCATCCGCGGTCCGGTGTCCATCCAGCAGGCGGTCAGCAAATCACCGGTGGATATTATCAGCATGCAGATAACAAAGAGCGTAAACAGCGAAGCCGGAAAAGACAGCAAAGCCTCGGACACCATGGGAACCAAACACCGCATCGGCTTTGGGTTATACGTTGTAAAGGGAAGCGTAAATGTACAGCTTGCGGAAAAAACAGGGTTTTCCCAGGAAGATGCGGAAATGCTGAAGGAGGCGCTGAAAACGTTGTTCGAAAACGACGCCTCGTCCGCAAGGCCCGAGGGCAGCATGGAGGTGTGCAGGCTGTATTGGTGGCAGCACAATGAGAAGACACCGGCGGTGTCCACGGCAAAGATCCACAGAAGCATAAAAATCAAAGAATTAAAGAACAGGCCGGAATCCTTCGAGGATTACGAGATTGAACTGGAGGAGCTTCCCTGTGTGAAGCCGGAGGTGCTTGACTTTGTATGAGGAAGATGAATTTCTTCAGCTGTCGGGCATCCAGCACTTTGCATTTTGCCGCCGCCAATGGGGACTGGCATATATTGAACTGCAATGGCAGGAAAACGTGAGGACGGTTGAAGGAAAGCTCATGCATGAGCGGGCCCACGACGCCTCTATTGCTGAAAAACGAGGGGATTTGGTTATCAGCAGAGCTATGCCGGTGAAATCCAGGGAATTGGGAATCAGCGGTGAATGCGACGTAGTTGAGTTTCACCGCTGTGAGGAAGGCATACCGCTGGCCGGACGAGAAGGCCTATATCAGGTGATTCCCATTGAATATAAGAGGGGATCGCCAAAAGTCACGGATGTGGACATGCTTCAGCTTACCGCCCAGGTACTGTGCCTGGAGGAAATGTTGTGCTGCAATATTCCCTTCGGTTACCTGTATTATGGCGAGACAAAGCATCGGAAAAAGATTGAGATCAGCGAGGAGCTGAGACAAAAAACAGCCGGGATGTTTCAGGAGATGCATCAGTATTTTCAGCGGCGATACACGCCAAAGGTCAGGTGGTCGCCCAGCTGCAACGCCTGTTCCCTGCGTGATATCTGCCTTCCGGTGCTTGGGAAAAAGCGGTCTGCTAAAGCCTATATTGATAAGAAGCTGTCAGAGGAGGAATGAACATGAAACGATTGCTGAATACGCTTTATATCACGTCCTCTGACCGGTATCTATCTCTGGACGGCGAAAATGTGGTAGTGCGTAGCCAGGACGAGGAGATCGGCCGTGTCCCCCTGCATAATCTGGAGGCGATTGTCACCTTCGGATATGCGGGGGCAAGCCCTGCTCTGATGGGCGCATGCGCGAAGCGGAACATTGATCTGAGTTTTTTGACTCCGAGCGGGCGCTTTTTAGCCAGAGTATCGGGGGAGGTCAGGGGAAATGTCACGCTGAGAAAGGAGCAGTACCGCATCAGTGAGGACAGGGAGAAATGTATGCCCATTGCCCGGAATTTTATTACAGGTAAGGTGTACAATGCGCGCTGGGTATTGGAGCGGGCCGCCCGCGATTATCCGCTGCGTCTGGACGCTGAAAAGCTGAAGGCAAAGTCTGCGTTTTTGGCGGATAGCATTTCCAATATTCGAAAAAGTGGCTCGCCGGAAGAGCTGTTGGGGCTGGAAGGAGAAGCTGCCTCTGTATATTTCTCCGTTTTTGACGATTTGATTTTGCAGCAGAAGGAAAGCTTTAATTTCCATGGCAGGAGCAGGAGGCCGCCTATGGATGCGGTCAACGCTATGCTTTCGTTTGCATATACGTTGTTGGCCGGGATGTGTGGTTCTGCGCTGGAGGCGGTTGGATTGGACCCCTATGTGGGATTTTTTCACACGGACAGGCCGGGCAGAATGTCGCTGGCACTGGATATGATGGAGGAACTGCGCGCCGTTATGGCGGACCGTTTTGTGTTGACTATGATCAACAAGCGTATGATCGGGCCGGAGGGGTTTACAAAAAAAGAAGACGGCGCTGTGATAATGGATGATGAAACCAGAAAACAGTTCCTGGCCGCCTGGCAGACGAAAAAGGCTGAGACGATCAGGCATCCATTTTTGGACGAAAAAATGGAGTGGGGAATGGTTCCCTATGCCCAGGCCCTGCTCTTGGCCAGAATGATACGCGGGGACTTAGACGAGTATCCGCCGTTCTTTTGGAAGTAGGTGATGGACTATGCTGGTGCTGATAACATATGATGTCAACACGGAAACCGCGGCGGGAAAAACGAGGCTGCGGAAAGTAGCCAAGCAATGTGTCAATTACGGACAGCGCGTGCAGAATTCCGTCTTTGAGTGCAACATGGACGCTGCAAAATGCCGGCAGGTAAAAGCGATTCTGGAGGGGATCATTGACAAGGATAAGGATAGCCTGAGGTTTTATTACCTGGGAGAGCACTATAAAAATAAAGTGGAGCATATTGGCGCTAAGCCCGGTTTTGACGTGACGGAACCTCTTATTTTCTAGTGCGAATGCGAAGCAATCATAAAATCCCCAGGGCATTCGCACTGGGGATTTGGGAGAAAATGGGGATTTTGTTTAGGGGAGAGGGGGAGAAGAGAGGGGACGGCAGAGGAAAAATTGACGTTTTGCTGAAAAAAATAGGGATGTGAGGAGGAAAATTGGGGAAGATTGCTGTCGGGGCCTGCGAGGGCCCTGGGGATTGAAATACGGCCACATGGTAGCTTTTGTAGCTGGCGTAGCCGTAGGGGACTGCGAGGGCCGTGGGGATTGAAATAGATATGCTATACTGGAAAGTTTTCCTTGATAGGTCGGGGCCTGCGAGGGCCCTGGGGATTGAAATGAACCACCGACCTTCTGGGAATGAACCCGACGAGGTCGGGGCCTGTGAGGGCCCTGGGGATTGAAATCCAAGTGCCTCCTTGGGGATCACCTCCCCCAGGTCGTCGGGGCCGGTGAGGGCACTGGGGATTGAAATTGATCTTCCGGTTATCAAAATAGATCCCGATCCCCGTCGGGGCTTGAAATAGCTCTTCTTATATAAGAAGAAAAAGCTGAAAGGTCGGGGCCTGCGAGGGCCCTGGGGATTGAAATTTCGAGGAGGCCGCGCTGAAAGCTGGCCTGCCGGGTCGGGGCCTGCGAGGGCCCTGGGGATTGAAATGCAACGGAAAAAGAATTATCCTTGAGAATAATCGTCGGGGCCTGCGAGGGCCCTGGGGATTGAAATGCTGTAGGGGGTGGGGCTTCCGGAAGTCCTGGAAGTCGGGGCCTGCGAGGGCCCTGGGGATTGAAATCTTTCGAAAACTCCGTATAAGTTCTATTGGTCAAGTCGGGGCCTGCGAGGGCCCTGGGGATTGAAATGGCCCTTTAAAATTACCTACAAATGCTTTTGCCAGTCGGGGCCTGCGAGGGCCCTGGGGATTGAAATAGTTTCAGATCCCTGGCCCGTTCCAGTTTCTCAATGTCGGGGCCTGCGAGGGCCCTGGGGATTGAAATCCGGCTGCCGGAGGATTACCTGAAGGACGCCAACGTCGGGGCCTGCGAGGGCCCTGGGGATTGAAATATGGAATATGATTGGCTGCAGA